>Ga0105240_10000750_pt1 | contig 59222 bp, 54 predicted proteins | sample KBSC54metaG_FD_80426 | JGI IMG/M metagenome (GOLD analysis project Ga0105240, IMG submission 80426) | Corn rhizosphere microbial communities from Kellogg Biological Station, Michigan, USA - KBS C5-4 metaG | ecosystem: Host-associated > Plants > Roots > Rhizosphere > Soil | place: Michigan, USA... | reverse complement strand
GCGGCGTGCCGTCGGGCCGCGCGGGATCGAAGCGGATCTGTCCGGTGTATCCCACCACCTGGGCGACCTTCTGCGCAAGCTCCGCGATGGTGAGGTCTTCGCCGGTGCCCACATTCAGATGCTCGGACGCGTCGTAAGTCTCCATGGCCCAGCAGGCCGCGGAAGCGAGATCGTCCACGTGAAGAAACTCGCGGCGCGGCACGCCGGTACCCCACAAGGTCACGGAGGGCGCGCTCGAGATCTTGGCTTCGTGGAATCGGCGCATCAAGGCCGGCAGGACGTGTGACGTTTCCAGGTCGAAGTTGTCGCCGGGTCCGTACAAATTGGTCGGCATCAGGCTGATAGCCGAAAACCCGTACTCCGCCCGGTAGGCGGCGGCCATTTTCATGCCAGCGATCTTGGCGATTGCGTAGGCTTCGTTCGTGGGCTCCAGCGGCCCTGTCAGAAGGTACTCTTCCTTGATCGGTTGCGGGGCAAGCTTCGGGTAGATGCAGGAGGATCCGAGGAACAGCAGCTTTTGAGCCCTGTGTCGCCAAGCGGCGTGGATGAGATTGATCTCGATGGCGAGATTGTCGTAGAGGAACTCTGCGGGATGCGTCGCGTTGGCCTGGATTCCCCCAACTTTCGCAGCGCAAACGAAAACGAACTCCGGTAGCTGCCGCGCAAAGAACCGCGAGACGGCACCTTGATCGCGAAGGTCAAGATTGTTGCGGGTTTCGATCAGCAGATTGCGATAACCCAGCCGCTCCAACTCGCGCAGGACCGCCGAACCGACTAGGCCGCGGTGGCCAGCCACAAAAATGCGGCTGACCGGCGTCATCCGGCTGCAGAGGCGGCTCATGCATACACTCCTCTGCGATGCACTACCTTATGGCCTGCGCGGAGCAAAGTCTGCTCTTGACGAGCGAGCTCGAGATCGTGCTCTACCATGGACTGCACCACGTTCTCAAAACTGATTTCGGGCTGCCAGCCCAAGACGTGTCGCGCTTTGCTGGAATCACCTTCGAGGGCATCCACTTCAGTGGGCCGGAAGTAGCGCGGGTCTTCCTCGACGCAGGTGCGCCAGTCCACCCCGGCGTAATCGGCAGCCAGTTCCAAGAATTCACGCACGGAGTGGCTGCAACCGGTAGCGATGACAAAATCATCGGCGGAATCGTGTCTCAGGATCATCCACATGGCGCGAACGTAATCAGCGGCGTGGCCCCAGTCACGCCGGGCATCCAGATTTCCGAGGTATAACTTGTCCTGCAAGCCCAACTTGATGCGGCCGAGGGCGCGGGTGATCTTGCGTGTCACAAAGGTCTCGCCACGCCGCGGCGATTCGTGATTGAAGAGGATGCCGTTCGAGATAAACAGACCGTAGGCCTCCCGCTGGTTGATGGCGTACCAGTGCGCGGCGAGCTTGCTGACGCCGTACGGGCTGCGCGGATAAAACCGTGTGTCTTCATTCTGGGGAGGGCGGGAAGCGCCGAACATTTCCGAAGAGCCGGCCTGATAAAAGCGCGGATGGCGTCCGTGGGCGAGCGCGTAGTCACGAAAGGACTCAAGTAAGCGCAACGCTCCTGTGGCCACGACATCGGCCGTGTATTCGGCCTGGTCGAAACTCACACGCACGTGGGACTGCGCGGCCAAATTGTAGATCTCATCAGGCTGGATCTGCTCGAACAAGTATCTCAGCCGCGACGCGTTGGCGAGATCGCCATAGTGTAGGAATAACGGACCAGCGGACTCGTGAGGATCGGAATAGATGTGCTCGAGCCTGTCCGTGTTGAATGTGGACGTGCGGCGGATGATGCCGTGGACTTCGTAGCCCTTTGAGATCAACAGTTCGGTGAGATAGGAGCCGTCCTGGCCGGTGACACCGGAGATCAGGGCCTTTCGGGGGGGGCGTGAATTCATGGAAGCCTGCACTGCCTGCGGCGGTGTCCTTTCGTCGATGTATCGTTCGATCGCGTGTTCATCGCGCATGCGTCAGCCTCCGATGGGTGCCGATGATTCCGCCGTGGGAGTGTCGCCCGTCGCAAAGGAAGCGACTGGTAAAGGCTTACAGCGATCCACGGCAAATCACTCCGGAGCACGGCGAGACATTCGTAACCTGGGTAAGCGCTGGGATGTGGTGGCTAAACTGGACGAGAGCCGCTTTAGCCACTTAACCAACCTCGCTCTTCCGGTAGTAATGTTTATAGCTGTCGCTGTAATACCGGCCGTATCCATTGGATCCGGTCTTCGGATTCCAGTTGTTCAGAATCGTGCCGAGGAGGAAACTACCGTCTTCGGCCAGACGCTGTTGCGCCACACGAATTGCAGTTCGGTGAGTGTGCTGGGCAACCACGAGAACGACCGCATCCGCCAGACGGCTGATCAGCCGGGCATCGGATATCTGCAGTAGCGGTGGCGTGTCGAGCAGAACCATATCGAATTGCTTCCGCAGACGTCGGATTAGTTGGCGCAATTGGCCAGTAAAGATCAGATGTTCATCTGCATCTCTGCCGCTGGGGAGGACGAACAGGTTAGGGATCTTCGTTGCCTGGACGGCAAGCGATGAGTTGCCTGCCAGGATGTTGCTGAGGCCAACTTCATTGTCCACGTCAAAGATCTGATGCAGGCGAGGCTTCCGCATGTCACCATCAATCAAAAGGACGCGCCGGTTGATTCGGGCGAGAGCGATGCCCAGATTACTGATCACGGTGGTCTTGCCTTCTCCCGGGTTCGCACTGGAGATCGCGAGTACTCGTGGCTTGGCTCCATTCTTCTCCGACAAGAGAATCGAGGTTAGGGCGAAACGAAAAGACTCGGAAGTCAATGATGGCCAATGTTGCCACGTTGTCAGCTCTAACTGGTGTGTCTCATTAATCCCAAGGAGGCCTGCAACTCGGGAGCGCTGCGTGCTGGTGGCAGGGATAAGACCAAGCTCCGGCACTTGAAGTTCGATGGCGACCTGGCCGGGATCCTGTATGCCGCAATACGAACGTGCGCGACTAATGATAAGTGCGGCGCCCGTGATCATTCCTGAAATCGATCCCAACAGCGCGTCAAAGACGACATTGGATTTGTAAGGACTTCTGGGTGGAGCAGCCGGCTCGACAACACGCGTATCGCTCGCCGGTATGGCGGAAGCCAGGTCGGCTTCTCTGACTCTCTGCAGCATCAAGTCATATAGCTGACGGTTGGTATCAACCTCGCGTTTGAGGACAGAGTAATGAGCGATCCTGGAGGCCTCTGCCGACACAACCCCAGTTTGGGCCGCGTAATTCGCACCCAGTAGTTTTTCGTTCCGCGACGCCGCCGTGTATTCGTTGCGGATGCGGCTAACGATGTCGCCGCGTCTCTTCTCTAACGCGGTTTCCATCGCGACGATCTGCGCCTTCACGTTGGCCACTTTCGGATGTTCGTCAGTGAAGGAAGACCTTAGGTCGGCCAATTGACGCCGAAGCGTGACCAATTGGGTCTGATACTCTTTGAGGGTTGCATCGTCCAGCACCTCCGGCAATGATTCAGGGGGCACTGTGGCGACCAGTTCGTTCACTGATTGCTTTGCGAAGAGATTTTCCTGTGCTTTGAGGAGATCCAGTTGCAATTGTCGGAGACGCTCCTCCGCGCTATTGTCTTTGTCCGTTATGAAACCCAAATCCGAGCCGCGGGCATATTTCTGCAGCGCGTCTTCGGTGGACTCCAGCTTGGTTCTGACCTCCGCCAAGCGTTGGTTCAGCCAAAGGCTGGTAGTCTGGGAAGCCTGCCGGCGCCGTTCAAGGCCAAGCTCGGTGAAACTCGAGGCGATTGAATTGACCAAATCGGCCGACAATTGCGGATCCGCCGAGTCGAATCTCACTTCGATTATTTGTGAACTGGGCAGAGGCTGAACTTGAAGCCCGGCAGCTACGGCGTTTAGAGCTTCTTCCTGCCGCGGGACCAGATTCTCCCGCGCAGGGGCAGGGTTTCTTATCCACGAGAGAACTGGGCTGCGGGGTTTCCTGGCGAGTAGTCTCGCCTCGAGATCCAGCCTACCAAGGGCTCGCTCCAATACCGGTCTGCTTTGCACGATCAGGGTTTGGGTCCGAATCAAATAATCCGGTGACTGAAAGCGTTCCTTGGACGCAGTGGGATTCACGCTTCGCATGTTTAGGAAGTCTTCGTTGAGATCTTCTACCTCGATTAAAGTCCTGGCTCGGTATGAGGGAGATTGCACCCGAGCGAAGAACAAACCGATTATCATCCCAACCACGGTGGTCAACAGGAGGGTAACCTTGCGCCGGCGGAGAATCTGCCAATATTCAGCCAGGACGTCGGAATTCCCATCGCTAGTGCCGTCGCAGATCGCATCCGTGTACGGGGAGCGGGGCAACCCGAGCTGCGGGCTGCCTCCATCGCGGAGAGCCAGGCGCCGCTGCTTTGTTAGGCAAGGATTTATCGGCGTTTTAGATACTTTAGACATAAGAGTCGAGTTATGGAATCCGCCAGACGGCGACCGTGCCAGCCTGTATGACAGCCTCTATAGCCCGCATGCCCGCATTCTTCGGAACGTTATTGGGAACAAATAAGATATCTTCGGGTTGCATCTGGATGTCTGGGACCTCCCCACTGAGGACCTTTTTCAGATTCACCGCGACTTCTGTTCTAGACGAAGAGCCGGGGATGCGTCGCAGAATCTTGGCATCTTGCGGCTTGGCCGTCCGGTCGAAACCGCCGGCGAGGGAGACTGCCTGTAAAACTGTCACCCCGGCGGTGTCGTTCAGGGCAAAGGCCCCCACCTTCGTAACCTGACCCATCACATATATCAAGTCTGCCCGCGGAACAGAGATGACGTCGTAAGGCTTGACCAGGATGTTTTCTTCCGGATTCTTGGCCGCGAGGAGTGACTTCAGGCTTATCTCAGCGATACTGAATTCACCTGTGGGGTCGTCGGCGGCATGCGGGAGTGGGATCCGGCCCCATTCGAGTTGACGTGTGATTTTCAAAGTAGCTCCAGCAGTTGCGATATCCGGCCCGCCCACCAGCGATAACACTTCAACGAGCGTCTTGCGACCCTGTACTTGTTGGACTCCAGGATTTTTTACGGCACCGATAACCGAAACCGGCTGGCTGCGGAATTCGGCGACTGAGACCGTGACATCGGGGTGCCGCATATACGTGCCGAGTCGCCGCATCAAGTCACCCTCCGCTTCAGCCACGGTCATGCCGGACACTTGGAAGCGACCGATCAATGGGAGACGGATGGATCCAGTCAAGTCGATCGGAATGAGCTTATCGCTAATTTCCTCCATGTTTGCAGCACGCACGCTGAGTTGATCTCCGGGACCTAAGATGTATCCCCGCTCTGTTACAGAGACCGGTTCTGCCGGTGTTGGCCCTTCTGCGCTCCTTAGACCTGCAGCGGCCAAAGACTCGGGCGGCTGCTGGGCGGCGGAAACGAGTCCGAGTGCCGATAGGATTATGGCGCCGATGGATGCGCTCCGCCGAGAAACAATAGTCGTGGCTCGGAGGCTGGTACTGAGAGTCTGAACTAACTGCGATCTAACCATTGTGAACCTACTGGCTACGACTGGTGCCCCAACCTTAACCTCCGGCACGGCAGCCTCATGTGCGGCAGGGCGAAATAACACTCGTTACCCGGGATGCATTCGTTCCCCAATATTTAAACGGGCGGGGTGCCGATCCCTGGTGCTGAGCCCGGCTGGTTCGTACGGCGCGACCCAGTCGCGTTCAATTTCGACGATAACTGACCGGCATAGCAGCTCCACAGAGATTGCCAGGCGGATGGTCTTACGGAATTCGAGCAGGGTACCCACAAGTCCTTTCAATGGGCCGCCCCTCACTGTGACACGCTGTCCTCTCACCAGGCTGGCGTGGGGTTCGACAGACAAGGGAGAATTTACAACTAATCGAACTGCTTCGATCTCGCTGGTTTCGACCGGCTCGGGCTCGCCTCCCATCCGAATGACGTCGACAACACCTGAGGTTCCTAGAACGGGCGATCGAGTAGCGGCATTAAAGCGGCAAAACACGTAACCAGGGAACAGAGGCAAGGACACCGTCTTCCAGCGGTCCGCCCACTGATGCCTGGCTCGATAGAGCGGAAGGAATACCTCGTAGTCCTTGGTCTCTAATTGCGCGGATACACTTTTCTCATGACGCGACCGGACGTACAGAGCGTACCACCGTTGCAGAAGAGGAGACTCATTCATCGAACACACTATTTATGACCACTGACATAAAGCCATCTGGATTGTCTGCCGCGCGCGTACCTCCGGCATCTCGCTTACACGGGACTGTCGACCATTCATGGTCCGTAGGCATTACCTGCACTTGCCGCAATGCACGGGCACAGAGACAACCGCCATCTCTGACTGCAAGACGCGTGCCAATCCATCGGTCTTGGACAACTAGGAAGTCGAGACATGTATGCAATGCGTTAGGCGCTCGCGTCAGGCATACGCAAAAGCCTTGCCACTTCTCTTGGGCATTCGGCTTCCACTTAGTGCCTTGCCCTTACAGATGGGCGTCAATCGTAAACCATGTCCACATAGCAGAATGTGAGGCTCGGCGAGGATGGCCTCGGCGCTGGTCATGAAATAACGGTTCATGTCAGGGTGCGTCACCTTTAGTTGCTGGGCGAACCTCGACTCGCACTCGATGCCACGGGGACCTGGAATTCACACTCGCATCGCGCCGCCCACACGCGGCTCGGGCAGACAGCCTAGTCGATGCACATGAGAAAATGTGGAACCCAACGAATGCCTCCGCGCCCGCGCTCAAAAGATTCCAGGTGCCCGGATATTATTCCGCACCGCTTTCAGCGGAGTGCGATCTCATAGCCGAACGCAGGAACCGCGATGACTCTCGGAGCGAGCGGAGCCTCCGGGACGCTTGCCTGCATCCTTGCCCAAGCGTTGATACGATCACGCGCAATCGGGGCCGCAGGCCTGCCGTTCAACGCTTCCGCGACGATCTTTTCATGGCGGGGCCTGGTCGCCAATGCAAACCAACTCTCCAAGCCGTTGATTGCCCGCGCGGCAATGTGCAGACTCATCGGGAGCTTAGAACGCGGCGATGCGTCGACAACAGATCCGTGAAAGGGCGCGACGAGTAGAACCGTATATCTCGGTTGTGGACTGCGAGGACCATTTCGCCGGGCGCGATGTCGCATGCGCAGGCGCTGAGAGACAGCGAACCAATATCTGGCCCCGATCTTGCTTAGAGACCTCGGAGGCTGCCGGAATTGCCGGCGTTGCATATTGAACCCCCTGCAAATCAGCGCATTCAGGACAGTGAGGTCAAACGCGGGGCAGGCCCTGGATTATCTCATCCCTCACTCGACTGCGATCTTCAAGGTTTGGCATCAGAGAATACGCGCCTTGAGGCTTTCTCCAGAGGAGACGACGCTCCTCGCCAACATCAATCTAGAGTCCATGGCTAGGAAACTGCGCCGTGCCTCGTATCAAAGCCTGCGCCGTTGGGGCATCCGGCTCGGCGAGGAAATGGAGCAGCGCGGGATCAAGATTGATCGACTTACGGGACCTGTCAATCAGTTGCTGGATATCTGTCTCGAAGACCTAGCCGTCCGGAAGGCCCCACCACAGACGGGGTTAGCGCTGGCACGGCTTCATTCGCTGCTAGTGAACATCGTGGTTCATGGCTACATTCAGTATTCCAGCAAAAACGCACAGGCGCTCGCCTCGAATCTCAGAGACGCCGAGCAGCACCTGCATGAAGCCTCGGCATATGTGACCAAGGTTTACGAGCGCGAGCGCCGCCGGCTTTCCCACGATCTACATGACGACGTAGGACCGGATCTGATGCTCCTCAAGTTATACCTGGAACTGCTCGTGCTGGAGGGTGAAAAACCGCAATTCCAAGCTTTGAAACCGAAGCTCGAGGAAAGCTTGGCTCTGGTCAGTCACACGATTCAGTCGGTGCGCAGGATCACGTTGGATCTGGGTCCGGCGGTTTTGGATGAGCTCGGGCTTCTATCGGCGTTGAAGTTTTACGCACGCCAGTTTTCCTCGGCGACGCGGATCACGGTTACGGTCACGGGGGACCCCATTGTGGAACATGTGCCTCTGGCGTATGAGGTCGGGCTGTATCGAGTGCTCCAAGGAGCCTTATCAAATGTGATGAAGCATTCGAAAGCTAAGAAAGTCAGCGTCTCTGTCACAAGCAAGCACTCCGGATTGATAATGGTTATAGAAGATGATGGTGTGGGATTCGATTCCGCAGCGATTTTGGCGCAGCGCTCTTTTGGACTTAGTTCCATGCGGGAGAGGGCCGAGGTACTGGGCGGCAGCTTTCGCATCAAGTCAGTCCGAGCGGGAATGCTGAGCAACAAACACGGAACCCGCATCGAAGTTAACCTTCCGTTGTCGCCAGGTGAAAGGAAGTGATTGCGATGACCAAGAAAAAGACCACTGTTCTGGTTTGCGACGATCACGCCGTATTTCGCGAAGGTGTCAAACAAATCCTGTCAAGCCAGCCCGATATTGATGTGGTCGGGGAGGCGGGCAACGGCCTGGAAGCGGTCCAACTGGCGCGCCGGCTCAGGCCGGAGGTCGTACTGATGGATATTGCCATGCCGTTGCTGCGGGGATTCGACGCCACGGAACGCATTAAGAGGTACTGCCCGGAAACCAAGGTTTTGATTTTCAGTATTTACGAAGATGACGATATGGTGGCGCGCTGTTTGGCGGCCGGAGCGTCCGGATATGTGTTGAAGGATACGCCACCGCTGCAGTTGATCTACGCGATTCAAGCCGTCAGAAAGGGCGAGAAGTACATGAGCCCGAAAGTCCTGAAGAGTTTCGTGACCCAGCATGTGAATCGCGCCACCGCCGTCACGCCCTACGATCTACTCAGTGACCGTGAACGCGAAGTGTTGGTCATGCTGGCCGAAGGTAAATCATTGAAGGAGGTGGCCGAACATCTCACTCTTAGCGTAAAAACGGTGGACGCGCACAAGTGCAGCATTATGCGCAAACTCGAAATACACAGCCGCTCGGACCTGATCCGTTACGCCATCCGCACCCATCTCATCGAGGCTTAACGAACCGCGGAAAAGCGAACAGGCCGCTCTCTCTCCACCCCAAAGACTCTTCAGAAAAGCGCCACTTTTCGATGGACGCAGAGGACTCGCTTTTCCCGCGAAACCCCTACCTTGTTACCGCGCGCCCGCCTGGGCCACAAAGCTCGCTGGCCGTGCTGGTGCGCGACCTGGGATATTCCAGCGGTGTAACTTATTCAGAAGCGACTTGTAGCAGATGTCGAGTTCCCTGGCCGCCTGCTTGCGGTTCCATTTCACTTGCTCCAGCGTCCGCATCACAAGCTCTTTTTCCGCCTGCTCAGTAGCCTGTGCAGCGACCTCGCGAAGTGAGTGCGGCGGTTCAAGGTTGGAATTAGAGCTGGGCTCACGCGCGGCGTGGAGGTCCGGTAACGTCAATTCTACGTCGGGCAACAGTACGAATCGCCGGATCATATTCTCTAATTCACGGATGTTGCCCGGCCACTCGTAACAGGCAAAGGCCCTCTTTAGCTTCTCAGGCAGTTCCCGATTCGGGCGTCTGTAATGAACGGAATATTTTCTTTGGAAGAACTCACATAACGGCGAAAGATCCTCACGCCTTTCACGGAGAGGAGGAATCGCTAGCCGGATGACGTTGAGCCGGTAGAACAGATCCTGGCGAAACTCTCCCCGCGCGATCAGTTCTTCTAGCCTCCTGTTGGTAGCAGCCAGGATGCGCACGTCCGCCTGCACTATGCGGGTGCCACCCAAGCGCATGAATTCGCCGTCCTGTAAGACGTGAAGCAATTTGGCCTGCATCAGCGAGGGCATCTCTGAGATCTCATCGAGCAAGAGGACGCCGCGATTGGCGAGCTCGAATTTTCCGGGTTTGTCCCGCAGAGCACCGGTGAAGGCCCCGCGCTCGTATCCAAATAGTTCAGACTCCAACAGGTCGGTTGGAATGGCCGCGCAGTTAACCTTGATTAGCGGCCGGTAGCGGCGTTCCGAATGTGCATGAATGAATCGAGCCAAGACCTCTTTGCCCACTCCGGTTTCACCCTCAATCAGCACCGGAACGTCAGTGTCGGCAATCCGCTCTGCTAATTCACGAATCCGGCGGATGCGAGGATTCGGCGAAACAAAGTCGATCGGATTGTGCTCCTTCTCCGTCGACATGGACGGTCCCAGGGGCGGGTACGCCAGGACTTGCCTGATTGCCGATTCGAGCTCGTGCTCGTCGAAGGGCTTCTCCAAAACATCCGCCGCGCCAAACTTCATCGCCTGCACGGCCACGTTAGTCTGCCCGGCGCCGGAGAGCATAATGACCCGGGCGGTGCAATCGCTATTCATCATCTGTGACAGCACATCCAGACCGGTGGTTCCGGGCAGCAAGGCGTCGAGGATGATAAGGGAAGGAGGGTCTGAGCCGCGCACGTGCGCAAGGACGGCGGCACCCGAGTCGGCACACTGTACCTCGTAGCCACGCCGGGAAAGAAACTCTGTGAGATGATCGCGGACAGATTGTTCAGCATTAGCAACCAGCACTCTAAGACCACTCATTCTTTCTCCTTGCGCCACCTTGTCGCCTCCGTCAACTTCCGTAGCGGTCGTATCCGATACCCGGAAGCGTCATGAATTCCAGATCGCCCATCCGCAATCGAGAACCACACTTGAACGTCGATCCACATCATGCTTGCGAGCGACTCTTTCATTGCCAAAAGCTCACTATTGGCTTGGCCGCCCGTTCCACGAGCCAAGTGTCTAGACATTCTCAGCTTTGCAAGCGCCGGCATGATGCAGCATAAGCGGACCACCGACATAGCGTCAATGGAACATGTGGTGGATCCCCGCCTATCTTTTGGATGGCTTACGCGTCGCTGTTGCCGAGGCGGCACGCGTAAGCATGCGATAGCGTGAACAGCGCCAGACGTTTAAGGACACTCAGTAGAAGGTGCGCAGACTTTTAGGGAGACCTACAAACACCTAGTCCTTTATGGAGCGGATCTATCTTTTGGCCACAACTGATAACAACTGTCCGAGAAATCTACAATAATAACGAAAACCCCTGTCTGAGGAACTCTCAAATAATACAAAACCACCCCTTGCTTCATGCCGGGCTCTCGCTGGGCGGGTATTACCACACAATCCCGCACATCCAACGTCACAGGTCATGCCGGCCCCGCCACTCTCCTGACGATGCATCTATAGAACCATTGACTTGCGGGGGTTCGAAAGGCTCTCCGTGGCCGGCCTTCGTCTGCGATAGACCATCCAGTCTGCTTTGCTTCAACGCGTAGACCGCCCCGTATTTAATATCCCGTCAAAAACTACATTTGCGGCGTAGTCACTTTGCAAAGGATGAAGATGGAGAGAATAAAGACCTGGAACTTTTCCTAGTAGTACTCCTGGAACAGCACACATACCCTTTAGTTAGTTAACACGGTTTACGAAACAGAAGAGGCCGGCCAACCGCACGTGGCTTCGCAAGCACAAGGGGAAGCCAATGTATATGGGGGAGCAAATGCATATTGAGGATAAGCAAACATGGTTAGTAGACGCGTTACCCCGAAAAAACCGCGTGCAAGGACCCCATCCAGCGCAGCATAGGACTTCTGAGCGGCCGCCTATGCCGAATTCGCGCTACTTATCGAGTCTGCGCGACCGGAAACTGGAGAATAGGGTACTTGCCGCTCGCAAGGTGCTGATCGTCAGCAAGAGGGTATTGGTTCGAGAAGCTCTGGCTGCTTTAATCGGGAATCAACCCGATCTCGTAGTTGCGGCCCACTGTTCATCACTGAACGAAGCATTGGGCATTGCCACGGCTACACACGTGGACAGTGTCGTGTTTGAAGTTCGCGTGAGCGAGGAACGATTAACGGAGCAATACAAAGAATTCAGGGATCTCTGTGAGCTGACACACGTATTGGTCCTGATAGACGGTATTCCTCCAGCTCTGACCAAACATGTGGTGCACTCAGCCGCCGAAGCCGTTTTGCCCGCCGCCGTGGACGGTTCGACCATGCTCGCCGCTATTCGCTGCATTTCTTCGGGCGAGACGTGGATCCAATTGAATGTCCTGAATGCCGAGCCTCAAGAGAATGGTGCGGGCCTCCACTTGACCGATCGCCAAGCAACTGTGCTTCGCCTCATCTATCAGGGTTTATCCAATAAAGAGATTTCCGCTCGGCTGGAGGTCTCCAGCGGCTCGGTCAAAAGCAGCATCCAGCAACTGTTCAAGAGAATCGGAGTGCGTACGCGCTCACAGCTTGTGCGCGAGGCAGTACAATGCTTCCCGGACCTGCTCTTGAGTAAGGAGGACAAACCTAATATTTTCCATTAGTGCCGTGACCGCTTGAAGACTGGCCAAATCCGCTTGCCGCCAATCCTCTGGCTGACGAGCGGTCGCTGCTGCGCGCGGCGCTAGATATCCCGCCGGACATCATCATCACCGACGTCACGATGCGTCGCTGAATGGATTCGAAGTGTGAGGTGGATCGGCAATCTTTCTCACCATGTCTGCTCCAGGCCTGGTTGCCAACCAAATGCAGTGCTGTTTCGGGGCGGTCATCGCCAGAAATAAGCCGGAGTCAGCGATGCCTTAAGAAATCGTCGCGCATGCCCCGAATTGTAGCGCTACAGTTGGAGTTTTTGTAAGTACATCTACTACAATAAGTTGTAGTTGGCGGAGGAAGAGGGATTCGTTCTTCTTATTCCCACTGAGAACAATCAAGTTATTGATTTCAGATTCGCCACAAATGCCACAAATTCAGAAAATGCAATTCGTGGGCACAATTTTGGGCACACGACAATCATGCTGCATCGTGGACGCGCTGACCCAGAGCGATCCCCCGCGAAGCTTGGCGCGACTTGGCTACTTGCCGAAAGGTGTAATGGATGGGCAAACCGCCCCGACACCGCGCGCACTTCAACTGGAAGTTGGCTCGTCCCGCCAGATCTACCGCCGCCGGAGAAGCAAGATGAAAAAACCCAGCCACAGATCATCCGCCCCAGAGATTCAAGAGATTTACGTAGACGCGTGGCGAAAGCTCGCCGCTGCGGTCCCTCTCGCTATCAAGATAGTGACGGAGAGAAAAACGAAACTGGAAGTTCGAATGGATGCCGGCGAAACCCTCCGCCCGCGGGACCAGAGAGAGCTGGAAAAGATCCGCGCACTTCTCGATCGGCATCACGATCAACAGATCCTGGTCCGTACACTACTCAATCGCATAGGGCTGGAGGAGATCCACGCCATAGTGAACCAAGTGGCAACTGCCAGAGGAAACCGATTAAGAGCAGGCGGGAACTCGGGTTCAGGGAAAGCGACATCAGGTGGAAGAGGGGAATTTGTCGGGTTCCATTAAACAAAGGCCGGAGGCCCTCAAAAAGACGCGCGGCAGGCCGAGGGCCGAAATCGATCTGAAGCAACTGGAGCGGCTCTGCGAGCTTCAGTGCACACAGGAAGAATTGGCCACGTTCTTCGGTCTCCACGAAGACGATCGAGCGGCTCGCCGCCACTCCGGAAGGGCGCGAAGCAATCGATCGTGGCGCAGCGCTCGGCCGAATAAGCCTGCGCCGGCAGCAGTTTAAGCTAATCCGCGGAGGAAGCACAGCTATGGCGATCTGGCTCGGCAAGCAGAGCCTGGGTCAGCGGGACAGGCTCGATACAACTCTCCGCACGCCGCCGGGCGAAGCCTTCAGGATCGAGGCCGAAGTCAACGACCGCAAGCAGGCGATTCTACTGAACCAGCTATTTAGCCCCGAGGAAATCGCCTCAGCCCACCAGAAGCTAGAGGAATTAGAGCGCGCCGGCGTGGATTCAGCGGCGTGAGTATCAAAACAAACATGGGCCTATTGCTCGACGCTATAACGCCTGCGGCCATCCGCCTAGCCTTTATCGAAAACGCGCGGAACCGTCTCCGCAGCTACTTTCCCGATAAGGGAAGGTTTCGCCGCGAGTTGTATCCAAGGCACCTCGAATTCTTCGAGGCCGGGGCATCCCGCCGTGCGCGGGGTCTCATCGCCGGGAACCAGGTCGGTAAATCGACTGCCGGAAGTTATGAGACCAGTCTGCACCTGACCGGGCAATATCCGGGCTGGTGGATTGGCAAGCGTTTTAATCATCCGGTCAAAGCGTGGGCCGCGGGCCTTTCCACCTCGAAAGTTAGAGACTCGGTGCAGCGTGAACTGATGGGCCAGATGACACGCGAGCTGGGTGAGCCTACCGACCAGGTGATCGGCGCGGGGACTGGGATGATCCCAGTCGATTCTATTATTGGCTACCGTATGCGCCCAGGGGACTCCCGACGCGATCGACACGGTTCACGTACGGCATGCCTCGGGCGGAGTGTCAACCCTCACTTTCAAGAGCTATGAATCTGGTGTCGACCCTTTCTCGGCAAAAAAGTTGCATGTGATCTGCTCGACGAACCGGAGGTGTTGTCTTCCTAACGGCGACGCCACTTCTCGGAATGACTGAGCTCATGGTCGAAGCGATGGATCTGTATCGCGTGCAGGAACCGCTTCGGTCACAGTCAACCGACACCTACATCGCGATGGCCACTTGGGACGACGCGCCGCACTTGACCGAACAAGCCAAGGCCGACCTGATGTCGAAGATCCCGGCTACCAACGGGATGCGCGCATGCGCGGTATTCCGCAAATGGGAGCCGGGGCGGTCTACCCGATCGCAGAATCAGAGGTGCTCGTGTCGCCGCGGATAATCCTTAAGCACTGGCCTCGCTGTTTTGGACTCGACGTCGGATGGAAGCGCACCGCCGCGATCTGGCTCGCCAGAGATCCAGACACGGGCGTGACTTATGCCTACCACGAGTACTATCGTGCAGGCGAGGAGGGAATGACGCCATCGGTCCATGCCGCGGCCATCATGAGGCCGGGGAAATGGATCCCCGGGGTCATAGATCCAGCCGCCCGCGGGCGCAGCCAGATCGACGGCCGCCAACTCTTTCAGATGTATACCGATTCTGGGGCTCAACATCACCACCGCGAATAACGCAGTGGAGGCTGGAGTGTATGAGGTTCACGAGGCCTTGGTGCAGGGCCAACTTAAGATCTTCAGCACGCTGACCAATTTCCGCGAAGAGTTTCGGCTCTACAGGCGCGATGGCAACGGGAAAATTATCAAAGAGCGCGATCACCTGCAAGACGCGCTGAAATACGCCTGGGTCAGCGGCAGGGATGTGATGATTCCCGAGCCGGTAGCGCAGCCCGCAGCGACCAGTATTCTTCGGCGCGGCGGTCCGATGGGATTCGCGCGATAATGCCCGCTGCAGCGGTTAACGCAACGGGAGAAGGAAGTGCTCGTTTTGGTTTCTGAATGGAAGTCTTCCAGGGAGATCGCGAGCAGCCAGAAGATACTCGAGCGTGAGCGATTCGAGCCACCAGCGGCTAAGGATCTTCATGGCTAGGCCGAGAAAGCACGTTGATCTCCTCGAGGTGATCGGGCGTCGCTGGGCCGGCCAGCGCTTTCCTGTAATCGCGCGCAGAATGCGTCTGGGATATGGAACCGTAGTGAGAGCCTACCGCACGGCAACGGTGGCGCTCCTGGCTGTCCAGAACCCCAAGGCGGTCAAGCTGCAGGCGGCTCCTGGCGCCCAGTATCAGGACGGCCGAGCAGTATGACGAATGGGGGGAATGCAGCCGGCTGCTCCACGGTGGTTTGTCATGTAACCGGTCGGTTGCATGACGAACTTCAGACGCAGCAGACCCTTCAGTGGTGCCCAGCGCGACGCCCGCGTTTCCAGGCACAGCTGCTTCCTGGGCCAAACTCCGTTCAGCGGAAGATCTCAAACCCGCTGGTAAGTCGGCTCTCATCCGGTGCATGGGCTAGTGAACCGAGATTGTGACTGTGTTGGAGGTGAGGCCGCCAATTGTCAGCTTTACGGGAATGTCGTCACCTGGACCGACTGTTTCCGGTACCTGGACGTCCACAACATAAATGCCTACAAGGGTCGGCGCTAATCCTGAGAAATTCAACGGCGCAGCCACGCCACCAATCGTTACCTTTGGAGTAGCGGTCGTCGTAAGCGAAGGACTAAGGGGTGTGGCTTCCCCGTCTTGCGGCGGATCACCGTTCACCGCGCCGAGCCCGGTGCAGTAAATCAAGATACGTTGCCCTCGCTCGGCCGGCCCCTCTTGGGACCCGTGTAACGGACCAGCGACTAATCCAGTGTTGGCGGCTAGGATCGCCCCTTGACCTTGCCCACTCCCGTCTAGGCTGAACAGACCGGGCCCCATTTGGGATACCAATACGTCCATGCCGGTCGACCGTGTGCCATTTCGGACTACCGTCAACTGCTGGGTGCCCGCGTTCATCCCGGCGGGAATCAGCGCGTTGATCTGGCCGGGGCTCACGAAGGAAAGCGGTAACGGATGGTTCTGCATGAACACTTGCGTTCCCGATAGAGTCCCCGGATAGGGCGCCGTGGCGGCCGCAAATGAACCATCCGCCAATCCGGTGCCCATGATCGTCACCCAAGCTCCCGCTGCGTTCTCTGCAGCAACATCCGTTCTGGCGCCGTTCATTACCGAGATCACGGCACTCGCGGCGTCTGCCGCAGCTTCCTGCACAGCGCCTGAGAGTGTCGCCATGCCCGAAGGCGCAGTTGCGCCGCCCATGGATTTGTTGACCCGCGCCAGCAGAGTTACGCCAGAGGACCCCATCGCCGGAGTCCAGGTCGCGGTCCAAAGTCCGCTCCCCTGGCGAATCAGTGGGATTTTTACGTCGGGCGCGCCCGGCACTTGCACGACAACATCCGCCGCAGCGTTATCTGTAACCGCATTTCCGGCGCAATCGATGGCGAGCACTTGTAGAGGCACCGGACGCCGAGCCGGGACTTGGAAGCTGTCGGCCGGGCTGTTGAATACCACTGCCAGATCCGAATTCGTGTTGCAGCCATTGACCGCGCTCGCCAGCGATATCGTCCTCTGAAAGCTTGTACTCGAACCGTTGTTAGGAGCGCCCGTCACGACCAGGACCACGGCAACCCTTGCCAGCGTCCCGTCGGCGAAAGCGATCCTAACGGTCCCGCGCCACAACCCCGGGCTCAATCCGGCCAGGTTCGCTTGAACGTCGATTAGCGTCGTTCCGTTCGCCGGCACGCTGCCATTAGCCGGGATCCCCGATAGCCAAGGCTGTCCATCCTCGGTCGCCACGGTCGATGAATAGGTCAATGGCGCATTACCGTGATTCGACAGAGTCACGTTCTGTCCGGTCTGGCCCACCAGAATCAGTCCGGATGGCGTCGCGTCTGGCGGGGGAGACGTTCCCGCGTCTAATACCGCGAGCGAGACGGTGACGGATTTCGGGCCATTTCCCGCGTCCGGTACGTCGACCTCAATGGTGCCGTAGTATTGCCCCGAAGCCAACCCCTGCGGATCGACGGTTACGCTCACCAACGAAGCGGCAAGCGCTCCTCCGACGGCGACGCCACTCGCTGGGGTTATCTTCAGCCATCCCGTCCCGGATGATGGAATGCTCCAGCTCATTCCTCCCGTGCCGGCATTCACGATGCCGAACGTCCGCGTCACGGGAGGCGATCCCGGCGCTATCTGAAAATCGAGGCCGGTTTGCGACAACAGGAGCGACTGCGATTGACCGCTAATCACCATGGTGAGTGGGATTGTCTCACTCTGACCTGCGTCCCCGGTCACAACGATCTGCCCCGAGCAGGTTCCGGCGGGCAACCCTTGCGGCGTCACGATAAAATCGAGCACCAACGGTACCCCAGACGTGACGCTAGCGCTACCGCTTGTAGGCGAGAGCCAAGCTCCGCACGACGAGGTCTGTGCCTGGAATTTAAATGGCAAATCCCCAGCACCCCTGTTGGAAACCACGACCTGTTGGTAGTCATGCACGGCTCCTTGGACGTAACTTAACTCGAGTCGCGCCGGCGAAACTTCCAACGTCGGCGCGGAATCGGGTACGAGCGTCAGCGTGACTGGAATGTTGATCGTCGCCGGCGTGGTGTTCTGGGCGGTAATCGTCACCTGACCGTTGTAGGTCGCGCCGCTGGATAACCCGCTCTTATTCACTGAGACTAGGAAGGTGCCCGGAGTCTGCCCCGACGCGGGACTAACGGTTAACCAACTCCCTCCTGACGCCGTCACCGAGAAGTTCGCCAGTCCGCCGCCGCTGAATACTGAAACGCTCTGCGGAGCGGGCGAGGCTGCATCGTCCTTGTGCGCGCTGAAGCTCAGGCTCAAAGGATCGACCGTAAGAGCGTTCGTCGCCGGCGCCGATTTCACGGTCAGAGTGAACGGACGGGACGCCGATAGCCCACCACTGTCGGTCACGGTGATGGTGAATTGGAACTGACCTGCGACTTTCGGCGTTCCTGTCAGGTGGCCGCCTGAAAGACTCAGTCCATCCGGAAGGGCGCCTCCCGTAACGGCCCAAGTGAAAGGAGCGTCGCCCTGAGTCACAGCCACGAGCGCAATATAAAAGTGGTTCAGAATCGCATCGGGAAGTGGATCCGAGCTTATCGTAACCGCCTGGGAACCCACCGTCAGGTTGTATCCGAATGAGTTCGAGAGACCCGAGGAATCACGAATCGTGATCGTAAACGCGTTAAAACCTGGCTGCGATGGAGTCCCCGAAAGGTTTCCCGACGGCGTCAACGTCAATCCGGCCGGAAGCACACCCTCGGTGACGGAAAAAGTGTACGGAGCCACCCCATTTGAAGCCTGGAACGTTAGAGTGTAGAAAGAGTTTTGTCGGGCTGCGGAAAGGCTTACAGGGGTAAGGGTCAGGGACGGTGGACCCGCGACGTTCAGCACGTACTGGATCGTCCCCGTCAAGCTTTTCGCGTCGGTCGCCTGAATGTGGATTCCGAAAGTTCCGGCTACCGTAGGCGTCCCCGCCAGAACGCCTGCAGAGGAGAGAGAAAGGCCAGCAGGCAACGACCCCACAGCCGAGAAGATATAAGGCGCCTGTCCGCCGGAGGCCGTAATCGTGACTGAATAGGCGGTATTAACTAGGGCGGAGGAAAGACTCGTGGGGGTAAAGGTGAGCGTGGCTTGACCAGGGCGCAAATTGATCTGGAAGATGCGGACCCCGGTAGAACCATTGGCATCGATCGCCTGGACGGTGAAGCTCAAAAGGGTCGTGCTGCCTGCGGGCGGTGTCCCGGTAATCGTTCCGTCAGGATTCACCGTCATACCCGCAGCCCAGTTGGTGGCGGATGGCATGGTGAATGTGTAGGGAGCGGTCCCACCTGAAGCCGTGAGTTGGGCGAAGTAGGGCTGATTTCCGAGCGCATCCGGTAACGCGGCCGGACCGAGCGTGATGAGGTCGCCGGCAATCACAAGTTGGTAACTGTGCGATGCGACCGAGCCAACGGAATCGGTGGCAGTGATCGATACGTTAAAATTGCCCGCCTTCTGAGGGGTTCCGTTCAGGCTGCCAGCAGCACCGAGGCTTACTCCGTTGGGCAAGGTTCCGCCCGTGACCGAGAAGGTGTACGGCGCCGTGCCTCCGGACGCCGTAAGGGTGGCTGCGTAGGGTTGGTGAATCGTACCGGATGGCAACTGTGCCGGCGTTATAGAAACAGTGGCGGCGGCAATGGTCAGCAAGTAGTCCCGTGCACCCTTTGCACCTGTACTATCAGTCGCTTGGATCTGGAAATTCGCGTAGCCCGCGACGACAGAAGTGTACTGGAAAGCGCCATTGGAGGAGAGCGACAGTGTCGACACGCCTATGGAACTGGCTTCATTGAATAGGGCAAAGGTGTACGGAGGGGTGCCGCCAGTTGCGGTGAAGTTTACCGCATACGGTACCGACACGGTGCCGGGCGGCAAGGTGGCCGGACCAATAGAAATCGCCGGCGCGGCGATGGTGATCGAGTAATCCCAACCTGAGGTCAGGCTGCCCGAATCAGTTCCGGTCAGATGAAACGGATAGGTGCCAGCTGTAGTTGGCATGCCTTCAATCGTTACCCTGTCGGGGATGCTCGAATTCAGAGATAGACCTGGTGGAAGAGCACCACCCGAGATGGCCCAGTGGACTGGAAGCGTCAGATTGCTTCCTAATGGAGCTTGTGCGAAGACGGTCTGGCCGTAGGTTTGGCCGATCGTCCCGCCCGGCAATGAGAGTGGAGAAAGCAAGAGGCTGTTGTTCCCGCCAACGACCAATGTGTACGTGCGCGAGCCTGACCCCAGGTGATTGTCGGTGGCCTCGATACGGATCGTGTATGTGCCAGATACGCTAGGCGTGCCCGAAAACAAACCAGTCTGGGGATTGAGAGAAAGGCCCGGCACTGCCGCTAGCGCAAGATTATACCCGTAGGGTGGGACGCCGCCAGAAGCAGAAAAAGCAACCGAATAATTCTGACCTATTGTGGCGTTTGGAATTGTGGACGGGGAGATCGTTAACGGCGGCGGGTACGAATCCAATTCGTAGGTCCATGTGCCAGTTAAGCCGGCTGAATCGACGATGTTGATCCCGAATATGGATTGTCCTATAGCGGTCGGAGTCCCGCTAATCACGCCGGAAGAGCTCAAGTTCAGTCCAGGAGTCGGCGTCCCAAAGGTTAATGTCACCGTCAAGGGAGGCTTTCCTTCGATGGTGGTGATCGTGAACGAGTACGGCTGGCCGAGCGTAGCGGTTGGTAGAGTGCCGTTAGAAACGTGCAAATGCTGGACTGGCTGCGAGACAGTCATCGTGTAAGCGCGAGTAACGCTCAGTTGGGCGCCATCCGCACGGACGACAAAACTGAAGGTGCCGGCGGTTGTGGGCGTACCTTGAAGGGCGAAGGCTCCACCGCCTCCGTACGGACTCACGGACAGTCCCGGCGGGGGTGCGCCGGATACGAGAGATATAGCGACCGGATTGGTAGGAAATCCGCCCGGAGACAGTATTTGTGCATAGGATGTCCCGACGATTCCATCCGGCAGTGTCGGCGGACCAATATCGAGCACCGTCATGAAGATTGTGAAATAGCCGGTGCTGCCGACCTGGTCTGTCGCCAAAATCTGGAAACTGGCGCCGCCTCCCGCCGAGGGTGTGCCGGATAGAACTCCTGAGTTGGAATTGAAGGTCATCCCCGGGGGAGGAGTTCCTGATCCGTTAACCAGGGCCAAACTGTAGGGCGCAACGCCACCACTTGCGGTAAACGTTACGGGTGGATAGGGCACACCCACTTGGGCGGCAGGCACGCTGGTGGGAGCTAGGCTCAGGGGGAGTCCATTGATCGGGATGGTCAGGTTCGCGATGCCGGTCAAGGCGTTTGCATCGGTTACCTGAATCTGGAAATTGTAATTCCCTACGTGAGTCGGAGTACCGGCGATAGCTCCGCTGCTGCTGTTCAACTGCACCCCTGGTGGCAGCGCTCCGGAAACGAGCGCAAAAGAGAACGGCGGTGTTCCGGTGAATATGGTGACTTGAGCCGAATAAGCCTGCCCCGGAACGCCGGTTGCAAGAACGTAGTTTGTAAGTAGCGTAAGCCCTGGGATGACTGTGACCGTAAATTGGCGTTGGACCGTCTGCGGGGAAGCGGAGTGATCTTGGACAGTTACGTCGAGCGGAAAGCTACCAGGCGCGGTGGGTGTGCCATAAAGCGTCCCGTTGCTTACTTGGAGGAAGATCCCCGCGGCGACCTGCTCGGCTATGGGTATTGAGAATGAATAAGGAGGAACCCCGCCTGAAATAGCGACTTGCCCGTTGTAGGCTGCGCCGACTTTCGCCGCCGGCAACGACGTGGTCGTCATCACAAACGGTCCAGGTGGTGGTGGTTCTACGTCGACCAGGAAGGAGCCAAATCCATTCAAGTGAGGAGTTGAGCTATCCGTCACCGCAACCGAAAACGGAATCCCGCCCACGACGGGAGGCGTCCCAGTCAGTTGCCCGCTATCGCTCAGCTGAAACCCGGAAACAGCTTGATCAAGCACGAAGTGGTAAGGCGGCACTCCACCTGCGGCGGTGAATTGTCCAGTGTAGGGAACGCCTTGCGTCGCAATTGGCAAGGATGGATTTATTGTCAATTGAGCCGCAGCGCTCGCCGCGAACGCGATCGTCAGAAGGAGCGCTCGCATGAACAGAAATCGAGCTCGAAGTCTTGCGTCAGAAGACACGGCGCCCACGCTCGATGCGACGATTACGGACATTTCCAGATAAAGAGGCGAAGAATTGATTATAGGCGTTCTTAGAGCAAAAGATTCACCCATAATTCCCCACCTAGTACTGGCAGTCCCGGCATTGTCCCAGCAAAACTTGCCTATGCACAGATTGTTCCGCGTTGAGTATGTTGGATATAAGGTGAGGTAAGCTGGTCGGGAGTAGACCGTTGTCCAGATCGTTTACGGCGGTAGGTGGCAAATGAAAATCAACTTCTTCAACCCGAGACTGTGAGTGGCCGGAATTGAACGAATCCGTCACGCGAATGCGCGGACAGCTGGCGTCGCAAGCCGCGCGTGCTGAACGAATCCGGAGTCTCGCGCCACCGGAGCTGATTGGACCGCCGATGGACCGGTCAGAGCTTTCTTCTAATGGGGCGATGCGTCTGAGATTCGGACCGTGCCAAGAGCCTGCGCGAGGAGACGGTGGTGCTCCAGACTCTCCAAAACCCCCAAGGCGCCTCAAGCTGCAGGCAGTTCTTGGCGGCGAATATCAAGACGGTCCAGCAGTATGATGCATGGAGTCATGCAGCAGACGAGCGACCCGTAGATTATGGGACCTCGTGGTTCCCTACACGGCGTTTTTGATTTGTCATGTAACCGCTCGGCTGCATGACGAGCCCTGCGGTGACGTCCAGCTTGGCTGCGCCCATATGCCTGCCGAAGAGGAGCGTACGAGGAAGACGGATCGGACTCAATGACTTCGGTGAACGTGGACTCGATCGCACTGGCTGGCAGATAGCTTGAGTTCTTTTGCCGGGAACGGTTACTTCTCCTGGATGTCCGTGCTATTTCTTCGGTAGCGAGAACACCGTGTACGAATTCATCGGCTGGGGCGCGCCTGCCGGCTCGCGCGGGGCTTGGTAGCCGTCGCCGCCGGCGACGCAGAACGCGATGTACTCCCGTCCACCCACCTCATAAACCGCCGGCACTCCGTCAGAGCCGGTGGGCAGATTGTAAGTCCACAGCACCTTGCCCGTATCCTGATCGTAAGCGCGAACCTTGTGGTCGGAAGCCGTCGCGGCGAAGATCAAACCTCCGGCCGTGACCACGGGTCCGCCGCGCGGAAGGCGAGCGCCGGTATCCGTGTGGCCCTTTTGTTCCAGCTCCGTGATACCGCCGTTGGGAACCTGCCATATTATGGTTCCGGTATTGAGATCGTAAGCGGTCAGCGTCGACCACGGCGGCCCCATGGCCGACATGTTGTAGGTCTGGTACATGAAGTTCATGGGCGAGTCGTAGTGAACAAACGAATCGTCTGCTGCGATCGGCCCGGCGGCGGCTTTGCCCGCTCTTCCCGCGCGCGGCAGCACCAGCTTCTGCAGCGTCGGATGCTCGTGCGAAACCACATACAGGTAACCCTTGGGGGGATCGACCGCCTCGGTACCCCAACTCGCTCCCTGGATGTGGCGGATCGTGCCCAACAAGCTCGGCGGCGTAAATAAGCCCTCATTGCGAGAGTTCTTCAGCAGGTCGCGAATCTTCGCCTGATCTTCCGCCGGAAGGAAAGGGTTGATGTCCTTCTCGGTAAACGATTGTCGAGCGAATGGCGGAGGCTTCGTGGGAAACGGCTGCGTGGGCGACGTCCACTCGCCGGGAACGTCTGTCTGCGGGACGGGGCGCTCCTCGATCGGCCACAGAGGCTCACCGGTGAGCCGGTTGAACACGAACAGGAATCCGAACTTGGTGCCCTGCGCAACAGCGTCCACCATCTTGCCGTCGTGTTTGACAGTGATGAGCTTGGGCGCGACCGGCAGGTCGTAATCCCACAGATCGTGATGCACGATTTGAAAGTGCCAGAGGCGCTTGCCGGTGCGCGCGTCCAAGGCCACCAGCGAATTCCCGAACAGATTATTGCCCTTACGATTCGCGCCGTAAAAATCGTAGCGCGGGGTGCCCAGCGGGATGAAAGCGATGCCGTGTTTCACATCCACGGTCATCTCCGCCCAGTCGTGGACGCCGCCGATAGTTTTCCAGGCGTCCGGAGGCCAGGTTTCGTAGCCGACTTCTCCGGGATGGGGAACCGTGTGGAACTGCCAGACCAGTTTCCCAGTGCGGGTGTCGTATGCGTGGATGTCGGCGGCGTTGGAGTCGTAGCTGGCGCCGCCGACGGGCAGCGGAATGATCACCAGGTTCTCGAAGATGCGGCCCGGGTTGTTGGTTTGCAGCGCACGCGGAGCCTCGCGATCCAAGCCGGCGCGCAGATCGGTGCGGCCGTTGTCGCCGAAACTATCGATGGTTTTGCCGGTGCGCGCGTCGATGGCTGTGAGATAGCCGGCGTTGATGTAGAGCAGGCGCCGGTCGGAGCGATCTTTACTCTCCCAATAGTTGACGCCGCGCGTGCCGACGGCGCCCACGTTGGGATGAACCCATAGCTCCTTGCCGGTAGCGGCATCCAGCGCGGCGAAGGAATTGTTCTTCGCCAGCACGTACATCACGCCTCCGACCACGATGGGGGCGAAGCTGTAGTTGCCGCGCTCCCCGGTGGAGTAGGACCAGGCAACCTGGAGTTGACTCACATTGCTCTTATTGATCTGCTTGAGCGAGGAATACTGCGCGGAATCCGCGCCTTCGTATTCGGTCCAAGTGGAGAAATTGGCGACATCCGCGGCCGAAGCCGCCATCATTGCCAGGAGGAACGCTGCTTGGTAACGCATCACGCCTACTAGGGCTTCAGATGTTTCGAGAAGAACGGAAGCACTTTCCCTTCGATCCGGTCTTCGAGGTGATTGTTATGGTTCCCCTCGTATGTCTCGAAGGTATGCGGGATTCCCAGCCGCGTCATCGCTTCATCCAGTTGTTTATTGGATTCGAGCAGCGAGTCCTGCAGGCCGATGTCCATGGCCACGGCCGAATACTTCTTCATATTCGGGACGTATTGATCGAGCATCGCGAGCGGCGAGTTCGCGACCCACTTCGCCGCGACATCCGGTCGAAACTGCCCATCCTCTACCGGCTGGTCGAAGAACAGAGGCGGGTTCATCGGATTCGGCGACCAGGCCGCGGCTTCACCGTAGGCAACATTCACCGGATGCCCGCCATGCGCGCCGGGCCGAACGGCATCGGCCGGAGGCTGACCTTTGCCCTGACCATCGCCCTTGGCCTGCGCAGGCCCCTTGGCCTTGGCCTGACCGCCGCCCCGGCCCTCACCGGGAGGCCGCGGGTTATTCATCAGGCAGCAGGCGCTCAGCCCGTAGACAGCCGAGTAAACATCGGGATACCTCATCGCCAGCCGCCACACGCCGTAGCCGCCCATGGAGTGTCCGCCCAGCCCGCGGCTGTTGCGGTTCGCGATGGTGCGGTAATGGCTGTCGACATAAGAAACCAGGTCGTGGGTGATGTAGGTTTCCCAGTCGCCGATCGTCGGCGAGCTGGAATACATGCTGCCGCTGTAGAGCGTATTGGCGTCCGGAATCACCAGGATCATTTCCTTCGCCGTGCCAGCCGCGATGTTGCGGTCCATGGAGCCCGGCAGCCCGATGAACGGATACCAATCGTCAGCGGTTCGTCCGTAGCCGTGGAGCAGATAGACCACCGGATAACGGCGGTTGCGCTCCTTGGAATAGCTCGGCGGCAGGTAGACGGCCACGTCGCGATCCGGGGAGTCGCCTTCCAGGTTGCCCTCGAGCGACTTCCCATGCACCAGGATCTTCTCGATCTTGCCGCCGCCGCTCGAAGCCGCCTTGTCTTCCGCTGCTCCCGGAACAGTCCAGGCGGCCATGGCTACGAAAACGCTGAGCCCGGCCGCGTACTTGTACCGCCACCACGATGGATTCTTCATTTCTTGCCCTTCGCTGCTTCCTGCTCGGCTCGCGAGACGTTGATCCAGTCCCTCACCATGCGGTTGTCTTCATGACACGCGTACTCGAGTAGTTTGTAGTTCGGATCGTTCTTCCAGGGCATTCGCGCGGTCCACGAATGCGTGAGTACTACCGGATCCTCGGTCTTGATTTCGTAGATCAGGTAGTCGTTGTTGATGCGCGTGAAGCGCTCGGTGATCTTCATCTTCTCACTAGTCGGGATGTGGATCTGCGGAGTCCCGGGCATCGCGGAGTTGACCATCATGGCGCCGGGTTTCACATTGGTGGTCTCCACCACCAGCGTATTTCCCTCCCAGTGCCCGCGCGAAAATCCCAGCCACTGCTGGACCTTGGCCGGCACCGGCGTGGTGTCGTTCACAGGAATAATCCGCACATCGTGGATCATTTCGATGAAGATGATCACCTGCCCGGGAACCTGAAGGATCTGGATCCCGTTGTTGTAGTGGAACGGAAGCATCGAGGCCGGCATTCCATGCGTGACGCATCGATCCTTGAGGTCGAAGTCCTGATACGAGTTGAAGACCAGATGCTCCCCGGCCATGGCCCAGCCGCTCTTCATCGCCTCGCCCAGCTTCTTGCCTTCCGGGGTCATCTCGGGAAACTTGCCGTCTGGCGGGTCGAATATGAGGGAGGTCTGGCGTTGGGGAGGCTCGGGATCGGTGACTCCCCGTAGAAACTCGCGCCCCGCTTGGCCTTCCTGTTCCGCATTCTTAAACTGGTCGGGTGCTTTCTCGAAACGAGTCTGTGCCGCCTTGAACTCTTCCTCCGTCAGGAACGCTTTCTGAGCATCGCAGGCAGCAGCCGCTCCCCCGCGCCCCCGCCCGACGCATCGCTGCATCGGTACGCTTCCCACGAAGTTCTCCGGATAGACTCCCTGCAAGTCGGGGTCACCCCACGGCGTTTTCGGCTGGACCCATCCGGCCGGGGTTCCGATGTAGAAATTGTCCGGGCCGGGAGGAACCGCCGAACGCGACTGCGCGCTAGCGATCGATCCGAATCCCGCAAGCAGAAGAACTGCGATTACTGTGCGATACGTAGCGAACATGGAATTGACCCTCTCTATGAAGCCAGCATTCGCAACAGAGTCTACGGCTTCTTCGTGTCCGTGTCCTTGTCCTTGCCTTTATCCTTATCCTCGGGAGCCGTTTCGTTGCCGGAGGAACCGAGGAGAAGCTTCTTTCCACCGGGGAGCGTGATGTCCCTGCCGTTGGCCCGAAACGCTCCATCCTTGGCCTGGAAGCCCTCGAAGATAACCTCGGTGCCCTTGGGTAAGGTGTTCTTCGTGAATCCGCGGCGGACCAGCGCGTTTGGGGAACCGCCTTCCACCATCCATTGCGAGGTGGTTCCGTCCGGATTCTTGACGTCGATATAGATCCAGGAGTGCGGATTCACCATTTCGACCTTAGCGACGGTGCCTTGTAACTTCACCGGCTTGTTCGAATCGAATTCCGCGGCGAACGCATGATGTGCCGCTATGGGAAGCGCTGCCAAAAGCAATCCTGTTCCAGCGGCAACAAAAACGAGTCTCTTGTTCATAACCTCTCCTTCTGACAACTGCCTTGGCCTCACTCTTTGGCGCTACTTCCTGGTGAGATCGCCATACAGCGTTTCTTCGACGAACTCCACGCACTGGAAATGCAGCAGGCGCGCATTCTTTTCCCGGTGACGATACAGCGGGAAACTGATTTTCCACGGCTTTGTGTAGGCGTCCGAATCTTCGAGCGTCGCCTCATAGTTAATGGTGTTGGCGTCCAGCATCGAATAGCGCTCCACCACGTGGAGGCTGTCGCTCGAGAAGTTTCCAGCCCGATCCAGCCACGCTCTTCCGTTGAAACCGGTGACGTCGATCACCAGCGTGTCACCGTCCCAGCGGCCGTTGCTGGTTCCCATCCAGGTGTCCAGCTCCGCATCACGATGTTTCGTCATCAGCACCACCCGCGCGGCGTTATCGTAGGCATAGGTGAACAGCATGTCGCCCGTGGACTGCACGATCTGGAACGGATAGGGCATGTAGTTCGCGCGAGGAACCCCGGGCAAGTAACACCTGAACTCAGGATCCTCCTTCGCACGATTCTTGAAGTTCTCATCCCTCTTCTTGAGGGCTTCGGGTTTGTACGGAATCGTGCTGCTGCCTTCGATGATTCCCAAGCCAGCCGGCTCAGCGCCGATCGCACCTGCCGCCACCAGTGGCCCGGCCTGCGCGGAATGATCTTCCAGATCCCAGTTGGCCGTGTTCATGGACTGCCAGATGCCGTTGAAGTTCGGCTTCCCGTCCGCTGCACGCGGAATGCCCTGCGTCGAGACCTGCTTTGCCGCGGCCTGCCTCGCTGGGGCGCGCGGGGGCGGCGTCTGCGCGATCGCGGGCAGAACCATCAGAGGCAGTGTCGCGATTAAAGATCTGATTCGTTTGCGCACAATTTCAGCTTATAGCCTTCCGTTATTTAGAACGTAATCCGGGCGACCAGCTGACCCGATCGCATGCTGGCAATGCCGTTGTTGGCAGTTGGAACGATCGTGCCAAATCCGCCTGTATACGTGCTGCCGGGTTTGGTCGGCGCGGTCAGGTAGCTCGCGGCGGTGTTTGGTTGCGGCAGCAGGAGGCGGTTGAAGACGTTGGTCCACTCCGCGCGGATCTGCAAGCTGGTTCTTTCCGTGATCCGGAAATTGCGACCGAAGTTGGCATCCTCGCTGGGCTGTCGGATTCCACGGAAATAGCGAAGGGAGGACTGGTTGGCGCCGAATTGCGCATCCGGAATGGCCGACCAGGCGTTGGGATTGAGCACCACGTTCGTTCTCGGATCGAAACAATGACAGTTGAGGTCGATCGGCGTGGTGTGCACCGTGCCGCTATAGTCTGTCCAATTCGTGGAATACAGTTGTTGCCCGGGTACCAACTGAGCGGGACCGGGCCCGTAGCCAAGCCATTGTGAGATCGGGTTCGTCGTCGGAGAAGCGGGCTGCGTCAGGATTGGCGCGCTCTGGTCTTGCAGATACCAGCCCGTTTGCCACCCGCTAACGATATAAGAAACGATCTTGTTCTTCCCGAAAATTCCGCTGCGCTGCTCAGGAACCGTATAGGTGGCCGAGAGCCGGAACTGGTGCGGAAGATCCAGCGTGGCGAGGTCCTTGCCCAGGCTCCGGTTGAACGGATCGGGCGAATTTAGGAGAGCCAGATTCTTGGAGAACATGTAGTTCACATTCACGGTCAGCCCGCGCCACAAACGCTGGGTGACAACCACCTGAACGGCATCGAACCAGCTGTTGCCGAGCGCAGCCACGGGGGTGAGCGAGGTGTACTGCGGGAACGGGAGTATTCCTTGACGGACAGTCTGTGTTGTGGGGAATCCGGTATACGGGATTCCCAATCCGCGAGACGCCATGGTGGACTTTTGTGCCGCCGTCAGATTCGCGAACGTGGTGCGTTCCAGGAGGGAATCAGCGGCATTGCCTACCTGAAAGCCCATCCGATTTAGTAGCGGTACCGAGAGTTTATTGAGCGTGCTCAGACCGCTGGCGCCTGTGCTCAGCCAGATCACGCGATTTCCAACATACGACCCCTCGACCACCAGGTTCCTGGTTACCGCCCTCTGAATACCCACGCTCCACTGGTACTGGCGCGGTGGCCGGCCGGCGCTCGGACCCAATACTGCCGGACCGGCGCCAACCGTGCCAGGCAGAGTTCCTGCATCGGCCGTGAAGATCGGCCACACCGGGTGGATGGAGGACGGAATTCCGTCCTGAAGTTGGAAAGTGTACTCGCCGTAGCCAGGAGTGCCACTGTCGACGGCGGAGACCACTGTTCCCTGCGCATAGTTAGTCGGGGCGTATACGATCCCAAAGCCGGCGCGAAGCACGGTTTTTCCCTTCATCTGGTACGCCAATCCGATTCGAGGCGCGAAAGCGAGTTTGTAGTTTTCAGCAAAGTTGCAATGGCACGTCGCTTCGTAGATCGCGCCGCCCGGATGGCCGCCGGCTGCGGGATTAGGAACGTCCACGCTGAACGCCGCCTCGCGGCCGCCGCGTTCTCGCAGATAAGTTCCATAGTCATAACGCAAGCCGTAGTCCATAGTCAGACTGCGCGTGATCTTCCAGGTGTCCTGGGCATAGAAGGCGCTTTGGCTCTTCTGATCGCGGTAGTTCGCCGGCGCGCTAACGCGGACATTGCTCACATCGCCCAGAAGGAAGCTCGCGAATTCGAATCCGGTGCTTCCCGAGGAAATCGATGAACCTTGCAGCGCGATCTGCTGGGTGCCGTTCGCGCCAAACGTATAGTTGCCGGCCGTATTGGTGAGCGAGGTAACGGGTTGGTATTCCCAGCGAAGATCCCACCCGGCTTTGATGGTATGGTTGCCCTTCACCCACGTCGCGCTGATCTGCGGCATGATGGGGAGCTGTTCGGAGGATTGGGTGGTCAGAAATCCGCCCTGCGGACCCAGGTTGGTCACCCCGCCCGTAGTCGTGCTGGGTCCTAATGCAGCGAAGGTGAGATTCGGGAACAGACGATTCACGGTCGCGCCGCGCAGGCCGAGTTCGGTAACCGCGTTGTAGTTGGTGACTGGAGGTTCCAGCCAGATCGATTGGTCGCTAAACCCGAGCCCAAAGTGCAGCAGAAGCCTGGGAGTTGCGGTGAGGTCGTAAGTCAAGCGGGCCGTACGAGAGGCGGAAGTGGCGCCGCGTCCAGGCTCGATCGGTTCCGGCAGGCCTGTGGCGGCGCCGTTCGGGTAAACCAGAGGTGAGTGGTAGCGCACCGTCTGAAAGTAGCCCGAAATATGGCCTTTGGTGCCAAACGTATGATCTAGCTTAATGGATGGAAGGTACGTGTTCATCTCATCCTGCCATCCATGCTGGTAGTTCGAACTCGGGAGTCCTGCGTTCGCATTGGGGCCGAGTGGGAGAGGGATTAAGTTCAGGATCTTCTTGGACACGTTATCGAACAATGTCGGCGAGATTTGGTTGCCCGAAAACGGGTTCCGCACCTGCACCAGGCTTCCCGCTGTGCAGGTCGCGTTGGGAAAAGTCGCCTTGTCGCAGGTGATCCGGGACGTTGAATTGGGATCGAAAATCTGGCCTGAAAAAATGGTCCGGCCTAACGGATCGACAAAGTTCTGACCGCCGACTTTCACGTTCTGGTTGCCCGAGAGCGGAACCAGCTGGCTGAAGTCGCCGGTTCGATATGCGGGCAGCGGAACCGTGGCCGAGGTGGTATTGATCGTGCCGTTCTCCAGGTACTCCTCATAGCTGAAGAAGAAGAACGTCTTGTTGGAGCCGTTATACAATTTGGGAATCCTCACCGGGCCGCCGAAGCTGCCGCCAAAATCATAGCGGCGCTGCTTGTTTTTTAGTCCGGAGAAGGGCTGAGCCGCATTCAAGGCTTCATTCACGGCGTTCGCATAACCCGTGCCGTGGAAGAGGTTGGTGCCGGACCTCATGGTCACATTCAGGACCGCTCCGCTGATGTTGCCGAACTCGGCGGAATAGTTGCTGGTCAGAACAGCCACTTCCTGGACCGCCTCGGCGCTCGGTTGGGTCTGCATGGTGGTGGTACCGGCTGGATTCGGCATGTTTCCGGTCATTCCTTCGATCAGGACATTCATGCCGGAGTTTCCATTCGACGTCATGCTGGTGCTCGCAACGTAGCGAGTTCCGGGCACGGTCTTGATTAGGGCATACGGATCGCGGAGACCATTCGTGGCCGCAGTGGTGCCGCCGCCATTCACGGAAAGAATCGGAAGATTCTCGATCTGCTGGAAATTTACGTTGTAGACGGTGGCGCTGTTCTCCGTCTTGAGCATGGGAGCTTCGTCCGTGACGGTGACCGTATCGGAAGTTGCACCCAATTGCATCAAAACGTCGATGCGGACGACATTCGCGGGCGATACCGCCAGCCCCTTCCGCTCAAACTGCTTGAAGCCGGCGGCGGAGACTAGGAGGTCATAGGTGCCGGTGGGAAGTTGAGCCACGGTGTAGTTCCCGGTGCCGGTCGAGATCGCGGCATACATCGAACCGGTGTCCGGATTCCGGGCCGATATCTTGGCTCCGGCAACCACCGCCCCGCTCATATCCGTGACCAAACCCGTGATCGTGCCATTGGCCGACTGACCGAACGCAGCCGCGCTTAAAAGGGTTGCAGCCAGCGACATTACCAATTTCATGAGCGAATTCTTCCTCCAGTGTGAGTCGTGCGGTTGGCTGCCCAAACGGCATAGTGCGAGCGACGCAAACCCAGCAGATTATGACTGTCTGTTTGTGGGGCGTCTACGTTCGACCCGTTAGAACCGGACGTTAGCCCACTACAAGGAAGAAAGGTGCTGTTAAATCAGCGCGATACGATGCACGTCAAAAGCCGGGTCAACAGCGTCCGAAAGCTCTCCCCGGATCGCCCGTGGAGGTCGGGACGCCTACCAGATCTCGGAAGCGACGACGGACAGCGACCCGGCTGAGTTTCCGTAGATAGTGTTGCGCAGAACGATCTGAAAATTCTTGTCGAACCAATTCGAAGGTGCGGCCTGGGCAAACTCACGGAACAAGTCGTTCTTTGTCAGGAACTCAACAGCCGCCTGGGTATTGTGCGAGTCCATACCAACGATGATCAGTAAAGGCTGGCCCAGGTCTGAATGGAGGAGGCGAGTCACCAGGGAATATCCGTTGTCCCGAGGGGGAGAAGCATAATTCCTTCTGGGAAGCTCCCATACGCGGTCCTTCTGCTTGGAATCGACGATCTTGATCCCTTCCGGCACCATCTGCAGCTCAAACCGGGCGCCGTGCGTCAATTGCTGGGTCAAGGGCGAGACGCCGATCAGAATGGTAGGTGCGTTCTTCATGTCTGCGAAGTCTACATCGCTGCCGAATTTGAGATCGAACTTCTGCTTACGGGCGGTCAGCTGCTCGGCAAAACGCGCAGCCCCCATGGCTCCTCCGGTGCCGACGTAAGAATCTTTAAGCACAACGAGTTCGGAGGCGGGAATCGCCTTGTCGCCGTCGAGCGGCAGGTATTTCGACTGGTGCAACGGGTTCAACTTGAGCAGGGTCGGCGCCACCATGGAAATCAGCACCGGCCGGTCCTTATTAAGGAACGGGTTCCACAGTTGATCTAACGGGGTGGACGGGCGGAACATGCCCAGCAGTTGAACCGACGCACCAGCAACGATCAGGACGCCGATTGCCGCGGTAATCCAAGTCCGCCCGCGGATCCCATTGTTGGGCATCTCGACCGTCACGAGGCCGGGAGCGAGTTCAGTAGCGTCCGCGGGCTGGGCGACAAAGTGGAACGCCGGTTGGTAGCTTCCGAGCGGTAACTCAATCCGAAGGTCTTGTCCCAAGCCCGAAGCGTAAGCCTGTGTCAGGCACTTCCGCACGTCTCCGGCGGTCACGCGGACTACAGAACCATTCTGTGCATCGAAATCCCGGCTCTTCCCGAACACATCCACTGCGATGTTGGTCTCTTTAATAGAGGAGCCTCGCCCCGCCAGCGCTTCCTCGACGACGTATCGAAGAAACGCCTGCCTCCTCCGGCTGCCCGCAAACGGCGGGCTGGCCAGTAATTCATCTAGATGGGCCTGGATCCGCTGCCGTTCATTCTCTGAAAATGGGGAACCGCTCTGGATCCCCGGATACGCCACGCTCGACATCTTTTAGACTCCCGTTTGCGTGTGAATCTACCACTTCCAGTGCGCCCGCGCAAGCACGCCTGGTCCCGGGTACCGCCGGCGAGCTCCGCTTGACCCGCCTTTGACGTGATCCCGGACTTTTTAGGACAACGGCTATCAGCCTGATTTAACGGGATTTGCTACCGTCAGCCCGCTGATCTGTAGTTTGAACGTCTTGAACGTAGACGTTGGCTAGCTGAATGACTAGAATCTACGTGATCTATCCATGAAGCTGACCACCATGCGACTCGCAATAGCTATGACTGCCGCCTTTCTCGCGGTTACCTGGGTATGGGCCCAGGAGACTCGAAACCGGCCGCCTCTGGGAGACGGGCCGTGGACGTTCGACACTTTCGAACCGAACACGCACATTCGCGTGTCGATTATCGCCAAGGGGCTCTCGCATCCGTACGGGATGGCATTCCTGCCCGGTGGCGACATCCTGCTCACCGAACGGCCTGGCCGTTTGCGCATGATTCACCAGGGCGTCCTGGATCCGAAGCCAATCGCGGGCACGCCGACGGTTAAGGCGGCGGAGTTGGGCGGGCTGCTGGACATCGCGCTCAGCCCCAAATTCTCCGACGATCACTTGGTCTACATGACGTACTCCAAGCAGACCGACAAAGGCGTCGCGACGTCGGTGGCTTCCGGCAGATGGGACGGAAAGGCGCTGGTGGATACGAAGGACGTGATCGTTACCGATCCATCCGGCGGGAAGCGCGTGGCAGGCGCGCGCCTGATATTCGGACGTGACGGCAATCTGTTCTTCAGCGTTGGTGGCGCCGGCGAAAACAACGACACGCGAGCGCAGCAACCCGGCAGCGCCGCCGGCAAGATTCTGCGCATTCGCCCGGACGGAAGCGTACCCCCGGACAATCCCTTCGTTGGAAAGGCAGGCTATCTGCCCGAAATCTACTCGATGGGGCACCGCAACCCGACCGGCCTTGCCATTCACCCAGACACCGGAGTCCTGTGGGAAGGGGAGCAGGGGCCGCAGGGCGGCGATGAAGTCAACATCATTCTGCCGGGCAAGAACTACGGATGGCCGGTGGTGACTTACGGGCGCGATTACGACGGCACATTCATGACCAAACAACCGTGGCGAGAGGATTTCCAGGCTCCCATGGTGTTTTGGGTACCCTCCATCGCCACCGCCGGCATGACCTTCTATACGGGCGACAAATTTCCCGCATGGAAAGGGAACCTATTCGTCTCCGGGATGGTGGAGGCCCGCATTCCTAACTCCGGCCAGATCCAGAGAATCGTGTTGAACAAAGACGGCGAAATTCGCCGCGAAGCGTTCTTCCGCGATTTCCGCCAGCGCATTCGGGACGTGGCCCAGAGTCCCGACGGATATCTGTACGTCCTCACCGATGAGGATCCCGGAGTCGTCCTGAAAATCGAACCGGCGCCTTAAGGCGTACGCTGGAAGTACACCTTTATGGACCGGCGAGATTTCCTACGAGGCGGCCTGGGCGCCGCGATTCTGGCTGCGCGTTCCGCCGATTCATTCGCGCAAAGTGGACGACCCGCGGCGCAAAAGTCCTGGGATGTGGGACAAGTCCGGCATCTTCTGCCCACGGTCAGCGACACCAGGATACTGATAAAGGTTTCGTTCACTAAGCCGCTATCGGGAGCGCCCTCTCTCCGCATTGGCTCTTCGACGGTTCGCGGCAGCATGAACGACACGGAAGGCTCCTTCTGGCAATTCCAGGCCTCCGGTCTTCAACCTGGCCGGCGATATTCTCTCTCCTTGATTGGCGCCGATCGCAAGAACCTGTGCGAACCCTGGGACCTATCTACATTTCCCGCCCGCACTTCACAGCCACAGAGCTTTCGCGTTTTGTTTTTTACGTGTGCTGGCGGTCCGGACGGCAATAACCAATCGACTACGGACTCGCTCACCATCGGGAACCTGCCGACCGCGATCCGGAACCGCCTGATGCGCCGTGCCCTGACATTCGAGCCTCAAGCCATGGTGGCCAACGGCGATCACGTTTATTGGGACCTGCATTCACCGCGTATCCCACAAGATCGCAGGGACAGCACGCGTCTCAAGAGTTTCGACCGTTCGGCGCTGGTCTTCGGGAGCACGAATGAGACCGTGTTGAAAATCGCCGCAGGACCACAGATCGTTCCAGTATACGGCACCGACTTTCGCTCTACCCCGGTCTTCTTCCTGCAAGACGATCACGATTACTTCGATAACGATGAAGCCTTCGAGGAAATCATCACGTTTCCGCCGGTCTGGTTTCAGCTGCAGCTCGCGCGCGCGACGCAGAAGCTGTACTATCCGGAATTCCTGCCCGACGAGGATCGGCCGCGCGGTTTGCCCTGGGGCTCGGTTGGGGACGGCGGTGTCTCGGAGAGCTGGGGCACGCTTCGGTACGGCCGCCTGGCGGAAGTTCTCCTGTACGATGTCCGCCGCATGTGCACGCTCGACGGCCCCAGCGCTACTTACCTCGATCCTGAGGTCGAGCGCTGGCTGCTGGCGCGCTCTTCGTCGCCGGAGGTTACGCATGTGGTACATGCGCCCAGCAATCCGATGGGGTGGAGCGCGGGGAAATGGATGGAGTGGTATCCCGACGTTCTGAATAGCGAAGGCAAGCTCACGACCAAGCTGGCAAAACCTTATTGGCAGAGCGGCTGGATGAGTCAGCATGATCGCCTGGTGGCTGCCATGACTGTGTTGAAGGAAAGAATCCCGCTGACGATCAGCGGAGATCTTCACGCGGTGGGCATTGGAAAGATACTTCGTTCCGGCTCGCTTGATCTGGAGAAAAACCCGCTCACCACTGTGTTGTCGGGTCCTATCGGCACGTCGCCGGGTGGATGGCCTTCGGCATTTCGTGGAGTGGGTCCGTCAACCCCCGAACATCTCGACCTGCGGGAAGAGGTGAAGCCGATCGAGCAACATAGCTTCACCATTGCGGATTTTCTGCCGGATCGAATCCGGTTACGGTTCTTTAAATGGGACGTCAAGACCCAGCCTCCGGACGCTATCGATAGACTCGAACCGTTCCACACTACTGAAATCGGCCGGCCAATATGACGGTCTTCCCATTCCGCTTACGCCCGCGGGTCAGAAGCTCAATCGATCTCAAAGCTGGAAGCCGTCTACCACTGCGGACTGTCATGGAACCGTCCCGTTGCATGACGTCCGAGGAGGTTCATGGAAGGAAGGAAAGGACTACAAAGTTGTGGCACCGAATGGCGGCGGCGATAGAACGATCACGCCATGGGTTTTACCAAGCTAGTTTGGAAGTAGGCGGCCCTGGTAGGGTTTCGCGGGAACGCTTACACACCCAATTGGAGTGGCCAGGCCACCCGACCTACAGAGGCGATCTTCATTGTTCTAAAAGTACGTGAACCTATTGCTGCGATCGCGCCAATCTTCCTTCCTAGCTGTCGCGGTGTGGCAAATAAAGACGGCCTCTTACTCTACTCTCTATGACCATGAGTGTGAACTCGTACTGAGCGGAGCGGAATCGCATATCTTCAACGATGGCGCTGGTAGCCACGGCATGACCTGCTTTATCAACCCAAGTCCAGCGGTTGTCGGTCAGAATAGGCGTCACGTACATCTCTCGATTTCGATAAACATTCGCAGGCCGAGATAAGGCTACTTGTTGTTCAAAGTCAGCGTCTCTTCTCACCGGACCATCCCCGATGCGATTCGTCTGAGTCCACTCCCGCACAGCGCGAGGGTCAAGCAATTCGTTCGCATCCGTTCCGGGCAACCTCGAATCGTAGTACTCAAGTGCTCGCCGCTCGGCTTCGTGCCTTGTCTTGGCGTCGCCTCTAGCGAGGAGGAAAGCCGCGACCGGCTCCAACGTTCCCCACGTAAAGAGTTCCTTCAGCCAAAACGCAATCCATGGTAAGCCCGCACGTGGCCAGTCGTCGATTTGCAGTGGACTTATTGCTTCTCCGCCATCGCCATTCAGGACAACCGCTATCAACCCGCCCAGACCCCGAGCACTACGGTACGAGAAATTCTTCGACACATAGTCGAACCACACTGTTGTTTGCTTAATGTATATCACGGCCTGCATCTGCGGGCTAGAGTCTGAGAATTCCTCCAGCGACGTGGACAGTACCGGCAGCGTGACCTGTGTGGGATGTGGCAGGAGTGCACGGGAGACGAGGACAATATGAACGCCGCGGACGTCGCCAGGGGCTTAAAGAAGGCCCGCGAAAGCGGCGGCGCCTGGGTTGCGTGCTGTCCATGTCACGAAGATAAAAATCCCAGCCTGAGCCTGCGGGACGCTGAAGGGCAAGGTGCTGGCGAAATGTCACGCGGGATGCGAGCAGGCCGCCGTAATGGAAGCGCTCAAGCGCTTAGGCCTCTGGCCGAAACATGAGCGAACAGAGCGGCGCATCGTCGCAGAGTACAACTATACGGATGCGGCCGGGAATCTGTTGTACCAGGTGGTCCGCACAGAGCCGAAAGGGTTCCTGCAGCGGTATCCGGACGGCGCTGGTGGCTGGATTTGGAAAAAATATCCCAAACAGGTGCTCTATCACCTTCGGCAGTGTTGGAATCGGCGATCGTGTTCGTGGTCGAAGGCGAGAAGGACGCCGAACAGCTTCGTGAGCATGGCTTCACTGCAACCACAAACGCAGGCGGCGCTAAGGCTCCATGGTTGCCGGAATTTACCGTGGCCCTTGCCGGGCGTGAGGTAATTCTCGTTCCTGATCGGGACGTGGCCGGATATGCCAGGGTGAAGACAATCGGGCGAGCATTACTTGGCAAAGTAACGCGACTGCTCTATTTGGAACTCGAAGACGGTAAGGACGTTTCTGAATGGTTTGAGCGTGGGCATTCCGAGCTGGAGCTGATCCGTCTGCTTGATCCCGAGGAGATTTCCCAATGAAACGGGAGATCATTGCGGAGCCGGATTTGGAAGCGCTGCCGGAAACTGGTGGGGGCAATCGAGGCAACTCAGGCCCACGGGTCCTTGACGTGGCAGATTTGTTGGGGCTCGATACGCCAGCGCCGTCGATGTTGGTCGAAAACTGGCTTCCGGAGCGCGGCGCGAGCCTAATCGTCGGAGCGGCCAAGGCGAATAAGACACTTATCGCCGTTCAAATCGGAATCGCCGTCGCCAGTGGAAACCCATTTCTGGAAAACTACAGGATCTTGCGGCTTGGTCCGGTGTTGATCGTCGAACAAGATGACCCGGCAGGCGCGGCTAGCATCAAGGAAGTCTTGAAGTGTTCACAGGTTCCGGTTGAAGGTATTCCGTTTCATTTGGTCGAGCGTGTGCCCTTTAATTTCGGCCTCGAACTACTGGAATGGCTGGAACTGCAAATACTCAAGTTGCACCTGCGGCTAGTGGTCCTGGACTCCTACACCTCGCTGCGCAGTTCGCGTGTTTCCGGTGGAGACATCGTAAAGAGCGAGCAGAATGATCTGACGCTCCTAGATGATCTCGCCAACCGCACAGGTTGTGCGGTGAGCATCATCCACCATGCGAGCAAAGTCAGCGGCGTTGGATTGCAGCGACCAGGCTGCCGGCACCTTCGCGATGAGTGCGGCGACTCAGTCACAGATCCATGTTTCAAGATTCAGGGAACTCGAGGGCAATGCGCCCGAGCGGCTAGTGCGGATCCGCGGCCGCCACCAGGAAGGACTCGAAATGGTAGTTCGGTTCCGCAAGGATACGCTGGACCACGAGTATGTCCTGGAGGGCGGAGCTGCGGCACTCTATCCGCTCCTGCGACAGATTCAGGCCGACCTTGGCTCCCAGACATTCGGGCCGAAGGAACTATCGCACGCCACGGGCGTGAGTCGGGTCACCGCCGGTCGCCAGATCGAGCGGCTCTACCGGGCCGGGGCGCTCCACAAACGAAGCTTCGGAAGCTACTCGCTCACGGAGGTGCGGTAGATGAGCTACCAGGGCCGTTGAGCGTTGGGAAAAGTGACTAGAGGGAGTATCAACAAAACCAGCACTATAGGTCTATCAACTTACTCAACTCACTCAACTCACTCAAGAAACCCCTCTGTATCATGTACAGCATCTCTCGCACGTAGAGTATGCCCGCCGATCCGATTGACTAGCGCTCTTGCTTTTGTCCGCCGCCTGGAGGAGGTCTAAACCCGAGCGCCATGCTTCGCACCGCTCCAGCCGCGATCAACTCGATTCGGGAGGACCCCGGTCCAGCGAAAGCTACCGCGGTGGCGTTCGAGCGACACTTCACGGCGCAGGATCTTGCGGAGCTCTGGAAGCTCGACGAAACGATGATCCGCCGGATTTTCCAGGATCAGCCGGGCGTTCTCAAGTTGGGGAGGTCCAACCGCCGCGGCGGAAATCGAGACTACGTCACCCTACGGATTCCTGAATCGGTGGCGCTGCGGATCTACCAGGAGCGGACCAGGTGATAGAATCTCAATCTCACACCATGCTCACTATTTGGCGACGCCACACTGGGAAGTGCGCCCACCGCAACAGGGGACGCGACTACTTGAAGTGCAATTGTCCGCTCTGGGCGGACGGTTACGTGAATGGAAAGCGGACGCAGCGGCGCTCGCTTGGAACTTCCGACATAGCCCGGGCGCGAAAAAAAGCGATCGCCATGGAATCGGATGAAAAGGTCTATAAGCCCGTTGAGGATGCCGTTACAACCTTCCTGGCGAACCGCAAGAGTGAAGGTCTTCAGGAAACCAGCATCAGGAAGTACGACAATACGCTCGACAAACTGAAGGAATTCTGCGAAGCAATAGAAGTCGACAGCTTGTCGGAAATCGATACGGAAAGGCTCGATCGGTTTCGGGCGGGCCGCGGACTCGCGCAGATCACCGCATCAAAAGAGCTGGAACTCCTGCGCGTGTTCTTCGGGTTCTGCCTTGATCGCAACTGGATTAGGGAAAACCCGGCAAAGAAAATCAAGTCACCTCGCAACATCAAGGGAATGATGTGGTGCCGTTCACCCCGGGCGAAGTCACGGCGATTCTACAGGCCTGCGAAGGGATTGGAAGGCAATCGTATGAGCGGCTGCGAGCACGCGCGATGGTTCTCACGCTTCGTTATACTGCGCTCCGAATAGGGGATGTCTCGATGCTGGCGAGAGACCGTGTCACCAGAGACGGCGATCGATGGCGGATATTCCTGCGGACGGAGAAAAGCGGGAAGCCAGTGTTCCTCCCGATTCCGCCGGCAATGAAGGCCGCGCTCGATGCCGTGCCTCCGCCGTTGAGCAACGCTGAATCGAAATACTTTTTCTGGAACGGGACCGGCAAGCCCAAGACGCATAAGGCCCACGTTGATCGATGCCTGGGTGCGGTCTTCAAGGCATCCGGTGTGCAGAAAGCCCATGCTCATCGATTCCGCCATACCCTGGCGACTGAACTTCTGGGGCGCGGCGCGACGTTCGAGGACGTAGCCGACATCCTGGGGAACTCGGCGGCGATTGTTCGCCGGCATTACGGAAAGTGGTCGGCGGCGCGCCAAACGCGCATTGACGACCTCATGGAGCGGGTGTATATGGGGACCGATTATGTCGTGCGTGATGCGGCGGTGGTCCAATGAGCTTGGGCACGTTTTGGGCACGGAGAATTCCGCGCCCCGCATCATCAACAAAAGACACTACTAATATGGCGGAGGAAGAGGGATTCGAACCCCCGGACGAGTTTCCCCGTCAACGGTTTTCAAGACCGCCGCCTTAAACCACTCGGCCATTCCTCCGTCCACTATCGTATCCGATTTCATCGGGTTCCTACATTTAACCGGCATTTTCAACTTTGTGCGGGTGACTGTCACGACTTTGTCACCACTTTTCAACTGCGATACGCCCGGAGCTTCGTGTCGTGATTGCTAGTGTCGGAATGTGGAATTTCGGAACGAAGCTCATGACAGCTCCCTTGACGAAATATGTATCGGATGCCCCGACGAAGGCGGACGCATCTGGGTGTGCCAATCGAAACATAGATCGCACTGAGTTGCTACAGTCCGCTGACCGGGATGGAAAGCACAAACTCAATTGGGATCTGGATTCCATCGCGGGTTGCCTGCGGAATCCCCGGCCGGCAAGAGATGCCCCGATGCGCTGCGCTTGCAATCCACGGAAGAACGCTTTGCTTTGTTTACGGTCCCGTGCCGACGGGTGCCGCGTATTGAGCTATGAATTTGCTTTGTCGAGAAGCCTGATAGGGCCTCCTCCGAGGGCTTCTTCGAAAACAGAATAGACCGGCGATTACCCGCGGGTCGCCGCCAGGTCACGAGTTGCTGTCCTTTTCACCATTCTCGGCCCCAAATTGGCGTCAATGGCCCTGATTTTAGGTGGCACCTACGAATCCTCTTGCCGAAAGTGTTATAGAATTTATCTACGTGTTGTCTGGGTAGACGGGACGGACCGATGCAGGTGACACTTCGGAGGGTGTATGAAAGAAGCCCCTGCCCTTATTCTTTGGGTTTCAATCGTAGTCGTTGTCGGAATCGGAGTTTGGCTGGTGACTGGCGGTTCACTTCCATTTTCCAGGTCCCAAACCGAAACGGTGCAGCCCCCAAGCGATGTGCAGTCAGCCGAAGAGCATGACGTCTTGGAGCAAGCTAAGGCAACTTCCTTGAAGAAGCCGCCAGCGAAAACGAGGCAAAAAACGCGGAAATCAGACGTTGCATCCGAATCGGTTATCGTTGCGCCTCCGGCAGAAGTTGTGGTTGCTGCTCCGATCGAGGTTGCTCGGGGTCAGATTGCTCCTCCCGCCCCGAAACAATTCCCTTCAGCCAACGAAATCTCAATTGGCGCCAAGCGGGAGAATATCTCGGAGAAGTTTGGCGAACCATCCCTCGCTACAATCACCACTTCTGGTGATGGGCGATTAATGGAAACGCTCGTCTATGCGAGGAAAAGCGGTCGCGACGTCACGGTCATCCGAATGCAGGATGGCAAAGTGCTCTCGGCTTATTCGCGATAGCAGGCCGAGTTTTTGCGCCGGCTCGCAACCGCCCGACGCGTGGATTGGGAGACTGCGACGTCAGAAAATACCGGAGACCAAGCCTCAGTCCGGATACGACACCCCCTCGGCAGGTTAATGGCGGGCTTACAGGCTTAATGTACGAAATACACTTGTAACGCGGAGTCAATGCTGCGCTGGTCCATTTTAGCGCTGCGTTGCTCGAAGGTAGCGGTCCCGCAAATAGTACTGGTGATGTCCTCCGGATAACATGCCCGGAGCCCAGTGGCCGAATGCTTCGCGCAAGCCGTGCGCAAGTACTGCTCGGCACCCGGTTCAAGCTCCAGGCCTTTCTGGCGGCACACTCTCCGCACCAGCTCGTCGAACAGCCCCGGCGGCATGGCATCCATCTTGATCTTGTGCTTTAGCCTGCGCATGAAGGCTTCCTCGGCCAGGTCGCTCAGGTTGAGGTTGGTGGCGAACACCACCACTAATTCGAACGGAATCTCGAAGCTTACTCCTGACCACATCGACATGATATCCTTGCGGCGATCCAGAGGCACGATCCAGCGGTTCAGTAACTCGCGCGCGGAAACGCGCTGGCGTCCGAAATCGTCGATGAGCAGAATACCGTTGTTAGCTTTCATCTGCAACGGCGCGCTGCAAATGCGCGTGACTTCGTCTATGTGCGGATCGAGCATTTCCGCTCGCATTTCCCCGCCCACCTTCACCATGGGCCGCCGGCATAGCACCCAGCGGGGGTCCAAGTGCCGGGATTCATTCTCTATCGCGCTGTGCACTAGGGGATCGTATAAGGTGATGATGTGGCCACCTACCTCCACGGCATAGGGTACGTATACGTAGTCTTCAAAAATCCGGTGCAGCCGCTCGGCGATGCTGGTCTTGCCTAGTCCGGTTTCTCCATACAACATGATGGCGCCGCCGGTGACCAGCGCCGTTCCCAATTCGCGTACTACCTGGTCCGGCAACACCAGATCGCTCAAAGCCGCCCGCAGAGTTTCGAAAGAAGGCTTTAGCGGAATCCCCTGCTTTGCGACAGCATCGTTATACGCGCGCAGGGTTACGGGCGCCGCTCCTGCGTACTGCCCTTTCTTAAGAGCGACTTCCGCCATCGTGCGACCCTTACTGGTCAAAGAAATCTCATAGTCGTCGCCCCGCATGCCGTGGGTTTCTACCAGTTGTTCCTTCTGGAAATGCCGGTAGAGGGACAAGATGAGATTGGGGTGAAGTTTAGTGCCGCTCGCGATGGTACGCAGTAAAGCCTGTCCCTCAAAGAACACATGCTTGAGAACCAGGTCGATCAGCAAGCCACTCGAGAGGCCGGTTTCCTCGATATTACGAGCCTCATGCGGCTGAAAGCGTTCCTGATCAACATAGGACAACATGCCATCAGATTACAGCATTTTGTGCGGACTGGGGCCATTCAAGATCCCGGCCGTAGGCTTTTCTCGTACTATACAGTTCGTACTGCTTGTGCCCCCGCGAAGTCCGCGCGACAATGACGGCTATGAGTCGTAGCCGGGACTTCCAGATCGGGTGGGTAGTCTTCTTCGCCATGATCTTTTGGGTGAGTATCTGGCAACACGATATTGTGGCCAGAGCGTGGCATAGCGCCTCCGCAGCCGCCATCGGTATGACCTCGAGCCTCCTGGGAAGCCCGCAGCATCCTGTTGACCCACCCGTCACGCCGAACCGATCCAAGCGCTCTCCCGTCCGCGCTCCATCAAAACAGCCTTAATTCAATTCGCCACCTGATCGACCAAGTCTCCGCCACCAGCGGCCAGTCCCAACCGCAGAATCTTTACTAATGAATGGGCGATCCTCACGGAGTTTAGAATCGTTGAGGATTTAAGAGGTTCCAGACGTCGCCATGCTGTTGGCGGTATGTATGAGTTCATTAGTGGAGGTCCAAATGCCCACAATCGATGACATGTTGATCAGCAGTAGCGCGGCTGAGGAAACCACAACAAATGCCAGCAACAATGAATATTCCAATACGTCTTGGCCTCGTTCTTCTGCGAAAACGTTCACAATATCCTCCTGCACTGCCGTTGCTGGTTTGCACGTCGCCGGCCAGGCGCCTGAACCAGATTTCTAACGTGTTTAAGTACATTATGATATGCTGGCCGTCGGCTGGAAGCAATGTCCAGTTTGACTATCCTGAGTCGTTCGAGTCCCAACTAGTCACATAGGAAGACGGTTGGTCAGCGGCCATCGAACAGGCCAGTACTTTTTGACATCTGGAAAGAGTCCCGTTCGGAGCCTGTACATTGAGACAAGACTGCTCGGCTTGCCGCGATTATTGGTCTCCCACCGCCGGGCCGCGCATCCAGATGTTAACGATCGGGTGGCGGCCGTCAACGCCACGCTATTGAACCACGCCAGTCAACGGCGCTTGAAGATCGATCGCGTTGCAAGGGGCTCATTGAAGATTTTGAGCAGGTGACCTGGGAAAGCGATCTCCACAGTAATGTGGTATTCGGAATTGACAAGCCCAGCCCTTCGCGCCGGCGGTCTTCGCGGCGGCTCGCCAAGCAAAAAGTCACGATCGCAGTCGTTCGTGCCGAGGAGTGCGGATTTACCCAATCTGCGTTGACCACTAACTTCGCTCTACGGGCCGGGCGGCGGAGATTGGTGCTTTTGTTTTGGGCGTTCCCCTTTAGGCTCTTCATCGGAAGCAAACGCGCGGGCTGATCACAGGTTCCCTCCGGCAGGTCTGTAACCAGGGTTGTAAAGTCGAAGGCGATTCTTCGTTTGCCGATCCCCAAGATGAATCGCTTGGAGTGCTTATCCTCGGCTATCGTGCGGCACCGGTCTTCTTTAATGGGCACTACTTTAGGCGTTTTGGGCATGCCACAGCATAGGCTGATGTTCATCGATAAAGAAAGTCGGGAGCTGGTGCAGCTCAGCGCCGGCTGCGACATTCGGACTTGCTTCCCGGTCGCCTCTTGAGGCATCCCTGTGAAGCCCAAGCCTCAGACCAAAGAACCTTGCACCAAAACAATGGTGCGCAGTACCGATGCTTCAGACGCGGCGAGATGAGGACCACCGGCCCGGATATTGAGCTATGAGCGGATTCAGTGTGCGTGTTTCAGTTGCGGCCCGCCGGTTTCGTAAGACAAAGATTGCTCGACCAGATCGCACAAAATGTGCCCCAGCATTACGTGTGATTCCTGAATGAACTGGGTGACGGTGGAAGGAACGCGGAGAACGGTCTGGGCCGCTTGCGCCAGCTGGCCGCCATCCGCGCCGGTGAGAGCGATTGAGCACATCTGGTGGCTGCGGGCGTAGTTGACTGCCAGCAGCACATTCTCGGAGTTACCCGACGTGGAGATGCCGATGACTACGTCTCCGGGCTGTCCCAGCGCTTGCACCTGACGCTCGAATATGCCTGCAAAACCGAAGTCGTTAGCGCTCGCCGTGAGAATGCTGGAATCGGTGGTGAGAGCAATCGCTCCCAATCCGGGTCTCAGAAAACCCTGGCTGAGCACGCTCACGAATTCCGCGGCAATGTGCTGGGCGTCAGCTGCGCTGCCCCCGTTTCCGCATAGCAGGATTTTGTGCCCCGACGCTAAGGATTTGGTCATGATCCTCGCTGCATCGAGAATTGAGTCGGTATCTCCCGCGAGCAGCTTGCGCTTCGTTTCAATGCTGCTCTCGATGTGCCTGCGCACGCGCTGGTCGGCATCCGAAATTAGAGACATCTGTTTCGCTATCTTCCCATGACGAGGCTCGGAATGAAATGGATCGCTGAGCAGATCCGCGATCGGGTATTTGGTCGTCCGCCTAGTTGCCCGACGCTCGGGGCTATCGACATAACGCAGCGATTTCTACGCTCGGCGGCGCATAAGGAACAAACTTCTCGACCAGCTACATCCGCAGAGCCGCGGCCAATTCCTTATCGCCCCGAACTCGCCAGATCTTTGAATCCAGCAAATAGTGCATGAAGGCGATTCCCCATAATGCAGCCTGCAGCCCTTGCCCCGGAAAAACAGCTTGCGGAAGGAATTCGCCGACCCAGTACAGTCCGATTGCCGCTGCAAAGTAGTAGCCGAACTTCTGGCCAAGCACGGCCGCCAAACCATGTTTTTCGAGCGAGCCCTCGGTCTGATAGCGGTTCTTGTTGTGGAACCACATCAGGCGATGGTATTGCAGGGAGTGAAACAGCCCCAGCGCCATGCCGGCTCGCGTGACGCCGTCCGGCCCGAAATGCGCCGCGTATGCAAACGCGAGCCACTGCAACGGGACCAGAACTGCGAGCAGCAGCATCTTAGGCAAATTCATTGGCTTTCCCGCGCGCCACTTGCGAATTTGAAAGCCCGCATAAACCACCGCGAATCCGGCATACGCAGCGATAGACAGGTCGGTCCATACGCTGACGAAACTCCCGGGTTGCATGCGGGTCTTGACCACGAATAGCGCCAGTGGGATCACACCCGAAGCCAGCACGAACCAGCGATCCAGCTTCATCTCAAACGCGTCCCGCTCGCGATTCTTGGCTTTCCACAGCATGACGAAACCCACATGTTGCTTGGTAATGTGATAGTGCTGCCAGCACACTGCAAAGAGGAAGAAGAGTGCGCCTTGACCCGCCAGGACCGCTAGTGGTCCGAGGAACAGAAGGGGCACCAGCGCCCACAACAACCAGCCCAGCCGTCTCCGTTCCTGCTTGTCGAAGTAAGTGCGAGTAACCGTTCCGGTGACGTGGGGTCCGTCCACCCCCAGGAGCCAGATGGCGGTCAGCAGTGTCAGGGACACTCCCACCGATATCAGGACCAGTGCCAGGTAGCCTACCAGGGCTGTTCCGATGAACCATACTAGATCGTCCTGCTTCGAGATAATCCAGCGGGTTCCCGAGAAGGGTCCCGGTGCGGGAGCCGCGAGTGACGGAGTTAAGGCGGCTGAGCTCATTTTTTTCCTAGGACCGCCAGCGACCAGGCCCAGTGTACTAAGAACCAAGACTTGAGCTGGACTTCCATTTCAGCCGAGGAATTTAGTATATAACGATACTGCATTCGCGAGAACTATCTGCAAGTTTAGAATTACTAGTACTTTGGTTACTTGGCCGAATGAGCGGTGTTACGGATTCGCCCAACGATTTCGATCATGGCGCAGCCCGCGAACAAAGCAGAGATCCACAGGGTCGGAAAACGATAGCGTAGGTGTGTACTAATCACCGTAAACGTCGCTGAATAAATGACTGCGGCCAAGGCTAGCGACAGAGCCAAATGGTTCTTTCGTGAGACCCAAACGCCCCAAGCCCCAAAGCCGCTCATCACCCAATAAAGATACGCGGGCCAGCCCTCCACGCGCGATGGAAACCAATAGTAAAGGACCCTCGCCGCAGACAACTGGAGAAATTTTCTCCGATGGCTCCGGATCCAATGAAACGCGTCCCGCAAGCGCATCTGGTTATACCGGCCTTCACCCATAGCCGCCACCAGTTTTGCTTCCTCGGGATTCTGATTTGGATGAAGATGAAATAATGGCCAGTTCGTCACGAACTCGGGCGAGCTACGATCCTGATTGGAGATGTACAGCTCCAGGCCCAGATTGTCACGAATAAAAAACGGGGTTCCGAGCGCAATCCCGTTCCGGACAACCCATGGCGCGCAGATGATAAGCGCTAACCCGGCCACGGGAATCACGAACCGCCAGGCTTTAATGGGACGACCCTCCCGGCTGGATGAAAGCACTATCGGCGCAAGCGCCAGCAAGCTTGCCGGATTCGTAAGCAGGCAAATGCCCGACCACAAACCAGCTTGTACAGTCTTACGCCTCAGTATCGCAAGCGTCGCCACCAGGAGCAGTAAGCTCGATAACGCCGCCTCCCATTGAGGCATCATCCAGCCCGATGCTGCTAGCAGGACGCCGCCGGCTGCGCCCGGAGCGATGCGCCCGTAAACACATCGCGATAACACCGGCAGAAGCGCCGCGGCGCATCCATAGAAAAACGCATTGAGAACCATCATCGCCAGGATGACGTTAACCGGTTCTCTGAGCATTTTGATGGCAACCGCGAAAATCGCTGTGTAGACTGGCGCCACGTGTGCGGTAGGACCGGTAGGAATTCCGAACGGGTCCCGGAATTGGCCGTTAGCTGCTAAGTTGCTCGCAACCGTCGTCAATTCAAAAGGTTGCCCAAATCCGGGCGCGGCCAATCTTAGGGGGAGCTGGATCAGCGCCCAAGCAAAGGCGAGCAGAAACAATACGATTTGAGCGTTTCGCAGGGCACGCATTCTTAAACCCTACAACCAGCTAACTCTAATTCAACCCCAGAATCTTTGTTATAAATGGGCGATTCCCACGAGCTCTGGAACCGTTGAGGATTTAAGAGGTTCCACACGTAGCCACGCTGTTGGCGATATGTACGAGTTCATTAGTTGAGCTCCAAATGCCCACGATCGATGACACATTGATCCAACAGTATCGCAGGAGGAAACGACAAGGAATGTTCTTCTGCGAAAAACTTCAACCGCACCTCCTGCAGTGCTCTTGCTGGTTTACACGTCCCGGCCAAGTCCGGGAACCAGATTTTGTAAGTTGTTTCAGTCACTATGGTAGGCCGGCCGACGGCCGGAAACAATGTCCAGTTGGACTATGCTGAATCGTTCGAGTCCTATCAGAACTCACTAGTACTTTTTGTTACTTGGCTGAATGAAGGGCGGTACGGATTTCGCGACAATTTCGATCATGCCGCAGCCCGCTAATAAAGCAGAGATCCATAAGCACCCGACCACAAACCGGCACCTACAGTCCGCAGTATCGCAAGCGTCGCCACCAAGAACAGCAAGCTCGATAACGCCGCCTCCCATTGCGGCATCATCCAGCCCGATACGGCAAGTAGTATACCGCCAGCCACGCCCGGGGCCGCGGGCCCGTAAACGCGTCGCGATAATACTGGCAAAAGGGCCGCGGCGCATCCATACAAAAGCGCATTGAGAACAATCATCGCCAGGGTGACGTTAATCGGCACCCTGAAGATTTTGATAGCAACTGCAAAAATCGCCGTATAGACGGGCGCGACGTGTGCCGTAGGCCCCGTATGGGTTCCAAATGGGTCTTGGAATTGGCCGGTGGCGGCTAAGTTCCTCGCAACCGTCGTCAGTTCAAAGGATTGCCAATTCAAAGGATTGCCCAAATCCGGGGGCGGCGAGCTTTAGGGGTAGCGGACCAGCGCCCAAAAAAATCCGAGCAGAAAAAGCAGGAGCTGAACTTCTCGCAGGGGGCGCATTCGTAAACCCCATGATATCCGTCTACGCGGTTCGAGGCTGTTCGGCTTGCTAACTCATGACACCTAGCCGCGTTCCTGCTCGTGCGAGTGCGTCATGCGTGACAATGATTGCTCCAGATCGCGAGGAATGCGCACCAGCATCATGTGCGACGCCCGAATGAATTGGTTTACGGCGGAGGGAACGGGAGAGCGGTCTCGGCCGCTTGGGCCAGCTAATTGTGCGCATCTGGTAGGTCCAGGCGTACCTTACTGCCCGCAGCACGGTTCTCGGAGTTACCCGATGTGGAAATACCGATGATTACGTCTGCTGGTCCGGCCCAGCGCTTGCACTTGACGCTCGAATAACGCCGGCAAAACCGAAGTCATTGGCGCTCGCCGTGAGAATGCTGGTGTCAGTGGTGAGAGCAACCGCCCCAATCCAGGTCTAAGAAAATCTTGGCCGAGCCCGCTCACGAATTCCGCGGCGATGTGCTGCGCGTCAGCTGCCCTGCCCCCGTTTTCCGCATAGTCGGATTTTGTGCCCGAAGCGAGGCATTCCGTCTTGTCCTCGTGGAACTAGAATCAGACCGACATCTCCCGCCGGCAGCTTGCGTTAGTTTCGATGTGGCAGCGCAGACGCTCATCAGCATCGGGTGTTAAGGACGTCTGTTCGCTATTTTCCTGCAGACCTGCGAGTTTTGGCGTGGCTCGGGCTCAAGCAGAACGCTTCTTCTGTCGATCATTTGAAGCACGAAGGCATCCTTTGAATCTGTTAACCTGTCTGCATCTCCTTGCCCTGAAGGGAACTGAGAAATGAAAGTGGCGATCTTGTGCGGCGGCGTGGGAACGCGCTTGCGCGAAGAGACCGAGTTCCGGCCTAAGCCCCTAGTGGAGGTGGGCGGCCGGCCCATCCTCTGGCACATCATGAAGCTCTACGCCCACCATGGCTTTCGGGATTTTGTCCTATGCCTGGGCTACCGCGGCAGCATGATCAAGGAATACTTTCTGAACTACGAGGCGATGAACAACGATTTCACCATCTGTCTTGGCAAAGAGTCGCGCCTCGAGTACAACGATAATCACGAAGAGCAGAATTTCCGCATCACGCTGGCTGACACCGGCCTCGAAACCATGACCGGTGGACGGCTAAGGCGCGTCAGGAAGTATCTTTCCGACGACTGCTTCATGGTCACTTACGGCGACGGTGTCAGCGACGTCGACATTCGCGGACTCGTTGAGTTTCACAAAAGCCATGGGCGCCTGGCTACAGTCACCACCTTCCGCCCCACTTCCCGCTTTGGGATCCTCGACATCAACTCCGATAACCAAGTTCAGAATTTCATCGAGAAACCGAAATCGGACGCCTGGGCCAGCGCCGGATTCTTCGTCTTTCAGCGCGAAGTGCTGGATTACCTGGATGACGATCAGTGCATCCTCGAGCACCAGCCGCTTGAACGGCTGGCTCGCGAGCGGCAGCTGATCGCCTACCACCACGATGGCTTTTTTTACGCCATGGACACCTATCGCGAATATCAGATCCTGAACGATCTGTGGAAGAACGGTCTGGCTCCGTGGAAGGTTTGGGACTAGACTCCGTATGGGCTTAAACGAAGGCTTCTGGCGCGACCGGCCCACCCTGGTCACGGGAGCCACAGGACTGCTGGGAAGCTGGCTCACGCGAAGCCTCACCGAATCGGGTGCTGACGTGGTATGTCTCGTCCGTGATTGGGTGCCACAAAGCGAACTTGTTCGCAGCAAGACGCTCGAGCGGGTGAAGATGGTCCGCGGTGATGTGCGGGATCGCGACTTGATCGAACGCGTTCTGGGCGAATACGAAGTGGACGTTGTTTTTCATCTGGCTGCGCAAACCATCGTCGGGATCGCCAACCTAAACCCCGTTTCCACGTTCGAAAGCAACATTCAAGGAACGTGGAATCTGCTCGAAGCCTGCCGCCGGTCCCCGCGCGTCAAGTCGATCGTCGTAGCGTCCTCCGACAAGGCTTACGGACACCAGGAAGCACTGCCTTACGCAGAAAATACTCCCCTGGAAGGACGCCATCCCTACGACGTCAGCAAATCGTGTGCGGATCTGATCGCACAGACATACGGCGAAACGTATAAGCTTCCGGTGGCGGTCACGCGCTGCGGAAATTTCTACGGCGGCGGCGACTTGAACTGGAATCGCATCGTGCCCGGGACCATCCGGTCGGTCCTGCGCGGCGGGCGTCCGGTGATCCGATCGGACGGAAAGTTTGTGCGCGACTACTTCTATGTCGAGGACGGCGCAGCGGCGTACATGCTGCTGGCGGAACGCCTGGTTCAAGATCCCCAACTGAGCGGAGCATGCTTCAATTTTTCCAATGAGCTTCAAATTACGGTGCTGGATCTGGTGAATAACATCTTGTGCAAGATGGAATCCCGGCTTCAACCGGAAGTTCGCAATGAAGCGTCCAACGAGATTCGGCGCCAGTATCTCAGCGCGCAATTGGCCCGCCAGACACTCGGCTGGAGTCCGTTGTTTACGCTGGAACAGGGCTTGGAGCGAACCATCGCATGGTATAAGGACTTCCTCCGATGACGGCGCGCGCTGCCGAGCTGCGAGCGCGGATTTTGGAACTGGTGGGCGCATTCCAGAGGGAAGCATTTAGCCCTACGAAGTTCGTTCCAGGAGAAAGCTCGGTGCCCGTGGCGGGGCGCGTGTTTGACGCCGCGGACATGCAGTCATTGGTCGATTCCGCTCTCGATTTCTGGCTCACAACCGGGCGTTTCGCGGCGCAGTTCGAGAAGTCTTTCGCACGATATATCGGTATTCGAGGAGCCACGCTGGTGAACTCCGGGTCATCGGCAAATCTGTTGGCGCTGACGGCGCTGACTTCGCCCAAGCTCGAAGATCGCCGCCTGCGGCCGGGCGACGAAGTGATCACACTGGCCGCAGGCTTCCCGACAACCGTCAACCCGATCGTCCAAAACGGTTTGATTCCCGTGTTTGTCGATGTGCAGGTACCCACGTATAACGTGGACGTCTCGTTTATCGAAGGCGCGCTGTCGGATCGAACGCGAGCCATCATGATCGCGCATACTCTCGGCAATCCATTCGATGCGGCAACCGTGAAGGCCTTCGCCGATCACCACCAGTTGTGGCTAATCGAGGACTGCTGCGATGCGCTCGGATCCACGTTTGAGGGACGCAAGGTAGGAACCTTCGGCGATCTTGCCACGGTTAGCTTCTACCCTGCCCATCACATCACGATGGGCGAGGGCGGCTGCGTGCTTGCGGAGAAGCCGCTGCTCAAGACCATCGTCGAATCGTTCCGCGACTGGGGCCGCGATTGCTGGTGCGACCCGGGCAAGGCCAACACCTGCGGCAAACGATTCGAATGGGAGCTGGGCGGTCTGCCGTGCGGCTACGATCACAAGTATATCTACTCGCACATCGGATACAACCTTAAGATGACCGATCTGCAGGCTGCCGTCGGCGTGACCCAGCTGGAAAAACTTCCCCGCTTCATCGAGCAGCGCAAGGCTAACTTTCAGGCACTGCGGGAGGGACTCGCGGACATGGAAGAGCTTTTCATTCTTCCGCAGGCGACTCCGGGCTCCGATCCAAGCTGGTTCGGATTTCCGATCGCGGTCCGCCCGGGAGGGCCGCTAACGCGCAACGCAGTGATCCATCAGCTGGAAGAACGCAAGATCGCGACGCGGTTGCTGTTCGCCGGCAACCTAACGCGCCAACCAGCTTACCAGAACGTCCATTACCGGATCGCCGGGAGCCTGGAAAACACCGATTTCGTGATGAACAATGTCTTCTGGATTGGCGTATATCCGGGCATTCATCACGACATGCTCGATCACGTGCTGGGAGCATTCCATAGCCTGGTATAGGCATGCCGGCCCTTCCCGACAGCGATCTCGATCATGTCGTCCAACATGCAGCGAGCGCCTTCAAGGCGCTGGCCGGAGCCCGCATCTTTATTACCGGTGGGACGGGCTTTGTCGGGAGCTGGCTGGTCGAGAGCCTGCTACGGGCCGACGTTGGCGTGTCGGTCGTCGTTGTTACTCGCGATCCGGAGCGATACTACAAAACGAACCCCAGCGCAGCCCAGCACCCGGCGATCCAAGTACTGCAGGGCGACGCACTTACGTTCAAATATCCCACGGGCGACTTCCCCTACGTGATCCACGCCGCCATGCCCGATCCGGTTCCCGAAACCGACGCAGCGGGGATGCGCCGTATCCTGGATTTCGCGGCTACTCACGGGACCGCCCGGTTCCTCTTTACCAGCTCGGGCGCGGTCTACGGGAAGCAGCCGCCCGGACTGACTCACATTCCTGAAGATTATGGCTTTGAGCCGACGGGAGAAGTGACGACTTATGGGATGGCCAAGCGGGTCTCAGAATCGCTTCTGATGGCAGCCGGGAGCCAGCATGGATTCGCGGCGCTAATCGCGAGGCTGTTCGCGTTCACTGGACCGCGGCTGCCGCTGGACGCCAACTTCGCGGTGGGGAACTTTATCCGCGACGTTCTGGTCGGCGGCCCGATACGAATTCAGGGGGACGGCACGCCGTACCGGTCGTACCTGTATGCGGCCGATCTGGCGGTGTGGCTGTGGACCATCCTGGTCCACGGCAAGGCCTGCAGACCGTACAATGTAGGTTCAGGCCAAGCAGTGACGATCCGGGAGCTGGCCGGCTTGGTGGCGGAGGCGACAGTGCCGGGAACCCTTGTGGAAATCGCTCAAAGGCCGGTACCTGGGGCTCCGGCGATGCGCTACGTGCCATCTGTGGAGAGGGCGGCGCGGGAGTTGGGCTTGCGGCCGGAGATCGCACTCGAGGAGGGCGTGCGCCGAATGTACGAATGGTCTAAACGCCTAAGCACTCCCTAGTACTTATAGGACTCATAGGTGATCTGAAGGTCGCCGCGCCTAGCAGTAAAATCGGTTTCAGATGCCCCGTCCCTACGGAAATCGAATGAAGTTATCGGATTACATCATCGCGCAATTGGCCGATTGGGGTGTAACCGACATCTTTCTGGTTACCGGTGGGGGGGCCATGCACCTGAACGATTCCATCGGGCGCGAATCGCGCATCCGGTACATCTGCAACCACCATGAGCAGGCTTCGGCGATGGCGGCCGAATGCTACGCACGCGTATCCGGCAAAGTCGGAGTACTCAACGTCACTACGGGTCCCGGCGGGATCAACGCGCTCAACGGCGTTTTCGGCGCATGGACCGATTCGGTGCCAATGCTGGTGGTTTCCGGACAAGTCAAACGCGAAACCTTGATGGCTTGTCAGGATGTGGATGGTCTGCGCCAGCTTGGCGACCAGGAAGTCGACATCATCCGGATGGCCAAGGGCATCACGAAATACGCCGTGCTGGTGGACGATCCCGTTCAGATCCGTTATCACCTGGAACGGGCCTATCATCTCGCGCGTTCGGGCCGCCCCGGTCCCTGCTGGCTCGATATTCCGACCGACGTGCAGTCCGCCAACATCGAACCTGCCTCGCTCAAGAGTTACGATCCGGCTGAGGACGTGAACTGGGACATGACCGAGATTCGCCGACTGTGCGCCGAGACTCTGGATCGCCTTCGCAAAGCGACGAGGCCCGTGATCATGGCCGGCACGGGCATCCGCGCCGCAGGCGCCCTGGATGTGTTCCAGCGGGTGATCCACAAGCTGCACGTGCCGGTGACCACGGCCTGGACCCACGACCTGATCGCCTCCGATGACGAATTGTTCTGCGGACGACCGGGGACCATCGGCGAGCGCGCTGGAAACTTCACCGTGCAGAACGCGGATGTATTACTGGTGCTGGGCTCGCGACTTAATATCCGGCAGGTGAGCTACAACTGGCAATCTTTTGCGCGCAACGCCTTCAAGATTCAAGTGGACGTGGATCCAGCCGAACTGAAGAAACCGACGGTCCGTCCCAATCTATCGGTGCATTGCGATTTACAAGTATTTCTGTCCGAGCTGGAGCGCCAGACGGATCAAGGCTGGGAATCTGCCGTCGAACACGCGCACTGGCTCACCTGGTGCAAGAGCCGCGTTTCGCGCTATCCGGTAGTTCAGGACAAACAGCGCGTGTCGAAATCTCCCATCAATCCGTATCACTTCATGGAGCTGCTCTTTGAAGAGCTGGTTTCCGATGACGTGATTGTGTGCGGCGACGCCGCGGCCTGCATCACTCCCTACCAGACCGCCAAACTCAAAAAGGGTCAGCGCCTGATTTCCAATTCCGGGTGCGCCTCAATGGGCTACGATCTGCCGGCGTCGGTCGGAGCCGCTATTGCCCGCCGTGGGAAGCGTGTGATCTGCCTGGCAGGAGATGGAAGCGTGCACCTGAACATCCAGGAACTGCAGACGCTGGTGCATCATAAGCTGCCGGTGAAACTGATCGTGCTGAATAACGGCGGCTATCTCTCGATGCGCCAGACCCAGTCGAATTTCTTCGGACGATTGATCGGAGCGGGACCCAGCTCCGGCGTGTCGTTCCCCGATTACACGCGTGTCGCGAACGCCTACGGAATCCCGGCGGTTCAGATCGATCACGTCGATTGCCTGAAGCAGCTCTGGACGCTGCTGGAGGCTCCCGGACCCGCGCTGTGCGAAATCATGGTCGACCCGGCGCAGGAATTCGAGCCCCGGCTCAAATCCCGGCAGCTTCCCGATGGGACCATCATCTCGCCGGCCCTCGAGGATATGTATCCGTTCCTCGATCCCGAGGAGCTGGCCTCGAACTTGTTGGTGAAGAAGATATAAACATGGCGCTGAAGAACGTCATCTTCGATCTGGACGGCACTCTGGTGGACTCGCTCCCGGGTATCGAATATGCGGTGGACTGCGCCCTGTGTGCGAAAAACTATCCGGCCCGGACCTGCGAGTTGCGGCCATTGATCGGGCCGCCCATCCGCGATATTCTTCAGCAAGTCAGCGGCGAGCGATCGCCCGAAGCGCTGGACCGGCTGGAAGCAGCCTTCCGGGCCGCCTACGATTCAGAGGGCTGGACCAAAACCACCTTGCAGCCTCAAGCGATGGACCTGCTGGAGTGGATCACTTCCGGTGGCGCACGGAATTATATCGTGACCAACAAGCCTTTGCGCCCTGCCGCCCGCATCAGCGAGCGTTTGGGACTCCCGGCGCTGGTCTCGGAAATGGTCTGTCCGCCACCGTATCGCTCCAAAGCCGCGATGATTCAGCAATTGATGCTGGCGGGCGACGTCCACGCCGGAAACTCCCTGGTTGTAGGCGACACGCAGGAAGATCTGGAGGCGGCCCGCGAGGTCGGGATGGCCGCAGTCGTTTTAAGCAGCGGTTACGGTCGTTGCGCCGTGACCTGCCGCACGATCCAGGCTCTGGGCGAGCTCAAGTCGGTGATCGCCGATACCGGAGGATTCGCATGATCGACCGTGATATTTTCGAGGACTTATTTGTCCTGGAAATCGCCAACAACCACTGGGGACGTCCCGAGCGAGGTCTCAAGATCATCCACACCTTCGCGCAGGTGGTCCGGTTCAACAACGTGCGGGCCGCCATGAAGCTCCAGTTCCGCCACGTGAACACCTTTATCCACAAGGATTTTCGCGACCGCACCGACATCCGCTATATCAAGAAGACGGTGGACACGCGCATGACCGATGACGACTTTGCGTTCCTGGTCAAGAGCATTCGCCAGGCCAGTTGTATTCCGATGGCCACGCCCTTCGATGAGCGCTCGGTCGATTTCTGCTGTGAACTGGGCATCCCCATTCTCAAGATTGCCAGCTCCGATTTGAACGACTGGATGCTTATCGAAAAGATCGCCAAAACCAAGAAGCCCGTGATCGTCTCCACCGGCGGTTCGTCCCTCAAGGATCTGGACGACCTGGTGACCTTCTTCACCAACCGCAACATTCCTCTGGCGATCAACCACTGCGTGTCGCTGTATCCTTGCGAGGACCGCGACCTGGAGATGAACCAGATCGATTTCCTGCGGACGCGGTACCCGCACCATACCATCGGGTTTTCCACCCACGAGTATCACGACTGGACTTCGTCCATGCTGATCTCTTATGCCAAAGGCGCGCGGACGTTCGAACGGCACATCGACATCGACGACGATGGCAAGGCGGTCTCGCCGTACTGCTCGCTGCCTGACCAGGTGGATACCTGGTTCCGAGCGTTCCACAAGGCCAAGGAGATGTGCGGATCGGCGGGGACGCAGAAACGCATGCCGCCGCGCAGCGAAATCGAGTACCTGGATTCGCTGGTGCGCGGAGTCTACGCCAAAACCAACCTGCCCGAAGGGCACATCCTGTCGGATGAGGACGTGTACCTGGCGATTCCTTTGCAGCAAGGACAAATTTCCTGCCGCGAGCTGATGCGCGGCGAGGTGCTGACTCGCCCTCTAGCCGCGGATGAGGCCATCATGATCGATGCCATCGACAGCCCTTACGCCAGCGTCCCCTCGCTGCGGCAGTCGATTTACCGGCGGGGGCTGCCGCCCATATGAAAACCATCAGCATTGTCACGGCCTGCTACAACGAGGAGGATAACGTAGAAGAACTCTATAACCGCGTCCGCCAGGCGATGCTTACGGCCGGACGGTACCGCTACGAGCATATCTTCATCGACAACAGCTCCGAGGACCGGACGGTGGAAGTGTTGAAGGACATCGCCCGCCGCGACCACAACGTGAAGGTGATCGTGAACGCGCGCAATTTCGGTCACATTCGCTCGCCGCACCACGCGCTGCTGCAAGCCCAGGGCGATGCCGTAATCAGCATCGTCGCCGACTTGCAGGATCCCCCCACTCTGATTCCCGAAATGATCGCCAAGTGGGAAGAGGGCTACAGCATGGTCCTGTGTATTAAGAAGAGCAGCGAAGAGAACTCGCTCATGTTTTGGGTTCGGAAGCAGTATTACCAACTGGTACAGCGGCTCTCCCAGCTTGAGACCTTCCAGAACTTCACCGGATTTGGCCTCTATGACCGCAGGGTGATTGAAGCAGTTCGGTCCTATGGCGACCCCTACCCGTACTTCCGCGGCATCATCGCGGAAATCGGGCTGCCCCATTATGAGCTGTTTTACGACCAGCCGGCCCGCAAGCGCGGCATCACCAAGAACAACTTTTATTCTCTGTATGATCTGGCGATGCTGGGGATCACGAATCTTTCCAAGGTGCCGCTTCGCCTTGTAACGGCGCTGGGCTTTGTATCTTCGATTCTGTCTTTACTCGCGGGTCTGGCGTACTTTGCATACAAGCTGATGTTCTGGAATAACTTCAGCGTCGGGATCCCGCCGTTGATCATCGGCCTGTTCTTTCTCGGTTCGGTACAGTTGGTCTCCATGGGGATTCTTGGCGAGTATCTGGGGGCGATCCATACGCAGGTGCAGAAGCGTCCGCACGTGACGGAGAAAGAGCGGATGAATTTCGAGTACGCGCCGGCCGAACCGATCGAGGATGCTCGCTCGGTGAGCGAGATGAGGGACTAGGATGGGCGCGACGGCTTCAAAGATTCACATGGTG
>Ga0105240_10000749_pt1 | contig 59267 bp, 38 predicted proteins | sample KBSC54metaG_FD_80426 | JGI IMG/M metagenome (GOLD analysis project Ga0105240, IMG submission 80426) | Corn rhizosphere microbial communities from Kellogg Biological Station, Michigan, USA - KBS C5-4 metaG | ecosystem: Host-associated > Plants > Roots > Rhizosphere > Soil | place: Michigan, USA... | reverse complement strand
TTAAACGGGGAATTATCTTCCAGCATTATCATTCCAAGGATTATCCTGCTTTCAGTTTTCTTCTTATTTTTTGATCTAAATAACATGGGTGTCATATTACTCGACAATATACTGAAAACCTGGTGTAAGCTCCCCTTTTTTTAGGCCCACCGGGGATTAGAATTTTCAATTTTTTTTAGTAATCAAAAGGGACCGGATTAAATGTATTCCAGCGGAGGAACAAAGCCCAGCGCCTGGTGGGGCCTTGAACAGTTGTAATCCTGCTGCCACTCTTCTGCCATCAGCCTTACTTCTTGTAAGGTGAAGAAGTGGTAAGCATCTAAAAGTTCCCTTCTCAAAGAGCCATTGTTTCGTTCGATAAAAGCATTTTGTACCGGCTTTCCCGGTTGGATGAACTGTAATTGAATATTCCTTTCCTCACACCATAGCTGCAGCTTGTCGCTGACGAACTCCGGTCCATTGTCAACTCTGATCCGGAGCGGCTTACCGCGCATTTCCAGCAGCCGGTCTAACACCCGAATGACACGGAGACTGGGCAGAGAAGTATCAACCTCGATCCACAGCGATTCTCGGTTATAGTCGTCGATGATATTCAGCAACCTGAACCGCCTTCCGTCCACCAGGCTATCGGACATGAAATCCATGCTCCATGCTTGATTTAGCGCCGCTGGAACGACCAGCGGTTGCTTCACCCGTTCTGGAAGCCGTCTCTTTACCTTCCGACGTATATTCAGTTTTAAGAGCTTATACACTCGATACAGGCGCTTATGGTTACACTCGTATCCCTTTCTGCGAAGCCGGTAGTAGCACTTCCAAAACCCGATGGTCGGATGCTTTTTGACCAGTTCCTCCAAGGCGTCCATCAACGCACTATCATCTTTGGGAACTCGCTTATACCGGAATACTGATCGGGGCAGGTCAACCAGCCTACAGGCCTGACGTACACTCATCTTCTCCTTTACCAGCAGTTCTACTGCTTCCCGTTTGTCGTCAGGCCGCCGTACTTTTTTTCCAGTACATTCTTGATGGCATCATTCTCCAGGGTGAGGTTGGCTACTATCCGTTTAAGCCGGTTGTTCTCTTCCTCCAATTCCTTCATCCGCTTCACCTCATTGGCTTCCATACCGCCGTACTTCGCCTTCCAGTTATAGATGGTAGCTTCACTAACACCATGTTCCCGGCTCAGATCCTTGATGGATATGCCGGCTTCTTGCTGCTTTAAGATGGAGATGATCTGGGTCTCCGTAAATCGTACTTTTTTCATAATTGCGCCATTTAAGTTAGAGATTTTTCTCTAAACACCGTGGGCGCATTTTGGGGGAGCTTACAAAGTCAGCTAAATAGTCTGATTCATTAAAACTAATTCCAACACATTTTTCTTTTGCCTTTGAAATATAGGTAATTATTTCCTGGCGTTTATAACTAACTAGGTTAACCTTTAAAGTGTCAAAAGCAAGCTGCCTTAAAACAATCCGAAATTGCTGTATCTCTAGATTTGACTGTTTAGGACGTCGCCATCCATCTTTTGACAAATCATGATGTTTAAAAAGGGCTGAATATATCTCATCATAAAATGTTATTTTACTTGCAGGGACATCTTTTGTATAAGTATAAGTCTTATAGAGCAGGGACACTAGAAATGGATTAGCCAAAAAAGACTGGATTTCTCCAAGCCTTGGTTGAATATCTTTTATTAAATTTTCGGCAACACCGAATGCACTGAATTTGTCATAAAGTCTGATGAGTTGGTATGCTTCATCTTTTGATAGGGGTTGTATATTGAACTGTTGAAAATCACCAAATGAAACGAGAGCCGGTTCAGGTCTAGAAGTTAAAAAAAACCAGTTGTTGTGGGCTTTATCAATAAATTGCCTTATATCTCTTATAATAATCTCTGAATTCTTCTGTTGAATTTCATCAAAACCGTCAACTAAAAAAATGAAATTTCCGGTTTCTATAAACTTTAATATTAAATCTTTTTCAATAACCTTGTCAATAGGATTGAGCTGCGTAAAGATTTCGTCCAATATCAAATTTCGATCATTTAAATTTCTAAGATCAATCAATACAGGAATACCTGCATTTTGCTCAATTATTTTAAGAGTCAGGAATTTTAGCAAAGTTGACTTTCCCATGCCTGCAGTATCGGAAATCAATATTTTTTCATACGGTCTAATTAAGTCATCGTAAAATCTATCGATTTTTACTCTATGATTATTTTTAGAACAGAACAGTGTAATAGGCTGATATATTGAGTTTATGTTGATCTGCTGATTTGGAAACACCAACACATTAATATTTTTGCATCTTCTATAAGTTCTTTCAAGATATTCTTCAAATTTGGTTTCAAATAAATTCGAATTACTAACCTGATTAGCAATACTTTCTCGTTTAAACCATTTTGCGATTTTTTCAAGCTTAGGTTTAATGAAGGTCGATATTATCGGCTCAATTATTGGTTTTGCAATATCGGAGTACAACTTTATTTGTTCTGGATCCATAACGGCTTACTTATATTTGAGGATTACTGGGCATTCAAACTATAAATATACACAATTAGCGCATTAGGTATCAATATATTATTGTTCTTTTTAGGATACAAAAGCTCTTCTAATGTATTGTTTATCGTTTTGTGAACTCAATATATTGAAAAACATTCTTCGTTCGTAATATTTCATAAAAGCAGGACAAGTACTATCATTCGGTAGCAAACCCTTTTGTGAAATTTTACGATGAGTCGTTTTCCTATTATTTTATAATTTCATCGATGGATTCTTCTTCTTGATTTACCGGATGATATGTTGGGTGTCAAATTCAATACCATCTGTAAAAGAATAAGGTACTTTGCCTCTTAGCTGAGATGAATGCTTCAATATTGCTACCTAATCATTTTTTTAGTAAACAATCATGAAATACGTCAGATTCCTCTTCTGTGCCCAATTCAGCACCTCGGGTGATAACCGTTTTATATCCTTTCTTCCAATCAATCTCGTCGAACGGAACTCCCAAAATAGGTTTTTAGGCAACGACGGTTTGTCATTCGCTCCGACTTTGGGGGAGGAAAACCGTGTGGGATAATGCTTCGATGCCATATGGATGCATTTATTATTTTTATCACTATTTGGGAACATTATTCTTCGTCCGTTGTGTTCCATAAAAGCCCTTTTTGATCAAGAAATATCGGTTAGGTCTCGGGCTTTTGTGGGACACGACGGATGTGCCAAGGCCGTTACTGCTGGCCGGCTTTATTCTCCCGCTCATCGGCCGCGGCCGCCTGGTTACAGTCTGGCAAAATCGGCCCGATAACGTGAGACTTGTTGGCCGGAACTTCAGCATTGAGCAGTTCATAAATGGCCTGCAATTTTTCCATTATCTCACTCGTTTTCTTAAGAACCAACCTCTTATCCATCTCCATACTTATCGCCCAGGTCGTAAGTTCTACATTTGTTTGCGAGGTGTGAAGTTTCTTTACTGCTTGGTTGAAGTTATTGCCAATACTGCTGAGCTCATTTTTTAGCTTCAGCGCCACTGACAGGAATTCATCCGCACTTTTATTCCGGTAGAATATCCGGATGGGGCACCGAAAGAGAACATTCCGGATAAATTGACTCGATTTCCTACAGGTCGATTGTTTACCCCATTCCTGGAGTAGTTCATACTCCTTTTGGCTTATCCTCAAATGCAACCCCTTGTCTCGCTTTTCTTTTCTCCTTGCCATCACACTTTCCTTTTCACTTAATTAATCGAAAGGCCTGTTAAGGCGTTTCCCATTCCGACTTCGGAGGAATGGGCCTGTAGGCCGAATTGTGAAACAATTCTACATCTCGCCATTACCGGCGAAGCAGGGGAATCCCTAATAGGACGAAGGTAGCGGAGACTGCTGGGTAATGAATCACACGTTCATTTTTCAGTCATCCTGACGGTTTATCGATAATGCTTTTACTTCTTGTGTAAAATCCCTGCAGAGCATCATAAGTTGCAGGACCTTTTTCTTCATTACCAGAAGATTCTCTCTCTCCTTTGCCTTGCTAAATGGCCCTTCGTCCATTGTTAAGCAAGCCTTCAATATTTTATCAAATAATAGCTCTGTTTCTTGGTAGCTGGTGTTACTAAAAAAGTACTCCAGCACCTCACGCATCCGGTGTGCGGATTGGCGTAATGGACAGCGTGCTAGAGAACTATTGCCGGATGATTCCTTTTTCATATAATTTGATTTACAGGGTAATGAAACAAACACTTTCCCATAAAGTATTGGCAAAAGTTTTGGAATGCAATTTTCAGGGTTTTAGTTATAAAAAGCCTCTCGAATTCTAACGCTTGTTAAACTACTTTAAGGATACGGAAGATTTTTAAACAATTACCTATACGTAAGTGTATTCATCTTATCTTTCGAAGAAACGTTAAGACTTTTGTTCTTTGTAATCCCAGGGCTATAATTGACCTGACCCCAATGCCGGCGTGGCTTATTCTTGATCCAACTTTCACTAAACTAATAAAGCATATTCCTATGAGTCGACTACCAGGATATAACAAAAAAAGTTTCTCCATACTTGATCTGTCTGAGGAGGAAATTGAGGAGAGGTTTAGACACCGCTTGGAGGGGCTAAAAAACGAGATTTTTGCGAAGGGGCTTCCGCTGACCTATCAGGACGAACGTTGTTCTACCCCTGACTTTTTTATCCGGGAATATGAGGACGGTAGGACCTTTCTTGCCATTTTGGACAGGGACAAATTGGAATTCGATTCTATCCGCCGCCTTGATAACTGAACTAGTCAGACGATCTATTACATGTCCATTTTTTGATCACACAGCGCCTCGAATAAAGGATTACTTTTATCTCCATTGATCGTGTAGAAAGGTTAAGAGGAGGTATGAAATGGAGATGTTGTCGCCGAAAGAAGCAGTGGAAATATTGCATACCTATGGTACGCATGTATGTGAAGAAGAAGCAAAAATTATCCTGGATTTTATGGTTACATTAACCAACATTTCTTTATCTCAATACCTCAATCATGAAGACAGCCGACCTGTATATCCGAGTGAGCACGGACGAGCAAGCCGATAAAGGATACTCCCAACGAAACCAGGAAGAAGTTCTGAAAAGATACTGCGAGATCAACCACATTAGCGTGAAACGGGTGATCTTCGAAGATCATTCCGCTAAGACTTTTAATCGTCCGAAATGGCATTTTCTGTTGTCGGAACTTCGGCGGCATAAGGGACAGACTGACCTGGTTCTCTTCACCAAATGGGACCGGTTCAGCCGCAATGCTGGTGACGCCTACCAAATGATCAATACGCTCCGAAAATTGGGCGTCGAGCCCCAGGCTATCGAACAGCCTTTAGACCTTGCAGTGCCGGAAAATAAAATGATGTTGGCCTTTTATCTAGCTGCCCCGGAGGTGGAAAATGATCGTCGGGCATTAAACACCTTGCATGGCATGCGAAGGGCTCGTAAAGAAGGTCGCTGGATGGGACCGGCGCCGTTTGGGTATGCCAATAAGGTAACTGAGGACGGAAAAAAGTATATAGCCGTCAAAGAACCCGATGCCGGTATCATTCAATGGGCCTTTAACCAGGTACTTTCCGCCGGAAAGGATTCAGTATGCAGCATTTGGAAGACTGCCCGGCAAAAGGGCCTCAAATGCAGTAGAAGCGCCTTTTGGATGATCCTTCGCAACCCCGTTTATTGCGGGAAGATCTATGTAAGCAAATACAAGGACGAAGAAAGCCAATGGGTAAAAGGCCAACATGAGCCCCTAATTCCAGAATACCTGTTCTACCAGGTGCAGGATGAACTGGACGGAAAGAAACGCGTTTATGTCTCTAAAAAGCGAACACAGGATTATCCTATGAGAGGGCACCTCATTTGCCCGATTTGTGGCCGGTTGTTGACGGGCAGCTCGTCCCAGGGAAGGTCCAAAAAGTACTTCTATTATCACTGCATCCTGCCTTGCAAGGCCCGCTTCCATACGGATCAAACTCATGACTTGTTTGCGCAAGAGCTAAGAAAATATATCCCCCTGCCAGGTATGACGAAGCTGTATGCTACCGTTGTAAGCCGTCTTTACCATGCCCAGACTAAAGGGCAGCGAGAGGACATTAAAGAGATAAGAGAAGAACTAGAGCAGATCAATGCGCGAATGGTAAAAGCCAGGAATAAGCTTCTCAATGATGAACTGGATGCGGACGACTACAGGGCCGTAAAGTCAGAATGTGAGAAAAAGAGCACTCAGCTGGAGTCCAGATTGATCAGCACTCAACGGCAGGATACCAATATCGAAGGGTTATTGAAAAAGGCGTTTGAAACCCTCGCCCAGTTGGGTCAACTATGGCAAGAAGCTACCGCCGAACGTAAACGACAGATCGTTGGTGCGCTTTTCCCCGAGAAACTGGTATTTGATGGAAATCGTTTTCAAACCGCCCGGTTAAATGAAGGTGCGAGGTTGATCTATTTGATGAACAAAGAGATGGATGAAAATAAAAATGGACAGAGGGAAGATTTATCCGCTCTGTCCATTCCAGTGTGACCCGGATTGGATTCAAACCTGGTTCAAAAGACACATCCCGGATCATCCAAAATTTGTATACACGATGAAGGCCCCAGGTCAGGGTCTTTCCATTGATGGAGCGCCCACACCACTTTTTTATCCGGCGTCACCTCAATAACCTGTACCACTTTGTCCCAATCCTCCTTCCGGAGAAACCCACCCCAGTTGGAGATCACCGTATTGCCATTCGACAACCGGGCCACGCCATGGACAGTATACAGAGGAAAACCCGGCAGATCATCTTTATCGATCTCCCAGACGATGTGCCCCTGTGCATCCACCTCGCGGACATACCCATGCTGGTTACCGCTGATCAACGTATGTCCATTACCCAGCCGCACAGCACCCCAGGTGGAAGGCGCGTCCGCTGACCAGATGGAATCCCAATTTTTATTATACTCCACTACCCTTCCCAGGTTAAGGTGAGCAATAAGATAAGTGCCCGCAGGCGTCATCCGGATATGGCGAAATTGCCCGTGCACGCTTTTGGGATCATCTGGCCACGCAGTAGGCAGCTCATGCTCCATCTCAACGGCACCGGTGACCTTATTCATCAACACCGCCCTGGCAGGCGTACCATTCAGACAAAGAAATACCTTGTCAGAACCCACGGGCTGCGCGGAATGACATTCCGTGCCGGCGGGACACTCGTAGCTCCATACGATCTTCCTGCCGGGTGTAACCTCTGCCGCACCCGTTTTGCAGGCATATAGCACATGCCCATCCGGCAGCAGGTGGATATCGCTGAACTCACTCAGCTGGCCATGCGCATCTTTAATGGGTATCGACCATGTCCAGACCACCTGGCCCTTACGTACGAGAAAAACCGTCTGGGTATCCTTACGCGTATCCCATTCTCCCGCATAGAGGAAATCATGCTGGGCCATGCCCTTGCCGGGCAGGATGGACGGCACCGGCGCGCGTGCGGCGGGCCGTGCAGACACCCTGGGCGCCGCCCGGCTCACCGAGTCCTGGGCCTGCGCACTGATCGCGCAGGCCCACAACAAAACACAAAACAAAATTTTATATACCATGTCAATTCCATAATGGATCCCCCATCGGTCCATATGGCGGCCCGGAAGTCACCGCATTCATCTGCGTCTGGGGAATAGGTCTTAAAGTATCCTTAGCCACGATATTCGCCCTTCCGTCGGAATTATGCGCAATAACACGGGGCAGCAGCTGATGCGTCCGTACCAGGTCCCACCACCGTACCATCTGCCCGCAAAGCTCACGGCTACGCTCATCCAGGATAAAATCCAGTGACAAGTCGGACTCGGTCACATCCATCGCCGCCGCATTACCCGTGGGATAGGCCGCCCGTTCGCGGATAGTGTTGATGTACCCCAGGGCCGTCGTGGACTGCCCCATCATATACGCTGCCTCGGCAGCGATAAGATACGTCTCCGACAAGGTCCATACGATGACAGGACGGATAGAGGGGGAGTTCATATCAGGGCGTTTGGTATCCACATATTTCCGCATGTAGGGAGACAGCTTGATACTGTATTTCCGGGGAGGCACCATGAGGTAACGTGCAGCCTTGATCGCAGCATCCGAAGTATCGTGTCCGGGCATGTAGCAGGCCGTATCTCCCAAAGTAAATTTGGGCTTTCCCAACAGCGAAGGGTCGACACCCGGCGGAAGGGGAGCTTTCCATACGGGGATGCCCGGTGCGTTATTGGCATACCAGACGGTCTGGAAGGTCTTGTTATACCGGGTATCGTCGGTCTTATTCTTAAACACCGTGTCTGTCAGCCAGCGGGTGGGAACGGCGCGGATATACGGCCTTCCATCCAGAATATCCCGCTGCATCCCCGCCACCTCTGTCTCGTATTTCGGCACCCACATATGTACCAGCACATTGTCCGGACCGCTGCTGTTCTGGCTAGGCGATCCGTTGTACGCGATATTCGACGTATGCTGAACAGTCCAAAGCACCTCCTTATTGGTCTCATTGCCTTCCTGGAACACGCTTCCGAAATCCTGCAGCAGGTCCAATCCCAGCGAAGCCCTGTCACTGATCAATCCGGAAGCCATCGCATAAGCATTCTGGTAATCATCCGGATGAGCCGCATTGGAGCTGGCCCTTGTCAGGTAAACCTTAGCCAACAGATGCCTGGCCGCGGCCGCTGTCGCCTTGCCCGGTAATACGCCGCCCTGAGTTGGGCTGGCCGGCAATGCGGCAATGGCATCCTGGAGATCCTGGACGATAAAATCATACACGTCGGAACGGGGATCGCGTTGGGCGGCCGTGGTGGCCGTACTCTGAAAATGCTTGTTCAACGTGACATTACCCCAGAACTGGACCAGGATAAAATAATAATTCGCCCGGAGGAACTTCGCTTCCGCGATCATGCTCCGCTGCTTTGCAGTGTCAAGTCCCGTAATGGAAGGACCGAAGTCCACCAGTCCGTTACAGGTGTTGATAAACGTATAGCAGTTGTTCCAGATAGCGGTCGTCTTGGCCTCGGAAGGCATATAGCCGCTGCTGTAGAAATTGATATTGTTCCCTTGCCCGTCATTACCCGTGATGAACTCATCCGTGCCGATGCAGTTAATGGTAAAGAAGTTCTCCGTTCCCCAGATATTGCGCATGCCCGCGTAGGCAGCATCGAGACCGGACTGAAAACCCTGGGCTGTCTTAAAAAATTCGGGCGTTACAACGGATTGGGGATTTTCCTTTAGCTCCTTGCTGCAGGAAGGCCCCAGCAAAAGGATCAGCAAAGGCAGTGTATATATTTTTTTAAACTTGTGCGTATTCATACAATAAGTTTGAGGAAATTAAAAAGTTACGTTCAGACCGAAAACCATGGACCAGGACGGCGGTGTATCCACGTTCAATGTCACCGTCGGATCGGTGGATGATTTGGAGCCGCTGGCTTCAGGGTCGAGTCCATGATATTTGTTCCGGTAAGGTGAGAAAAGAATGAACGGATCTCTTGCCGTGGCATAGAACCGGACGCTCTTCATACCCCATTTTTTTGCCAACCCGGCAGGGACCGTATAACCGAGTCCCATGCTCCTTATCTTCAGGAAGGTGGCGTTAAAATAGCCAAAGGTGGAAAGATTCGGCGGATTCGTCTGCGCCGAGTTGGCCTTGGGCCATGCATTGGTCGGGTTGCTTGTCGTCCAGTAAGCGACATTCAGGTTGTTGTAGTTGGCCTGCATCGTATTGACAAAACCCGCTCCGAACAAGGCCGAAGAGATCATACCGCCTACACGGGCAAATGCCACGATGGTGAAATCGAAATTACGGTAGGTGATCCGCTGTGTCGTACCGCCCTCCCATTTTGGCTGCGGCGTGCCGACGACATACTGGTCGCCCGCATCGATGACCTTGTTGCCGTTGCGATCGGCAAGCCTGGCCTGCCCGATGACGGATTTGGTGCCTGTCACCGTTAGACCCAAAGCCTTGGCGGCGGCAGTATCTGCGGAAGTGGCCTGCCAGATGCCTATGCGCTGATAGTCGTAGATGGAGCCGATGGGCTTACCGACAAACCATTTATTAGCGATATCAGCCGGCTTGCCATCGACCGTCGTATTGATCGTTGGCAGCAATCGGGTGAGTTGCCCCCTGTTGATAAAAAAGTTGACATCCATCGACCAGCCCACCTGGTGGCTGCTTCTTGCCTGCAGCAGTTCAGCCGCAATATGCAGCTCGACCCCCTTGTTCTCGCTCTTCCCGATGTTGGTCAGTATCTGGGAGGAAATACCTGAAGTAGCAGGAAGGGTGACAGGCATGATCATATCCTTTGTATAGGCATGGTACAGATCGATAGAACCCGAGATCCTGTTCTGAAATAACCCGAAATCCACGCCGATATTGGCGGTAGCAGTATATTCCCAGGAAAGATGGGGGTTAACCACTGAAGTGGGATAAAGCCCCGTTGTAACCGACGACCCGTAATTGTAAGATATGTTCGTCATGGCGCCCAGTGTTTGATAGGGATCGATGGCAGGATTGCCCACGGACCCATAGCTTCCTCTCAGCTTCAGGTTGGACAAGACGCTTACACCGTACATAAACGGCTCCTTGGTGACATTCCAGGCGGCGGCGGCGGAAGGGAATACATGGTATTTGTTGCCGGGCGCCAGGCGGGATGACCCATCCGAACGCATAGTAAGGGTCAGCAGGTATTTGTCGTTATACGAATAATTTATCCTTCCCATATAGGATACGATAGCCCAGGGCAGCAGGCTGCCCCGGCCTGTAAAATTCGAACCGAGGGCCGGGTTGAAATATTGCGCCTGGTCTGACAGCAGATTGGAGTATTTAAAATCGGTGCCCTGGGGGACATATTTCTGAAAGCTGTATAGACCGGTAAAATTGATCTTATGTTTTGTGGCGATCGTCTTGTCGTAGATGATGAGGTTTTCCAGGGTATAGCTGGTGGATTGAAAGGAAGAGTCCTCTGCCGTCGACATCACACCCAGGTTATTGGTAGTGTTCTTCGCATAAAAATTACCGTATACGCCTGAACGTACTTCGGCGCCGCCGTTAAACCGGTATTTCAGCCCCTTGACAGGACTGAATTCCAGGTAGAAGGTGGAAAAGGTCCCCAGCCTGCTGCTTTTCTCCACAGATGCTCCCGGCAGGAAATCCGCCAGGGGATTCCACACCTGGTTGGCGCTGCCTGGCAAAAAACCGTTGATCAGCTTCCCGGTTGTGTCATAGGGAGACACCAGCGGGCTGGCGCGTAACGCCTGTGACATCGGGTTGACGCTGGCGCCTTTCGTGACGGCATAAGTATTGAGAGAGCTAAGCCCTATCTTAACATAATCGCCCAGCTTTTGATCCACGCTCAATTTCAAGGTATACCGCTGGAAAGATTGACCTGGATAGACGCCCGTCTCGCTGTAATAGCCTGCCCCCAATGCATATTGGGTATTCTCCGTGCCCCCCGAAACGCCCAGTTGATGATTGGTGCTGACCCCCTTCTTATAGACCAGCTTCTGCCAGTCCGTGCTGCGTCCTTTTGCGACACCTTGTATCTCTTCGGGCGCCAGCGCCACAGGAATGATCGCGGGGTCGTCGGGAGAAGTATAAGTCCCGGGATTGCCGAGATAAGTGGCCCATTTCTTCAGCTGCAGGTATTGCGCCCCGTTCATCACCGGGTATTCACCCAGCCAGTTGGAAAAGCCTGCGTAGCCGCTGTAGGTTACCGTTGGCTTCATATTTACCTTGCCCCGCTTGGTCGTTACCAGGATAACCCCGTTGGCGCCACGGCTGCCGTAAATGGCGGTGGAGGAGGCATCCTTCAGCACTTCTATCGAAGCGACGTCATCCTGGTTGATATCGTCTATTTCTCCCTGGAAGGGTATGCCATCGATGACGATCAAGGGCTCATTGCCGGCTTTTACGCTTCTGCTGCCCCTGATAAGAATGGTAGGCGACTGACCCGGCTTGCTGTTGCCGTTCTTTTTCTGGATATCGATGCCCGCGCCCTGACCCTGCAGCGCCTGGCTGAGATTCGCGGCAGGTACATCCTGGATGGACTTTTCCGTGATGGAAGTGATGGAGCCCGTAACATCCGATTTTTTCCGGGTACCATATCCCACCACGATCACCTGGTCCAGATCGCTCTTGCTCTCTGTCAGGGCAATGCTGAGATCCTGGCGGTCGGTGGCGCCGAGCTTTATCTCCTTGCTGATATACCCGGTGTAAGATACGATCAGGGTACTGTTGGGGGGAACGCCGATCGAAAAGGTCCCGTCGGCGGCGGAGGTTGTACCGATGCTCCTGGATTTGACAAGGACAGAAACGCCGGATAGGGGTTCACCCGACGGGGTGGTAATCTTTCCTTTTACCGTTATGGGAGGGGCCTGAGCTTGCAGGGCAGCGACCCACATGAGAGAAAGGCATGCGCATAGTAATTGCTTCATAATGGCAGTTTAGCTTGGATCGTTATTTCGATCTTCCTGCAACTAACCAATTTTTAGCATCTGCTAAGTTTGCTAAAACCGCTATTTATTCAACTATTTTGGCATATAATGTTAATTTCCCCGTCTATTGCTGCTTATATGCCGGACAGGCATCCACCACCTGGATAGGCCCGTTGGTACATATTATACCACCCGTGCGCACGTCCACATAATTGGCAGAATTCGCAAATCCGTTGAGCCTGATCTTGCCGTTGGCATCCCCTCCTTTCATCCTTTCCAGGGTCATGATGCTCTGCGGGTTCAGGGTATCCGTTCCCGGCGGTTGCAGGGTATTCGCCGTCACTTCGACAGGGGTCAGGTTGTCGTAGTTATAGGTTCCCTGCACGATGAGATATTGCAGCCAGCTTTTCACCTGGGCAGGAGTATAGTCTCTCCATGAAACAGCTGGACGAAGAGTATCCCCCACCGCATCCATCACCGGATAGTAGCCCCAATAGGTGGTGGTTGAAACCACAGGGGGCACGGTGGCAGTGTAGTTGAGCACGGCGAGATTGTGCAGGAAAATAAAGGTCCGGTTCGGCTTGGTATACTCATTCGTATCGATGCCGGAATAAAGCACGGCCTGGTACATAAAGAAAAACACCGAGTCCCCGCCGGTGGCGGTCTCCAGGCCACTCCTATGCCGGAGATACTGCCACGCATTCATCTTGACATTTGGGTCCAGCAGATAGGGATGGTGCTGGGTGTCTTCCTGCAGGCTAAGGCCGGCAAACTTTTTACATCCGGCAAATACCAACAGCAGCATGGAAAAAACGATGAATCTTTTCAGCATATAAATATTTTTAATTGTAAGGTTGATTTTGAGAAAGGTTAGGATTCGCGTTGAGCACGGTAATGCTGACAGGCCACAGGATGGTGCGCATGTCGGCGGCAAATCCCTGGGCATCGGGTTTGCGGAGCTTGATCAGCGGGTCCATAACCCTCGCCACAATACCGTTACGAATGAGGTCGAAGAACCGGCGGCCTTCCCCAAAGAACTCATACTGTCTCTCTGTAAGGATGGCATTGCTCATCTTGGTGGAGTCGGATAATGTGGTTGATGTATAGGCTGTGAGACCGGCACGGACATGCACCTGGTTCAGCAGGGTCAGGGCCGTAGCCTGATCATTGAGGTTATTGGCTGCCTCGGCCCGCAGCAACATCATATCTGCAAAGCGATAGATGGGGAAATAAACGTTGGCCTGGTTGTTGGCCGGATATATCTGCGCGCCTTTTGCATCGAGGTTCACCCCATAATACTTCAGGGTCTTATCGTGCGCCTTTACTTTCAGGTCGATGGATTGGGCGCCTCGGATATCCTTGGAATTGGCGCTCGCGGAAAAATAGTTCCAGATGACGTCGGAGATCTTGTGTGTGCTGTTTGTATTGCCGGCGCCGATCTGTCCGGAAATGCCCGCACCCCCATCCGTCGTCCAGTCCCAATAGATACTCCAGATATTCTCCACGGTCTTCTGGGGCAGTATGAAAAGGTTTTTCCAGGTGGCGGTAGGTTCGAGGTTATATCTTTTCAACGCTACCAGCTTATCATACCAGCCGATGGCCCCGGCATTATCATGTCTCCACATGGCGACATCCATCAACAGCGCATAGGTGAGACCCAGGTTGGCCTCCCAAACCGTCTTCTGATTGGGGTCCGACAAGGATGCCGCCGTCAGCAGATCGGGGATGATCAGGCTGTCCAGCAGGACATTCGCCGGGGTCCTTGATTTATATGGATCGATGCCGATACTGTCGAAAGGTATCGTCCACATAGGCGCATCTCCCCATACTTTCACCAGCTGGAAATAGCAGTAGGCCCTCACATTCCGCGCTTCGGAAAGATAATAGTTGATGCTTTTCGGGTCGATGCTGGGCTGCAGCGCCTTCACCATGGGAACATGCTTCAGCAGGTCATTGGCCCTTCCGATGACCTCATACAACGTGCTCCAGTCGCTGCCGTTAATTGCCGAAGTGAGACCGTTCGTACAATAGACTACATTCCCGTATTTGGGATTATCGACAAAATTGTCGCTGCGTGAGTCTCCCCAATACAGGAAATTGGTGCTGCACACATCCTGCATACCGCTGTACATCCCGGCAATAGCTGCCTTGATATCATCTTCCGTTTGCCAGAAGCTGCTGGTCCTGATCTCCGTCTGAGGTTTCTTGTCGAGGAATTTGTTGCACCCGGACAATATCATCACCGGCGCCAGGAGCAGCAGATAAAATAATCTGTTCATGTCAATATGTTTGTTGTTAGAAGTAAATGTTGATACCTAAACCTATTTCCCTGCGCCGCGGATAGTTGCCGCCGTCCTGCCCCAATTGCAGGGGATCGGAGGAAGTAAACTCAGGGTCATACCAGGTATAGTTCGTCCAGGTAAGCAGGTTGCTGCCATAGATGTAGGCGTTGACACTTTGCGCAAACATCTTCCTGGCCAATGCAGGAGGCAATGCATAGTTCAACTGTAAATAAGCCAGCCGGATAAAAGATCCGTCCTCGATAAACCGGTCGCTCACCCGCACATTGCCCACACTGCTGCTCCTGTACACCGGTATATTCGTCACATCCCCCTGTTTTCTCCACATATGGTAGATGACATACGGCTGGGGAATGATATTGGAAGTGCCATAATCATCCAGCACCCTGGCGGCATTGTTATAGATCTTATTTCCCCATTGGGTATTGAAGGTGAAGGAGAGGCTGAACTGCTTGTAGCGCAGCGTATTCATGAGGGCGAAATAGAATTTAGGCTGTGCATTGCCGAGCACCTTCCTGTCTGCATTGTCGATGACGCTGTCCTTGTTGAGATTTGCAAATTCGGCATCTCCGCCCTGCAGCTTGGTGGACCTGCCGTAAACGCTATGTACCGCACCCGTATAGGGCTGACCCTTGAAAGTATAGCCGAGGAAGTTGCCGCTCTTGTCAAAATTCGGCGTCAGCCGCTCCCAATTATCATTATAGGCATTGGATTGGTCATAGGCATAGACGCCCAATTGTTTCCAGCCGTAAAAATCACCCAGCGCACCGCCTTCCCGGATAAGCCAGGCGGCATTGCCCGCATCGCCGCTGTTACCCGAAATAAAAGGTTGTCCCCCGTTGAGCTTTTTTACCACCCCTCTTTCGATGGAAAGATTATAGGTCACCAGCCAGTCAAAATTCTTTTTCACCACCGGCCTTCCCGTAAGGGCAAGCTCAAAACCCCTGTTCTCGATAGTCCCCACGTTCACCCGTACACTGTTATATCCCGTCTCCCTGGGCAAAGGCCGGCTGTACAGCATATCGCTGGTGGTCTTGATATAATAATCGGCCACCACGAGCAATCTTCCCCTGAAAAAGCTCAGGTCCATCCCCACATCGCTTTGAAGCGTGCTTTCCCATTTCAGGTTGGGATTGCCGATCGTAGTGTTGGGAGCCACACCCGACTGCGTGTTATAGAAAAAGGTCCCGAAGTCATATTTGCTTTGGGCGTCGTAGTCGCCGATACGTTCGTTACCCGTCTGACCCACACTCACCCGCAGTTTGCCGTCATCCAGCACGCCGCCCGTCCAGCCCATGAACTTTTCATCCGTAAAACGCCAGGCCAGGGCGCCCGAGACAAAATTTCCCCAGCGGTGGTTGACACCAAACCGCGAAGAACCATCCCGGCGGATAAGCGCATTCAAAATATATCTTCCTTTATAGCTGTAGGATGCCCTGCCAAAAAGTGAGGCCAGGGAGTTACCGGTGGCGCCGGTGGTAGTACCGGAGGGTACGATCGTACCGGAGTTGAGCGTCAGTATCTCCTCGTTGACATAATTCACGTCGGCCAGGGAAGCTTTGTTGGTCTGCGTATTCTCTGCGCTGAAGCCCACCAGCCCCGTAATGGAATGATCCGTGCCAAATGTCTTGTTATAATTGAAGAACGCCTGATACTGCCAGTTGACGGTCCGGGAAAAACCCTCGCTCCCGCTGTTGGTAAGGGGATTAGCCGAGCTGAGCAGCTTGGGTAGGAATCCCAGCGTCCTGCCTTCGGTGTAGTTCACCACCGCATTGGTAGTAAATTTTAATGCAGGGAAAAACTGGTATTCTATCTGGCTGAACAAGGTACCCGTATAGTTCTGGAATTTATTCACCTGCAGCAGCGCAACGGAGAGGGGGTTCCGGCGGCCGCTGATATAACCCGTCAACGTGCCGTCGGGATAGAACAGGGCATAGTTGGCCGGCCGCTGAAAAGCCTGGAAGATCGTATTGCCTTCATCGATCTTGTTGCCTGTGGAATACCCGAACTGGAAACGGCTGGTGTACTTGAATTTCGAAGAAGGCGAGAACTCGATATTGGCCCTGAACAACAGCGACTTGGCATAGCTGTTCAGCACCAGCCCCTGGTCGTCCAATGCCCGGACGCTGGTAAAATAATTCATATTCTTGGCGCCTCCGCTGACCCCGAAGTCCACCTGGTTCCGCTGCGCCACACGGGTAAGCACATCCTGGTAGTCATTGTCCGCGTTGAAGTTGGGGTTAAGGGAATCCGTGCTGCCTCCTGCGGTAGGACTGTTCGACTGCTCCTGCCGGTACAGCCGCACCTCTTTGGAATTAGCCTGCGGCAGCTTATGAGCGAGTATACCCGAAGTATGCAGATATTGCACGTTGATCCTCGGCTTGCCTTCCGTCCCTCTTTTTGTAGTAATGATAATAACGCCGTTGGCTGACCGCGAACCATAGATGGCGGCGGAAGCGGCATCCTTCAGGATCTCCACGGACTGTACATCGTTGGGATTGACCCAGTCCATATTATCCGACAACACCCCGTCGATGACAAACAAAGGGTTATTACCGGCGCTGGAAAAAGTAGAATAGCCGCGGATACGGATAGTAGGCTGAGCGCCGGGTACGGAACTGGTGGTCACCAATACCCCGGACGCCATACCCTGCAGCGCATCCCCCAGGCTCGTCGTATGACGCTCTTCCAGCTGTTTAGCGGAGATGGAAGTGATGGAGCCGGCAAGGTCTCTCTTCTTTGCCGTTCCATAGCCGATGACAATGACATCGTTCATGCTGTTGCCGCCCTCATTCAGCGTGATCAGCATCTTCTGTTTCCTGCCGGCCACCTCCTCCCTGTTCTCATAGCTCACCAGCGAAAACACCAGCATGGACTCGGGGCTGGGGACAGAGATCCGGAATCGTCCGCTGCTGTCCGTGGTAGTACCCATACCCGTCCCCTTGACGGTAACACTGACGCCAGGCAGCGGGTTGCCCTTGGCATCCTGTACGGTACCTCCTACCCTATGGCTATCTTCAGGACCTGGCGGAGAACTCTTTTTTTGAGCGTTAGCAACGGAGAAAAATAATTGAAGCAGAAAGACGATACAGCATAAGCGGTAGTAAGGTCGTATATTCATATGGCAGTCAGTTTAGAGTGTTGACTTGTGTGATCAGTGCGAAATAAAGCAACCTTCGCAGGGTTTCATTCCCTGTAATTAGCCTACTAACAAACAATTTTGGCTTACATTAAATTTTCATCGATTTTTCCCGCCGGATATAGTTATTTTTTTTATCTGAACCCCAATGTTTCCATTCATATCACTGCCTTGAACAATCGCAGTATAAGTAGAAACCTTAGAGGCCGCATAGAAGGAAACTTCTACGCGACCATCCTTACCGGTCACGAGGCTGGGCTGCCAGTGAATGGTTGATCGCAGGTCGGTAGTCGGCCCATTTTTGACAATATAACGAGGACGATAGAACGCCATTGGCCAGGTGACAGGCAGGGGTTTATAGGTCGTCACCCCCGGCGCCTTTTTCATAAATAAACCATTGCCGGACCTGGTGGTGACCTCTATAAAAGAATACTCCGCATTCAGATTCGCCAGTTGGGCCGGCGATAAAAAAGCGCTTCTGTAATTCCCGGTATGCCGGAGATTATTCATGACCTCGATACCGGTGACATCTTCCGTAGTGAGATATTCCAATGTTTCCCGTTCCGGACCGAACCGCCTGAGATTGACACCGTCGATGACAATGCGCAGCGGGTTTTGGAATATCGCATACTGCTCGGTGCCATCCTTTTTATATACCACCCTGAACCCTTTCACGGTCTGCTGCAGCAGCTGTTTTAGATTCATTTTTCCCGCCCCCGTGATCGCCGCCTCATCGATAACCTGGTCTGCCTCACCGGAACCATTGAGATTGTGAGAACCTTTGATAACCCTTCCGGCCCTGACGGTGACGGGCTGCAGGACCCTGATATTGCCCGCATAGGGGCCTTTCTCTTTTAACATGATGGCATTGTTCATTACATACCGCAGGAGAATACTGTCATCTGCGTCATACCAGGGCGCCGGCAAATGGCCGAGCTGCCGGTCGACAGCAGGCGGCTCATACTCATCGATGACCACTCCCAATCCACCACTCCCCCCTTTGGCATGCCGTGCCTGAACAACGAACGCTGCCGAATCAAACGGTGGAAAGGAAGAAAAAACAAACCTCCCCTCTTTATCGGTGGCCGTATCCATCACCGATTCCATTTTTCCGGTGCTCATCAACGTTACCCTTGCTTCATGCACCGGCCTGTTTAACAAATTGGTCACGATCCCCGTAACCTTAAATTTATCTTCGGCGGCATAACGGGGCGCATTCGTTCTCTTCAGGATCTCCGGCCATTTGTATCCCACCCATCCCTGGGTCAGCAGCAGCGCATCCAGCGCGGCACTACCGCCGGAACGGAAATACCACCCCGGCATCTCGACATATCCCTGCAGATCGGCCGTCAGCAACATGTGGGTGAGGATATTGTCGGCCATCAGGCTATCCGCCTTTACCTGGGCGTCATCCGTCACGGCCAGGGAAAAACTTCCCTCCACCGGTCGCCCCTCATGATCTGTAACATGTATATGCAGGGGAATACTATCCATCGTACCATAGCTGTCATTATCGCTGACAACCTCGATCTTCAGCTGATCCCGGTGATCGATGAAGACGATACGCTCATTCACAGGCTCCCCCGCCTCATTGAATAAAGTAAAATGGGCGATGCCCGAAGGAAAAATATCTTTTGATACGATGCCGTCTATCTTCTGTTTGTTCAGGGGGAAATTGGCGCCGTAACATGACACGCCCCTGGAAAGACCCACCAGGTGATAAACGCTCCCATCAGCGACATCGGGGGACGGCAGGATCGAAATATAAAGGGAATCCCGTTGAGAAATATTGTCGACCCGCAGCACGATACCCGTCTTTTTTACAGCCGGCAGCAGGTAGCGTTCCGTCCGGCCATCCGGCATTTGTATAACCGCGGCATAATGCTCTCCTGCCGCAGGCGTCAGCTCGCATTCACCCATTCCTCTGTAGATGGATCGGAACGTCGTCACTTCCCTGTCCCTGCTATCCACGATGGTCCCCTGTACATCCAATCCAAGACCATCCTCCCCCACTGCCTTGAAACCCAGACGGGAAGAAATACCTGCCACCAGCCATCCGCCTTCGGGCATGAATTGCAGGTCCGGCCGCTGAACGTGTTCGCGCCTCTGTCCAGTCATACTGCCTCTTCCTTGGCCAGTCATACTGCCACGTCCCTGCCCACTCATACTGTCTCTTCCCTGGCCACTCCCACTGTCTCTTCCCTGTCCACTCATACTGCCTCTTCCCTGCCCACTCCCACTGCCCCTCGCCAGGTTCATCGACCAGCGCCCCTCCGTTGCCGGAGCAATGATAAACCGCCGTCGAAAAAAACATTCCTCCCCAAAGTTCCGCATCCACCGGGTATAAGCGCAGACAGTATAGCTGCCTTCTCTCAAATCATCCCCTGTCAGTGGCAATTGCCCCCAGGAGACGCCAAAATTGACAGGGACGGACATACGCCGGACCTTTTTACTGCTGTCATTGATGAGATCTACATACAGCAGACCACTGAAGGGTGAATACTCATAGGTGGCCGCCCGGAAGAGATAAGCTTTGAACCAGATGGTATCGCCGGCAGCATAATACGGCTTGTCAAAATGCAGGAACAGCTTTTCAGCAGGCAGCTGGGTATTGAAGCTGTCGACAGCAGCAATGATCTGCCGGGCATTCTGTACCCGTTGTGCGTTTGCGGTCAACCCGGCCGCAACACACCAGGTGATCAGGATAAAGCGCATAGACAAGGAATTATAATGTTCCGTTTACCTCTACCTTGATGACGGAGGCAATGGTATCCGGCGCCTTTTCGGGAACATCGATGACAAGCCCGTCAGCACCGGCGGACGTCGTAAGGGTCGCCCCACCGGACAACAGCTGCGCCTTGATCACACCGCTCTTCAATCCAGGCACCGTCAGCTTGCCGCCAGCCGGCCAGTCGAATACGGAGAGATAGAGCAGCGTATTGCTCCCTTGCATCTTCTTTGTACAACGCCCCCACGGCAACAAACCAAAAGGGCTGGCCTTCGTGCCGTAAATGGCTTCGCCGTTTACCTTCATCCAGGCCCCGATAGCCTTCAGGTCATCTATGCTGCCCTGGGGAAATTCTCCTTCGGCCGTAGGACCTACATTGAGCAGATAGTTACCGCCTTTCGAAGCGATGTCCACCAGGTTATGTATCAGCGTCGCAGGCGTCTTCCATTTGTTGTCATAGCTCTTATAGCCCCAGGTGCCGTTCATGGTCATACAAGTCTCCCAATCCTTGCCGTCGAGGTCAGCCAGGTTGGGGATCTTCTGTTCGGGCGTCTTATAATCGCCGGGAAAGTTGGGACGTTTCAGCCGGTCATTCGTAATGATCTTCGGCTGTAATGACAGCACCGCCTGCAGTTTTTCAGCATATTCATCCTTCATACCCGTCGGGGTATCCCACCAGAGCACAGCCACATCGCCATAGTCGGTCAGCAGCTCTTTCACCTGGGGAACAGCCACCTTATCGATGTAGTCGGCCATGGAGTCCGTCGTCTGGGCCGGATCCCAATGCCCCGAATGCGCCAGCGTATACGCATCTATACGGGCGGAGTCGGGATTCGGCCAACCCTCGGAAGCTACTTTCCTTGCCGCCGCACCACCCGGGTTGTTCCAGTCCTGCGCCTGGGAATAATAAAAGCCCAGCCTGATGCCGTATTTGCGACAGGCGGTTACCAGGGGCTTTAGCAGGTCCTTGCCATAAGGCGTGGCATCCACCACATTCCATTTACTGGCATTGCTCTTAAAGAGCGCAAAACCGTCATGGTGCTTGGCCGTGATGACGATGTATTTCATCCCGGCGTCCTTCGCCATTTTCACCCACGCTTCGGGGTTGTATTTGATGGGATTGAATTGCCTGGCGATCTGGTGATAGTCGGCCACGGATATCTTGCCCCTGTTCATGATCCATTCACCACCATGCCCGACCTGGTGACCCTGCCAGGTGCCCGCAGGAACGGCATAAACGCCCCAGTGAATAAACATCCCAAAACGGGCCTCTCTCCACCACTGCATTCTTTCATCCCGGCTGATAGTCTGGGCTGACACCACCTGCTGGAAAAATAGGATAACGATAAGTATTCTTTTCATACGTAAACAATTTTTATTTTGATTTTAATAACGCTTCCAGATAATAATAATCCCCATAATTGATCGGCACATCCACCTCGGAGTTCGAAGGCTTCGAGCCGGTGCTATGTAACAGGATAAACCCCCTGTTGGACCCTACGGGACTCCGGTAACTGTTCGTCAGGCTCTCCATCATCTCATCCGCTATCCGGCGATACTCCTCACCGTGAGTACTGTATCCGCTGAGCTCATATAAGCCGCATGCCATGACGGCAGCGGCAGATGCATCCCGGGGCTCATCCGGGATATTCGGCGCATTGTAATCCCAATAAGGCACCTTGTCCGCCGGCAGCCGGGGCAGGAGAAAGGCGGCGATCCTTTCCGCATGCTGCAGATAACGGGGATCCTTCGTCTCACGATAACACATCGTAAAAGCATACAATCCCCAGGCCTGGCCTCTCGCCCACGCAGAAGCATCGCTGTATCCCTGCCAGGTCATCTTCTTCACCACCTTACCGGTGACCGTGTCATAATCCACCACATGGAATGAGCTGAAGTCATCACGATAATGATTTTTCATCGTCGTGTTGGCATGGGTGACGGCGATCTTATAAAAAGATGAATCACCCGTAAGCTTCGTGGCTTCGAACAGCAGCTCGAGGTTCATCATATTGTCGATGATAACGGGGAAACCCCATAGATTGCGGTGATGGTCCCAGCTTCGGATGCAGCCGATGCGGGGGTTGAACCGGGTAGATAGCGTTTTGGCGCCCTGTATGATCACCTCCTTGTAAGCCTCATCCTTTGTCAGCCGGTAACCCGCGCCATAACTACAGTATATCTTAAAACCCATATCGTGGGTAGTGGCATTGAGCTTCTCCCTTTCCATACGGGCAGTAAAAGCCTGCGCTTCCTTCTTCCATTCTTCTTTCCCCGTGTATTGATACAGCATCCAAAGCTCCCCCGGAAAAAATCCGCTGGTCCAATCCCTGGAAGCCACCAGCTTCAGGCGGCCATTCTCCAGCGTGCGGGGTGAAAATGGACTGTCGGGTGCGGGGCCTGATCCTCCGGCCCTGCCAGGACCACCGGCTGCCGCGATCTCACGCAACATTAACCGGGTCTGCTCTTCCGCATCGGCCATCACTTGTGGCAACGCGATCTTCCCCGATGAGACAGCCACCCCGCCACCTCCACCTCTGGTCACCACTCCATCTCCAGCAGCACCCTCCATCTTCCACGACCGCACCAGGTCAACCTCCAGCAATCTCATCAGCTGACGCCCGGCGATATCCACGGGCCGGATATCCAGCTCATGCACACCGGGACTTAGCGAGACAGTACCCAGGTCAGCCGTAAGGACACCCACGTCCTTACCTCCTGTATCGATCCTGCTCTCGCCCTGATAGCCATCCATCTGCCATTGATAGACGCCGCCAAAACCTTCGCCAGCCCGGTATTTTATAGTTATATGATAGGTGGCCGCAGTTGCCGACCGGAAATTCCAGCTTAGGTATTGATCTTTATTACTCCAGCCTTCGACATAGAACCGGCCCGCCTTTCCATCGCCGAAGCCAAAACCCCTGCCATGCTGTTCAGCATCAAAAGCCAGCAAACGCGTGAGAGGGATATTGGGAGCGATATATCTTACGGTGTCCGTTTGCCAGCCTTTTTTTAACTCCACTACAATGACGGTATTGGCCGTGTCAGGCGCCTGACGGGGAACGTCGACGATAAGGTCTTTCCCATCGACAGCCGATGTATGCAATGCCCCCGCCGGGTCAGTCAGCAAATACACTTTGCCGGCGCCTCCTTTCAACCCTCCCACATACAGCCGCCCATCGGCAGGCCAGTCAAAAACATGGAGATAAAGCTTGTCACCCTTTAACGTCGAGACACCCCAGTTTTGCAGCGGCAAAGGTCCAGCGGTCGTGCCATAGATGCTTTCTCCATTCACGTCCATCCACTTTCCGATGCCATGAAGGATAGTAAGATCCCGATCATCAAAGGCCCCATCGCCCTTCGGGCCGATGTTCATCAGCAGATTGCCACCCCTGGACGCTGCCTTTGCCAGCAGCCGGACAAAAAAGGCGGAAGGCTTATGACTGCTGTCATACTTATGATAACCGTACGACTCATTGGTTGTGGGTATAGCTTCCCAGTCACCCGTAACAGGATAAAACTCGGCAGGCCGGTCGGCCGTATTCTTATAATCCCCAAAGCTGGTATCCGCCCTGGCGAGTCTGCCATTGATCACAACATGCGTATCCACTTCCCGGATGGCTTGCAGGATCCGCAGGTTCTCGGAAAACGGCAGCTTACTGGGAGTGTCGAACCAAAAGATATCCGGATGATACTTATTGATCAGCTCTTTTATCTGCGGGATGGCTTTCTCATCCACATACTTCCGCGCCCTGGCCAGCAGATCAGGATGAAGGTCATACCAGCGTACACCGCCAAACAACTGCTTATCGCCTCCGGGGTTATTGTATTCCCAGTCATTGCCGGGCGCCAGCGGATGCTCCCAGTCGAACGCATGTGAATAATAAAAACCGAACTTGAGTCCATATTTTTTACAGGCCGCCGAGAGCGCCGCCATAGGATCCTTCTTCCAGGCCGTCTGCCGGACGACATTGAAATCGGATACTTTCGAATCATACATGGCAAAGCCGTCATGATGCTTGGACGTGATGATCATATACTTCATACCCGCCTTCTTCGCATCCAGCACCCACTGCTCGGCGTTGAATTTTACAGGGTTGAAGCCATGGGCCAGCTCCAGGTATTCCTTCCGGCTGATCTTTTCCTTTCGCATAAGATGCTCGGCATAACCATCCACCTTATGACCTTTCCACTCGCCACCCGCCCGGGAATATACTCCCCAGTGGATGAACATACCAAATCGGGCTTCGCGCCACCAGGCTATGCGCTGGTCATGGTCTTTCATCGACGCAGGCCACCAGCCTTTTATGGCATCGTCGGCCGCCTGGTGATCGCGGTCAAGGGGTTGCGCCTGTCCGGACAGGGAGGCAAAAAAAACAAAAGCAAACAAAAATCGTTTATTCATGTCAGTTATTTATTTATCCATAAGATAGGGTGACGCACTGGCAGGTTACGTATCACCTCCTCATTCCCCGGCGCATGATCCAGCCGCTGCCAGGTGCGAAACCAGTCCTCCCGTCCCAGCGCATTGGCGCCAAACACAAGCGCAGGCTGCGCCACAGGCCATTGATCCCAATACATGACATCATGGGCATATGGCCATTTCCCTTTGTCGGCAATATAAGGCGCCATAAAGGCAATACCTTTTTCTATGCCGCGACCGTCCGAAGTTTGATAATGCCACAGATCATCCTTCGGTGTGGACAACAGCTGACAAAGAGTAGTCATGGCATCCAGGTTGAAAAGAGAATATCCGTAAGGCTTGGTCCGTTTCAATTCACGGGGAAAGCTCCCATCGGTGTCCATCTGCCCGGGCAATAACACCTCCTTGTACCGCCGGCTGCAAAAATTCATCAGGCTCGTGTCACCCGTAAAACGGGCAAAAGCCGCTACCTGCATGGCCCAGCAGGTGCCGTGATTGTTGGCGGCATTCATCTCATCCTTACCATAAGGATGGGTAGTCAACCATTGCAGATATTTTGTGAACCACTGCCGTATGCGGACCAGCATGGTTTTGTCCATAGCAGCGTCGTCTTCCATCGCCTCCAACCCCATCACAACCTCCATCAATTGGATGGTATCGATGATCCCGATGCCTCTGCCGGTAGCCCGCCCTTTAATGGCTTGTGCATATTGCAGATCGGGGTTCATACAGGTGGCGGTATCCACAAACCAGGCTTTGCAGTGCCGTAACGCCGGGGCAATATATTTCGCATCACCGGTGATCCTGTAAGCCGTGGCAAGTGCCCCTATGATACGGCTGAGCCGGATCATGGCCTGACGGTGAGCGGTAAAATTGGCCGGGTTGGTCATGCCATCCCGTTGGATATATGGACTGTCCGGATGTGCCGGATCAGGCCACCAGTAATCTCCTTCGGAATAAAAATCATGCAGTCCACCGGCGCTGCGGGGACAGTGTTCAGCCGTCACCGTGATGGGCGCCTGCTGTAAGGCCCAGGCGGCCTCTTCCAAAGATTGCTTTTTCAATGTGCGGATCATCCCGTCATAAAAGCCATCGGCGCTGGGCAGGATCACATAGGTCGCGCCCTTCGCCGTATTGAACTCGATCGTATTTCCGCCCGATGTACCTCCAATACGCCGGACTTTCACTCCTCCCATTACCTTCACCGGCACAGCCGTACTTACACGACAAACACCACCCGACTCCGAGACCAAGACCGCCCTGGTCAACCTGCCACCCTGCCACTCGATATCCACCGTAAAATTACCCCGCGCCTTTAGTCCCCTGACAGCGCCATCCGCCCACGCATCCGGAAGCGCCGGCAGGAGCCGGACCACCCCATTCTGACTCTGCAACAGCATTTCCGTCATACCGGCCGTCGCACCAAAATTGCCGTCGATCTGAAAAGGTGGATGTGCATCGAAGAGATTGGGATAGACCCCGCCGCCACTCATCTGTTCCTTCTCTACCGTAGGATCCATATAATTAAAAGCATCATGTAATATCTTATACGCATGGTTGCCATCCCGCAATCTTGCCCACCAATTGACCTTCCAGGCCATGGACCATCCCGTAGAGACGTCGCCCCGCAACACCAATGACTGTCTGGCAGCAGCCGCTAACGCGGGCGTAGAGTCCGGTGTGATCTGGGCGCCGGGATAAAGACTAAATAAATGAGAGGCATGCCGGTGCTTGTCATTCGGATCATCCCAATCCTTGAACCATTCCTGCAGCTGGCCATATTGCCCGATGTGAAACGGATAGAGCTCATCCTTCATCCCCGTCAGCTCCTTTCCATAGGCAACGTCTATACGTAACAGCTGCCCCGCCCGGATCACGGCCAAGAATAATTCGCGGATAATGGACATATCCATCGTGGAAGCCATGGTGAGCTGATATTCCTTGCCGTTGATCTTGATGGTATTCTCGGGTGAAGTGGAGGGATTGGTCACCAGCAGGCCGGTGGCGGGATCTTTTATCAGCCAATGCTGCATAAACTGCGCAGCCCCTTTCATCAGCGGGTAAGCTTTCCGCAGGAACACCGTATCGCTGGTAAAAAGAAAATGCTCCCAGAGATGCAGGCTAAGCCAGGCGCCGGCCATCGGCCAGCATGACCAGCGGGGCATCCCCTTGGGATCCCAGTCATACCCTCCGGGCGGCGAGGTCTTGGCCCAGGCATCCGAATTGTGATGCACCACCCATCCTTCCTGTATGCCATAGTTTACACGGGCCGTCTGCGCGCCATTGACAGCCAGCGCTTTTATAAAATCGAACAACGGCTGATGACATTCGGAAAGATTGGTATTCTCCGCCAGCCAGTAATTCATCTCCGTATTGATATTGGTGGTATAGTTGCTGCCCCAGGGCGGCTGCACCATTTTGTTCCAGATCCCCTGCAGATTAGCGGGCAAAGAGCCGGGACGGGAACAGGCGATCAACAAATATCTTCCATATTGATAATACAAGGTCTGCAGCTGATGATCGTTGCCTGTGCTGTCAAAACGCCGGATACGAAGATCGGTGGGCAATTGCACGGCCGCACTGTCTATGCCCAGATGCAGGCTCACCCGACGGAAGAGCCGCTGATAATCGCCGAGATGCTCCTTCAGCAACACACTATAAGACGTGGCCCATGCTTTCCGCATATTAGCGCCCGCTTCCACGGAAGGATCCTTGCCATCATGACCGGGAGAACGGTTAAAGCCATTATAGCTGGTGGCTTCGGTCAGATAAAGGGTCGCTTCATCTGCGCCGGATATCCTAAGACTGTCCCCTTCATCCGTGATCTTTCCTCCCGATACCCTCACACTTACCTGCACCTCAAAGTTCATCCCTTCACCTTTTGGATCTTCATCATATACCACCTGCTGCGGCTCATAATCCCTGTTGGCTACGAACTTCGGGGCCTTACCTTTCAACACCAATACTGAACTCTGCGCAACAGAAACATTATAATGCAGCTGACTACTCAACGCCACATCAAAATCCAGCGCATGTTTTTTACTGGCCGTCAGATGGATCACCATTACCTTACCCGGATAGCTGATAAAGCTGGTCCGCCGGAAAGTAGTACCATTCGACACATACTGCACGGTAGTAGTTGCCGTATTCAGATCAAGATCACGGTAAAATCCATTCACCTGCCCGCCGTCGCTCATCGCGATCCGGAGATCAGCCAACGGAAGATAACGGGCCGAATAAGGGCCCTGCATCTTCTTCCACAAAGCAGCGGCACTGTCATAATCTCCTTTAAAAACAGCTTCCCGGACCTTTGGCAGAATGTCAGGGCCAGCCGGATTGTTGCCGGATTCCGGAAAGCCGGACCAAAGGGCATTATCGTTCAGCTGATACAGCTCTTCCAGGGGTCTTCCAAATACCATGGCGCCCGTCTTACCATTGCCCAGCGGCAACGCCTCCTCCCAGACTTTGGCGGGGCGGTCGTACCATAATTTCAGGTAAGGGTCTGCCGCCGTCTGCGCCTGTACCGCAAACCCTAAAAAACCAAGCAAGATCGTTATAGCAAGCTTCATGCAGTTCATTTACAAATTCAAAAATACCGAAGGTAGTTTACCTACTTTAGCGCTGACGACCGAATGACCGCCGTTGGTATGACACCGGATCATCGCCCTCCCATTCCCCATCTGCACATAACGCGACCCCGTCGAAGTACCCTGGTTATCGATGAGCTTGCCATCACCCGTCAGCCCAAAGCTCACCCAATCGGTGGCATCCAGACAGGGAACACCATTCGCATCCAGCAGCCGCACCCGGACGGTGACAACATCTTTTTCTTCCGCCACTTTTTCTATCTTCACCTGTGCAGGCATACCCCATTTCTCCGTCACATATTGAAAACGCACCGTGTCTTCCACCACGGCGCCGCCCTTGCGGGCAACGACACGCAGAACATTCTCTCCCCGCAAAAAAGGGACATCCCATCTAAGTCCCGCCGCAGGATAATCCTGGCTGTTACGCCGCCGTAATCCACAGCTCTTACCGTTGAGATACAAGGTAGCTTCCCCGCAATTGGAAAAAACTTTTACCTGCCGCGGCTGTCCTTCGCCGCCCCATCGCACCGGCCATGTATGACCGTAGATATGTACCATAGGCTTGTGGGACCAATAAGATTGAAATACATAGTAAGCCTCTTTCTTTGTCAGATCCCGCTCCACCACCCCTTTCTGGTTGACATAAGGAACAGGATTGTCCGGCCTCAACGGTGTGGAAAAATCCTTAAAACACCATGCAGCCGTCCCCGTAAGCCAGGGCATGGAATCCTGCTCTTTCAAATGCCAGTCGACAAGATCGCACATGTACGACTCGCTCCAATCCATCTTTACAGGGTTTTCGGAATGTCTGCCCGCATGACTGTCACCGCCCCATTCCACGTGAAGGAAATGAGTTACCTTTTTGAACTCGTCCTCTGTCGTTTGTCTATAATCGGTGAAAACGCCCCTATACCATCCCATCCAGATGGAAGGCGAATAAATATCGGGGATATCTTTACAGAAGTCACAACGCCGGATGGCCGTACGCCGGGAGGGATCGAGACGATGCGCGAGATCATTCAGCTCCCTCATAAAGCTGCGGATCTTCTCCTTGTCGAATTCCGGGAAGTCGCCGGGCCAGTCGTTCTCATTCCCAAGTCCCCAGATGATCACAGCGGGATGAGAAAGATGCTGCCCGATCATATGCGTCATCATGCTCCGGGCCTGTTGCTGGTAGACAGCTCCACCCAGACCACCCCTGCACCAGGGTATCTCCTCCCAGACGAGGATGCCCAGGCTGTCACAGAGATCGAGTATAACGGGAGATTGCTGATAATGCCCCAGCCGGATAAAATTAACCCCCATCTCTTTGATCAGGATCATTTCCTGCCGCATGAGGTCTTCCGTCATGGCAGCGCCCAGCCCGGCATGGTCCTCATGCCGGTGCGTACCCCGCAGCAATAATCTACGGCCATTGAGCAAAAAGGGACCATAATCGACAAATGTAAAATGTCTGAAACCCAGCCGCACCTGCTGCACACAACTGTCGCCGGCCATCACGGTCAAAGTGTAAAGGGCCGGATCATCCGGGTGCCAAAGATGCGGCGCTTTCACCACCACATCCGGCAGCACAAGCGTATCCGATAAAACCGTCGTCTTCACCCCGGACATCTCCGTTATCATATGCCCGCCGGGATCTTGCAGCCGGCAGGAGACGGTGGCCGAGCCGGGCGGTCGATTCAACAGTAACTTAACCTGTACCTTTCCCACACGCCCCAAACTATCCACGGTGGCATTCGTCAATAGCTGATCGATATACACTGCCGGCATATATACCAGGCTCAGCCGGCGATAGATCCCGCCGTACAAATTAAAATCGGACATACCCGACGGGATCATTTCCAGGTCGCGGGAATTATCCGTACGAATAGAGACAGGTATCTTCCCTTTGAACTGCTGACGGCAAACATCCGTACGAGCGAAAGCCGCCGCCGCATCCGTGATATCCACGGTCCATTCATCATATCCGCCCGTGTGAGCGCCCACCTGCGTCGTGTAGATATAGACAGCCGTCTTCTGCCCCGCCCCTTCAAAATGCAGCAGCGTCCTTCCCCCGGGGTAAAGGTTGTGCAGCTCCAATTGTGTACGGTACCAGGCCGGTCCCCGGTAATAGTTACCGCCGGGATCGACGGCATCTTCCGCATTTACACAATGAGGTAGCCTCACCGGCTGCCAGAGAGGGACAGCACCGGGATCGTCTTTTTTTGTCACGGGTCTTACCGCCTCCCAGGGACCACCCAGGTCCTGCCGGAGGAATTCCCACCCATCCTTTAGATAAACAGATTGCTGTGCCGAAGCCCGCAGGCTGGTGAACAAGAAAAGAATGATGACAATGCGGAATTTCCAGAAGATGCGATCCCCGATCATAAACATGTAATATGGGGATTTTCTCTTTTTTTCAGCTCCCCCTGGTTGCCAAAGTACTAAGCAATTTTGGCATTCCTATATGTCTATGGCAAATAGCCCCTTCGCCGGCGTTAACCACCTCCCTGCTTGCGGACATATATGGTCTTGATCATAATGCTTTGCCCCTCTATTTTCCCCTCGATATAATTGAGGTCATTGACATCAAGGCGTATATTTTTTATCACAGTGCCCAGGCGCGCATCTACTGTAGAACCTTTTACGTCCAGTGATCTGGTAAGCACTACCGTGTCTCCATTCACCAATACTTTTCCGTTGGCGTCCCTGTGCAGATGTACACTCGCATCATTTTCATGGTCGCCCGTTGCTTTTGCCCATTCCAATGTAGCATCATCGAAGTACATCATCTCGATGTTCTCTGCAGCCCAGCTTTCAGCACGCAGCCTGTTGAGCATCCGCCATGACACGACCTGAACTGCCGGTGTCTCACTCCACATAGAGGTTGTCAGGCACTGCCAGTGAGCGCCATCGATGTCCTCTTTTTTCTCTATTTGTAAAAGGCACTTGTTGCAAATGTAGATCTCCCTGTCCGGGATATTGTTTGCAGCAGGCAGTACTTCATAAACGTTCAGCGTTTCCGTTGTGACGCAAAGTTCACATGCATTACCGCTTCTTTCCTTTAGTTGTGCAAGGTTCATGATATTTCGAATATTTAAAGAGCCGCAAATATGTCAATTTTACAGACATAAACTATTGAAGATCGCAAATCAATCATAGTATCATTTGATGGCTACTCCTTGATAAGAAATCTGAGCATGCTGTCAAAATCGCTATTCACCACAGTATAAGATGGAGGTATTTCGTCTTCCCAGCTGCACCGGGTCACGATCCTTGTACCTGCCGGCATTTCCTCCATCTGTTTAAATAAATAGCGATTATAATAATTATATAAGGTTTCCGAGAACGATACATTATAATCTATCTTAGGGACACCTTTTATGTTCTCATAAAATGAATTGTAGAAATAAAAATGGTCATACTGTTTCAGGTCCAGTTTTGTAAAATTTCCTTGAATAAAAGCAACATTTGACAGACCTAATATCTTCTTTGCGGCCTCCGCATGTCCGATCAGGTTCTTTCGTTGCTCTATCCCGTAAAAAAAAGCATCAGGCTTGTAATAGGCAGCTCCCAAACAAAATTTTCCGACGCCGCTGCCAATATCCAATACCCGGACGCCATCACGGGGCACAAGGAATTGGACTGCCTGATGCGTTACATTCAGCGGCGTCCAGTGCCTGCGGGCTAATTGCTGCATGGAAGAGGGATACAGAAGATGAAATTGTATGTCGCTGCTGAACCAGTTATCCAAGCGTCAGAATTTTAAAATAGCTAACAAATTCATAGCTTAAAACAGAGGTTTGTTAATTGCCTGGTACCGTTCAGGTGAAAGCAGTCCATCCCGGTCATGAAGCGTAGAAGGGACAATGAATGCCACCCATCGATCCCTTTCCGGCTGTTCCAGTAGCATATTCTGCGAGTCGTCTGAAAGTCTTTCATTGTAACTAAGGATCTCCCCGTCCACCGGCATATGAATAGGGATCTTATACTCTTCTGAATGAATGATTACCAATATTTCCCCGGCTTTTTTTTGACCGTCCCCCTGCTCGAATTCAACTTGCCGGATCCGTCTGATCCCAGTCAGTTTGAATGCACAGACACCCACATAAGCCACCGGCCCCTGAAAATTGATCCATTCATGATCATTCGTATAATAAAGGGCACTCTGGAACTCCTGGAATTTTCTCATCGGGCAAAGGTATCTTAAGTTGCTATCCCCCCTGGTGAACCTTATCACATCAAAAATTGATAAATATCACTTTTTGAACTGATAAAAGGATGTTCGATAAGTCTCTCCGGATCAGTAGCTTTGCCGGATGTGCGCTGACAAAAAAGAACATAAACCAGGTTATATAGGGAGTCTTTTGCGGCATAGATGCTCGCGCTGCAGGACTGGCAATATGTTTAAGGTGAAGAGCTCCTATGATCTGAAACAATTTATGAGAATGAATGACAAGTGCCCCGCCTGTGATCAACAGCTGGAGATCGAGGTGGGATTTTATTACGGCACCAGCTATGTGAGCTATGCGCTCACCGTCGCACTATCCGCGGCTACGTGCATCGCCTGGTGGGTGCTTATCGGCTTTTCATTGAACGATAACAGGTTTTTCCTGTGGATGGGATTCAATATAGCCGCATTGCTTATTGCCCAGCCTTATTTAATGCGGCTGTCCAGGGCGATCTGGCTGTCATTTTTTGTCCGGTACAATGAAAACTGGAAAAATGAGAAGCCGGACGAACCCGAGCGAAAAGGAAGCAGGAGGCCCTCTTAAGGCAAGAGCACACGTCTATTTTACAAACCTGGCCACCTCTATTTTCCCAAATTCATTACGATACTGCAGGATATAGATACCTTTCGCTACGCCGTTAAGACTTATGTCTACGAGATTGCTTCCCTTGTTCAGCGTCAGAGATTGCCGTTGGAGGATCTTGCCCGCCATATCGAGGAGCAGGATGTCCGTACTGAATGATCGTGTTCCGGCGATCAATGCCGATACGCGTTCATAGGCAGGGCTCGTGACATACCGGAAGCCCGTACCTGCAGCATCGACTGCTGCGATCGCTATGACCTTCGAGTAAGAAAATCGGCCGTCGAGGTCCACCTGTTTTATCCGGTAATATGCCAGGGGCAGGGTAACATTCCTATGAATAAAGCTGTAGTCTCCCGCGCCGGAAGAAGATGGCTGGCTTGGTACGCGCCCTATTTCCGTAAAGTCGGCGCCATTGGGAGATACTTCGACAGCAAAGTAATCATTGCCGGTTTCGGCTGCAGTCGACCAATGGATGTAATTATCATGACCGATGTTCTTTCCGCTGACGTTCAGCCAGGTAAGCGGGAGCGCTCCGAGGGAGCTGACGGCAAAAGGCGAGAAGCTGGTGAACCCGGATCGTGACAGCGTATATGGGTCGGAGCCTGTTGCCGGAATATCCGAAAGACCGTAATCCCAGTTGGAGGAAATATAATGAGCCAGCCTGGCGGCAGAACGGTTGAACCCGGGCAGCTCCAATGATCCCGGCCATTGCAGGGTGACGGTGGCATCCGAGCCTCCGGCAGTGCCTTCACCGATCAACCAGGTGGCATTTACCGCTCCTGAAGTAACTGCGGCGCCGGTGGTCCCGGACAGGTAGACCGCGTTCAATACGTTGACGGCGAAATTGTCGGCAGTGGAGGCCGGCGTCAGCGCGATGGCTGCAGGAATATAATTGGCGGTTGTTCCGATGGGAAAAGATCTTGATGAGCCGTTGGCAATGGATTGTATGAGGGTGCCGGCTCCCTCCGCAATAATATAATTGGCAGCCGAGGCTCCGGAGATAGTGCCTGAGGACCCAATGGTAAGATTGTTACTTAGCAGCGACATTTTCCCGGCGGAAAAAGTGAGCGTATTGTTTATCGTAGCATTGCTGCCTAAAGTCACAAGTCCTGAAGTTTTATTGATGGTGAGGTTGTTGAACGCGCCTGTCGAAGATATGGATTGGTTAGCCGTCCCGTTCATTTGTATCGTAGTGCCGGTATTGGTAAAGGTCCCGCCTGTCATGTTCCAGTTACCGCCTATGAGATGTGTAAAGCTGCCGCCTGTGAAAGTGCCATTGCTCAATGTAAAGTCATTCAGGATGGTGAGCGCGGCTGAAGGTGTCTTTGTGCCTGCGGCGGTGATGCTGAGATTGCCATAGTTGACGGTGGAGGGGATGCTTTGTGTAGAACCAGCGTATTCCACAGTGCTCAGGGTATCGAACGTGTAGGTATTGAAAGTTGGCAGGGTGTTAGTGCCTCCGATCCTTAGCACCGCACTGTCATCTATGACCAGCTCCCCGCCGTTGGTTGCATCCTGGGTGAGGTTAAAAGCGCCGGCATCCAGTATGCCGCCTGCAATGTGCAGGCTGGTCAGCGTGCTGAGATCCTTACCCAGACTTACAGACACGCCTTTGTTTTTATTGATGGTCAGTTGGGCGATCGGCACCGGGCTGGCCGATCCTCCGACCGTAGCTGCAGAGCTTCCCGTCATCACCGGCGTCCCGATGGAGGCATCCAGCGTTCCATTGTCCGTGAGATTGCCCGCGACCTGGAAATCGGAATTGGCGGTGATGGAGCCGGTAATGGTGAGGTTATTAAATGCAGTGCCCGAACTGCCGGATAAGGTGCCTGCGGGTGAGGCAAGCGTAATGGTGGAGCTGCCGCCGTTCAATGTACCATCGCTCTCCATGTCTCCTCCCACTGTGAAGGAAGAAGTTCCGGCATTAAAGATGGCATTGCTGTTGACGGTGAGATCATCGCCGATGGTCCATCCGGAAGGAAGTGTCAGGCCGGTGGCATTGGTATTGGCGATGACCACATCCTGTAAAGAAGGAGAGGTCCCCGACAAGGTGATAACGCCCGTTCCTCCGAAGATCACCGTACCAGTGCTGGAGAACCCTGATCCCAGGTTGACGTTTACGGCTGAGGGCGGCGTGAAGTTTATGATGCCGGTGCTGGTGACGGTACCATTGTCCGTAAAAGCGCCAGCGATGATATGGGTAGAAGGGCCGCCATTGAAGATGGCTCCGCTATTTACCGTAAAGGAAATGAGGACTGTCCAGCCGACGCTGGGGTTGACACCGGCGGTGTTGTTGATATTCAGGTTGGCAAAAGTGGGCGTGCTGGTAGAGTTCAATACGGGAGAAACGTTCCCATTGAAGTTGATGATCCCGGAAGAGTTGGATACGACGGCATTCAACAGGCGTATCGTCTGCAGGGCGGTGCCGCTGAAGGTGGTCGTCCCGTTGCTGGTGAGGGACCCGCTGTTTGTCAGGTCCCCATTCACGGTCGCAGTGCCGCTACCCGCGGCAAATGAGCCGGTGCTGGTGATATTCAAAAAGCCGTTGTAGGTGATATCGCTGCCGGCTACGGTGTAGCTGCCGTAAACGGTGACCCTGTTAAAGGTAGTGTTGCCGGTGATGGTCTTGCCGCTGCCGTTCAGCAATAGGGTGCTCGTAGAAGGCGTAAAGCTGCCGTTGTTGGTCCAGCTGCCGTTTAAGGATATCGTATTCGATCCGGCGTTGAGACTTGCTCCCGTACCGATGGTCAGATCCCCTCCAATGGTAGTAAGTCCTGTCAGCGATTTGGCGCCGCCATTGTTGAAAGAGAGGCTGCCGTAGGTGATGGCGGCTATGGACTGTGCCGATGTCCCATTGTAATTTACGGTGCTGCCGGTGGATAGGTTGTCGCTGATGTAGTTGGCGGGAAAGTTGGTTGCTCCGCCTACCAGCAGGGTGGCGGAATTCGATAGGGTCAACGTCCCTCCGGAGGAGCTTCTGGATGCCGTAAAGCTGCCGATGTCCAGCGTACCGCCCGACAGGGTCAGGTCGCTGTTGATGGACACATTACCCAAAAGGGTTGCAGTGCCCGAAGCTTTATTGATGATGAGGTTATTAAAATTTGACGCAGATATTGTTTGACCGCTGAGACCATTGAATTGCATGGTGCCGGACCCTGGGATAAAGCTGCCGCTGTTGGTCCAGTTGCCTCCAATAGAAGTAGTAACACTGCCTCCATTCAGTGTAGCGCCGGCTCCGATGGTAATGTCTCCTGTGACGGCGGCGCCGGCATTGAGGTTCAGCGTACCGCCGGACACGGACAGGTTACCTCCTATTGTGGTCGCTGTATTGGAAGAGACGCCTCCGCCGCTGTTATTTATAGTAAGATGGTTATAGGCGACGCCACCCATGTTCTGGGCATTGCTGCCGTTGTAGATGACCGTACCCGGGCCTGCCGTAAAAGTGCCGCTGCTGTAGTTGAAATTACCCGCTATGGAAAGTGTACCGGCCCCTGAAAAGCTGATGTTGGCCCCGCCGGACTCCGTGAGAGACCCTCCCACAGTGATATTGCCGGAAGATGCGCCGAGGTTGATGGCATGACCTGATGTACCGTCGCTGAGCGGGAAGTCGCCATTGACAGTGAGCGACTGGGCATTGGCGTTGATCGTATGTGTGACATTGCTGCTCCAGCTGCCGCTGATGTTACCGGCGACGGTGAGCGATCCGCCGGCGTTTAATGTAAGGGTCGCTGCCTGTGTGCTTCCGAACAGGATATTTCTCGCATTGGCGGTTGTGGTAATAGCCGGCTGGTTCGTAAAGGCGGCCGCGCCAATCTGCACAATATCGGTGGCTGTAGGTGTCGCTCCGGGGCTGCCTTGCACCACGGCCCAATTGCCGGGTGTGTTCCAATCGGTGCTTGCGGCGCCCGTCCACTGAAGGATATTGGCATTGTCGGACAGGGTCCATGGCAGGGAGATATTAGTCAGCCCGGCGAGGTCCACATAGTTGCTGGAAGTATTGTTGCCGGATGTACCTGCACTTATCCAGTTGGTTCCATTGTAGTCCCATAATGCGATGGAGGACTCTGTATTTCCGTTCAGCTCATCATCTTCGTAATGGAGACGCAAGGTGGCTGTATAAGTCCCTGAGGGGACTGAAACGGTATATGATCTGTTGACCGAGCTGCCGAAGGGGAAACCCGTGACAGCGCCTTTTACAACGGATACCGTGATGCTTGTGACGGAAGACACGCTTGAAAAGGTAATGGTATTCTGTGGGCCCTCGAATGCATAGGCCGTACCGGTGGAGAAACTATGTGTACGCTGGATATTTCCCAGGATGATGCCGTTGCCTGTGCGTGTGCTGGTAATGATGACGGTATTAGCCCCTGTTTGCATGGCCCCTGTTGTCATATTGAGCGTGGGGACGCTGATATTGTTGTTCAGCTGTACGACCGTGGCCGCTGCCGTCTTATTGATGGTGAGTATGTTAAAAGTGGTGACTCCCGTTATGGAAGAGCCGCTGCCGCCTGTCAGCGCGATAGTGCTTGTGCCGGCCGTAAATGTACCCGCATTGCTCCAATTACCGTTGATGGTATGGGTAAAGCTGCCTGCGCTGAAGGTAGTGCCTGTAGAGATGGTAAGATCTCCGTTGGTGGTAATGGCTCCTGCCGCGGTTTTGGTATTCCCATTGGATACTGTAAGATGGTGGTAGGTGCCGGCGTTGACGTTCTGGGCGCCACTGCCGTTGAAATTGACGGTATTGGGGATGGTGCTGGTAACATTCAGAGTGCCGGCGGAGACGGTGTAAACTCCGGCGATACCAAGGACGGCATTGGTGGACAATTGAAGAGAGGTGCCGTTGAGGGTGACATTGAATAGATTTGCTGTCCCGTTAAGCGAGGAAGCTCCCGTAAATGTTATCGTACCTGCTGAAGCGGTAAAGCTGCCGCCGACATTCAGCGCGGAGTTGATGGAGAGATTGACGGCCGTGGTTATAGTACCCGTAATATTCAGAGAGGAAAAGGTCTTTGTCCCTGCCCCGCTGATGGTCCTGGATGTTCCGCTCATGATGACGGCGCCCGCTGAGGTGGTGAAGCTGCCGCTGACCGACAGATTTCCGGTGACGGTAATAGTATTCGCACTACTGATGGTGCCCGAAACAGTGAGGTTGTCAAAGGTCATGTCTGTCCCGCTGATGGTCTTGGATGTTCCTGAGAGGGTGGTAGTTCCGCCGGATGAATGGGTAAAAGATCCGGGACCGGAAGTGGTGATATTGCCGGCAATGGTAAGGGTTGTCGCGCCGGCGGCGGTGACGTTGGAGCCGGAAAAGGTAAGATCATTGAAATTGTTGGTTCCCGTCCCACTGATGGATGATCCGCCTGTTGTAAATGTTATATTGCTGGTGCTTCCTGTAAAAGTGCCGTTGTTCACCCAGTTGCCGGCGACGGTATGTGTAAAGCTGCCGCCATTGAAGGTGGTGGAAGCCCCGATCGAGATATTGCCGCTGATGGAAAGGGCGGCCGCCGCTGTAAAAGATACGGAGCTGCCCGCGCCTATCGTGCTTGTCAGGTTACCTGCAATGGTAAATGCCGATCCTGGAAAGGTTTTTACGGCTGCGCCGGATGAGCTGCTCAATGTCAGGTTGCCATAGGTTTTGGCCGCCACTGTCTGACTGGTCCCCGAGTATTCGACGGTGCTGGTAAGACTCAGGGTAGTAGTGGCATAATTGGATGGAAAGGTATTGGTGCCACCAATTTTCAAGGTGGCGCCATTAAGCACGGTGAACACGCCGCCGGCCACGGAAGTACCCCTGTTGGCAGTAAAGGTGGAAAGGTCCAGTGTACCCGCAGCCACATAGATATTTCCTGCTGCGGAAGAGGAGGAGGCCAGCGAAGGGAGATTGCCCGCCAGTGTTTTTGTTCCTGCACCGCTGATCTTTAGTGTCCCATATGTGGGGGTATTGCTGACCGTCTGGTTGACGGCGGTGGCGGAGTATTCCACCGTACTGGTGGCGTTCAGGGTTAGCGTGCCTGAGACGGAGTAATTGCCGGCAAAGGTGGCGGCATTGACTTTCAGGACTGCACCGGCGTTGACGGTGAGGGAGGTGGTAGTGACCGTATAAGTGGGAGATTCATTTGGGTTCAGGGTCCCTTTCACCGTGAGCAGGCTGCTGGAGCCGCTGACCGTCACATTGCTGTTAAGCGTGAGAGTGCTGCCTGCATTTACCGTAAGCTTCCGGAAGGTAGTCACCGCGCTGCCGCCCAGGGTCTGTGAGGTCCCTGCAAATATCACGTTGCTGCTGGTACTGGTGGCCGAATAACTGCCGGAATTGCTCCAATTGCCTGACAGGGTGATGGAAGTCTTACCCTGTGAGATAGTGCCATTGGAATTGATGGTGATATTCCCCGGGACGGTGAGTGTCCGGGTCATCGTGAGCGTTGCCGCATGGGCTCCGCCAAGCGTCAATGATTTACAGGCTGCGGAGCCGGTGATGGATGGTTGGAAACTGCCTGTAAAATTGGCATCTCCGATGATGGCATCCATCGAGGAGGTAGGAATGCCTGCTGTCCAGTTGGCCGCCTCCTTCCAGGAAGTGCTGACTGTTCCTTTCCAGCTTGTTTGCCCCATGATGGGCTGAAAGGATAGGCACAATACAATAACGACCACTGCGACATGCGAGTAGAAACGTATCATAAGAGGCATTTAATAATAAACGATAATGGAGGTGTAAGGTAGGAGTGCGACAGGATGATTCGCGACTGAGTAAGGGGGTAGTTGAATGAAGGGAATTAAAATTACTAAAAATCCGGAAAGAAGAAAAGAATTTTTAATCACCGATGACGATAAGCTTCTTCGTCTCGATATGATCTCCATCGGAAGGCACCAATCCTATCACATAAGTACCCTTCGTATCCAGGTACATTTCTATCAGGCCGCGGTTGTTCACCAGTTCATGATGTATCAGCCTGCCTACAATGTCCCAGACCATTACTTCCCTTACAGCCGACGGTCTGCTGATACCTACGAAAAATCTGCCGGCAGTGGGATTAGGCCATACCGTCCACCCAAAGCCATCCGGGATCCCGCCAACCGCCACAATATTGGAATAGGAGATATTCCCATTGTAGTCCATCATCTGCAGACGATAAAAGCTGGTACCCATATAGCTGTTGGGATCATTGACATGGTAACTCAGGTAGTTAAAGCTTACGCCGCTGAGGGCCATGGAGAGAAGCGTATCCCGGTTGCTAAAGGCCTGCTCGTTGATCAGCCTGCGCTGCACCACAAAGTACTTGTTGCGGATCTCGGGATTCGTGGTCCAGTATACATATACGTTCGCCCTGTCCGTACGATACGCGCTAAACCAAAGACTCGTCCTGTTACGCGCCGTGTCGTTAAAGCCCGCCAGCTTGGTGAAATAAGATGCCTGGGACATCGTATACTGAAAGCTGCGGGTATTGGTGCCGCCCGCCGGAAGAGACACACCGGTGGTGAGGAACCCGGCCCCCGGCCCTCCCTGGGGATACCCGATATCCCATGACCCGTTGTTATATTGAGAAACATAGGCCGTCTGTCTGTTACCCATGAACTTTACCCCTTCATCCCGCAGGTCATGCTGCAACGTGATCTCCACGGCATCCTCTCCCGGATGCTGCAGCTGCCCGATCTGCCAGGTCTTGTTCACGCTCCACTCCGACAGATCGCCTCCATCCGTCAGCCGTCTCTTCACGCCGTCGGATACACGTACATAAAAATCATCCGGCAGGCGATTGCGTACCCGCAAACCTGCAGGGGTGTAATGACCGGCTGCTGTCCCCACGGGGAAGACCACCATCCCATTGGCCATCGTAAGCCGCTCACGCAACAGAAAACCTCCATTGGCAGAAGTGCCCGGCGTAATGACAAAGTTCTTATCGTTATAACCCGTGATCATACCGGCATTATTATCCCCTACCACCAGGATATTGTCCTCCACATCCAGCGTCCCTTCAACAAAATTGAGCCAGCGGCGGATCTTCATGCTGCTGGAAAGCAAACGGACGCCGGCGCTATTCTCGATCGTGAGATTCGTAAAAACGGGCCCCGTGCGCACAGCGGCATTATATCCCGAAGTAATGGACTGCTGCTGAACGCCTGTGTCAGGAGCCAGGAAGCGGATCATACCCCCCAGACCGCGCCCGCCCTTTTCATCCGTAATATCCGCGGCAGACGCATTTACCCATTTGCGTCCTTTGAAGTTCACAGTGGCATTCCTTCCCACTCCCAGCTGTCCCTGGAGATTGACGTCGGAGAAGATGGTGGCCGTGCTGCCGGTGAAAAAGACCTTTCCCTGCTGGGGAACGTAGAAACCCGTCTGGGCTTGCATCGCCCCGGCAAAACCGAGCAGCAGCAAAAGGATCATATGTCGTATAAAAATGGACATCAATATCTTAATACAGAGACCCTGTAAGTTCCCGAAGCAGGGTCAATAGCTGTTAGTACGTTGGAATTATATAATTTGACGGTAACGACACCAGCGCTGGAAACATAGGCGGAAAAGTTGGCCCCACCGATAGACGCAGCTGCGTTGGGAGCGCCCAGTGACACCGCATCACCGTCGACAGCGCCCGGGACGGAAATGGTTAACGTGCTGGCGGAGGATGCCCCCGTTGAGGGGAAATCCAGCGTAGCCGTCGCCGTCAGGGTCTTGGCCAGCGTATAACGGGTCGTTCCTTGCGTAACAAAATAGTTCGTGCCGTTGTACTCTACGGCGCCGTCTTCCGGAGTGGTAAGGTTCGTACCGGACGTCAGTTTTAAAGGTGCAGTACTCGCCGTAGCTGTGCCGGCCGGCAGATGAAGCTTCGCAGTGGGCGATGAAGTGCCAACCCCCACATTGCCCGATCCGTCGATGCGCATCCGCTCGTTAGTGGCAAGGCCGCCCGTAAAAAAGATCAGCGATTTACTGCTTCTGCCGGTGCCTATCGCGAAATCATTACCCGTCGTATACAGGTAAGCGTTATTAGCCCCGCCTATGACGCCTGTGCTGGTATTGCCGCTGGAATTGATCCCCATATCGATAAAGTAGTTGGACTCATCTCCGTTGTCTGCCGTAGCCACCACGTCCGAGCTGGCATTTGTGCCGCTGGAGTCATTCTGGATATTGAGCTGCAAATAATTATTGATCTTTCCATGCGCCTCGATCAGGTTGAAGGAAGATGTAATACCGGCTTGTACCAATAGCTTCTCGGGATTGACGGCATCAAAGCTGGACGTACCGATGCCGACATTACCCGTGCTGCTGATCCGCATCTTTTCCGTATTGTTCGTAATAAAAGGCAGGTCAAAAGCATCCACGGTACCAAGGCTCTTCATGGACCCGACTGTATTTCCACCCAGCGCCCAATAAGTGCCGGTGAAAGGCACCTTCCTCACCAGCCCGCTGGTGATGGTCAGCAGGCTGTCCGCGCTGGTGCTGGTACCCGCCTGTACACCCGTGAGCGTAAGCGGATTCGTCCCCACCACATGCAAGGTCGTAGAAGGCGAGGCAGTGCCGATGCCAACCTTACCGCTGCCGTTGATACGCATCGCCTCGTTGCTGGTGGCCGAACCCCCTGTAAAAAAGATCAGGTTCTTGGAAGCCGCCGAATTCCCGATCACAAAATCCTGGGCAACGCTGTACAGGTAGGCAGTATTCGCGGTGCCAAGTATGCCGCCGCCGCCATTATTATAGCCGCTGCCGTTGATGCCCAGGTTCACATAATTGGAGGTCTTGCTGGTCCCGTTGTCCGCAGTGGCCACTATATCCGTACTGGCCTGCCCCTGTGAAGAAAGATTCTGGATATTGAACTGAAGATAACCGTTCCTGTTACCCTTTGCGGCCACCAGATTGTAAGAGCTGGTGGAACCCGCGCTGATCAATAATTTTTCAGGCGCAGTGCCGTCAAAGGTGCTCGTCCCAAGACCGAGGTTCCCCGTGCTGCTAAGCCGCATCCTTTCGGTATTGCCCGTGATAAAAGGAAGATCAAAGGCATCCACCGTGCCAAAGTTCTTTAAGGCGCCTACCGTATTGCCGCCCAACGCCCAGAAGTTACTGGCCGATGTATACGTGGAAGTCGGTATCTTCCGCACCAGCCCGCTGGTGATGGTCAGCAAACTGTCCGCGCTGGTGCTGGTGCCCGCCTGCACACCCGTGAGCGTAAGCGGATTCGTCCCTACCACATGCAAGGTCGTGGAAGGCGACGTAGTGCCGATGCCGACCTGACCGCTGCTGTTGATACGCATGGCCTCGCTGGCGGTGCCGCCGGTGAAGAAAAGCAGGGATTTGCTGGCGGTGGCATTGCCTATGGCAAAATCATTGCCAGTGGAATATAAATAAGCGTTATTAGCCCCGCCTATGACGCCTGTACTGGTATTGGCGCTGGAATTGATCCCCATGTCGATGAAATTGACGGACTCATTCCCATTATCCGAAGTGGCCACCAGGTCGGAGCTGGCGGATGTCCCCGCGGAGTCGTTCTGGACATTTATCTGCAGGTAATTATTGATCTTGCCACGGCCCTGCATGAGATTGAAAGAGGAAGTGACCCCTGCCTGCACCAGGAACTTCTCCGGGTTGGTGGCATTAAAGGAGGTGGCGCCAATGGCCACGTTGCCTGCCGAGCTGAGCCGCATCTTTTCTGTATTACCCGTAATAAAAGGCAGATCGAAAGCATCTACCGTTCCAAAATTCTTCACCGATCCCACCGTATTGCCGCCCAATGCCCAGAAATTACTGGCAGAAGCATAGGTGGAGGTCGGTATCTTCCTTACCAGCCCGCTGGTGATGGTCAGCAGACTGTCCGCGCTGGTGCTGGTACCCGCCTGTACACCCGTGAGCGTAAGCGGATTCGTCCCCACCACATGCAAGGCGGTAGAAGGTGCGGTAGTACCGATGCCCACATTGCCTTGCACCAGCAGCCCGTTGCTGGGAGCGCTGGCGCTTCGGTAGCCGCTGCCGATAGCCATATTACTATAATCCCATACATAGGAACCGGGCGTTGTAGCAACGCCATCATCCCCCAGGATCACCGTGGAAAGCGCATCATTACCGAAACCGATCCTGATGGATCTTCGGGTAACGTTATCGCCTGAGATCGCGTCCAATATCGTTTGACCGTTGCCAGTGGAGTACCGGACAAACGTCCCGGAGGAATTACCCATGTAGTCCGCGTCGCCCAGCCACAATTGCTTGTTGTTGGTCTGGTTGAAGCCCAATGCCATGGCAAACCCCGTACCCGAGCTGGTCCCGCCGATGGAGTTGCCGGTAAACCGGAACCCTTTGGACGTTGCGCCTGTGCTTTGATACAGTGTGAAGTCCGAGCCCGGCGTATTGGTGCCAATCCCCAATCGGTTGTTGGTGGCATCCCAGAAGAGGCTGGCATTATTCTGCGACAACAGACCTCCCGTACCGATGTAGGGAATTGATCCGGCAGTCAAAGACGAAAAGATAGGCGCCGAAGAAAAAGTTTTGCTCCCCGCAATCGTCTGCGCCCCCGTCGTCACGGCGCCCCGCGCCGTAGCAGATGCATCGGGAATATTAAAGGTATGTACCGACCCTGCAGAAGATATATTAAAATCAGCCCCGGCATTACCCGTTGCAAAGGTTTGCGAGGTCGCCGTCAATCCATTCAGGCTGGTGATATCTCCTCCGGATGTTGTAAACGTGGACATAGGTATCTTCCGCACCAGCCCGCTGGTGATGGTCAGCAGACTGTCCGCGCTGGTGCTGGTACCCGCCTGTACACCCGTGAGCGTAAGCGGATTCGTCCCCACCACATGCAAGGTCGTGGAGGGTGACGAGGTGCCGATACCAAGATTGCCCGTGGAAGTGAGCCGCATCCTCTCCGTCCCGGAAGACATGACATTGGCAGAAGTATACACCAATCCTGTGCGAAAAGTAATAGGAACGGCGGCTTCCGAGCCCAGCATCATCTGGGTTCCGTCATTGCCAAAATAAGAAGTATTGACATTCGTCTTTGTAAAAGCAAACAGCATATTCCGTGTATTGCTGCCCGATCCGAATTGAACGACGCTGCCCGTTTCATTGGCGGGAACATTGCTCTCTCCAAATGCCATCCGGTTGGCAGAGTTATACGCATAATTCGGATAGGTGGTCGCCGAAGCAACGATCGTGCCTTTTACATCCAGTTTTTGGGAAGGCGTATTGGTACCTACTCCCAACCGGATATTGGAAGCATCCCAAAACAGGTTGGCATTATTCTCGGACAATAGTCCACTGGTGCCAATATAAGGCACCGATCCGGCTGTTAATGAGGAAAACAATGGCGCCGAAGAAAACGTCTTGCTGCCGGCAAAAGTCTGCGCTCCTGTCGTCACCAGCCCCCGGGCGGTAGCAGACGCATCCGGGATACTGAAGGTATGCACCGCACCTGCGGAAGATATATTAAAATCTGTCCCGGAAGTTCCCGTAGCAAAAGTCTGTACAGGCGCCGTCAATCCATTCAGACTGGTGATGGCGCCACCCGACACCGTAAAAGCCTGCCATGCGCCGCCCGCCCTCACCATCAGCTGTTTGGTGGGCGTAAAATAAATGACCATCCCATCCGGCGGCGTGAGCGCATTGATCAGGCTGGTATCCGTGATCCTGGCCAGCAATAACCCCTGGTTAGTGGAATTCAATTCCAGCAACGCCGATTTTTGCACCGTATAGGGATTTAACCCCAGTTTCAACTGCTGAGAGAAAGCCGTATTGCCGGATAACAGCAATGCGAATATTCCTCCCAGCAAGGTGGCAATGCGCATGACGGTATATTTTGATCTGGAGTCAGATTATTTCTTAATGATATACCAGTTCGTCCCATCCGTCTGTAGCGCCACAAACGTATAATCGTTATAGATGACATAAGAAGACCCTCCATCGATAGTACCGGACGAAGGAGTGATCGTCAATGCATTGTCGATCCCGCCGGTGCCTATCTTTTTGATCGTATATATACGTCCGGCAATGCCGGAAGGTGAAGGCAGCGTAAGACTGCCGGCCGACGAGGTCGTATTGACCAGGATCGTATTATCAGTGGCCGCTATCGTATAGGTGCCCGTCACGGTCTTGATGGCCATGGATATCGATCCGCTTACCTGCACTGTAGAGTTGGCGGAGCCGGTAGTACCCACTAACACCGATTTTGCAGCCGTGACACTGTCCTGGAAATTCTTGTTCCCGCCAAAGGTCTGCGTACCCGTCGTGACGACCCCTCTCGCACCTGTCGCGGCATCCGGCACATTCAGATAGATGGAGTCATTATTGCTCGTGCTCACGGTCAGGTCCGTCCCTGAATTCCGGAAGGCGATAAATTGCGCTGTATCCGTATTGTCGTTGATACGGCGGATAGCATTGCCGAATGCAGCCGGGCTCACCTGTCTTTTCTGTACCAGACCGCTGCTGTTGATCAACAACACAGTATCCAGGGTGCTGTTGGTGGCGACACTGTCCAATGTAACAGTGCCTTTGAAGGTCTTGTTCCCGCCAAAGGTCTGTGCCCCGGCAGTGACGATACCCGGGTTGGTGGCATCCGCAGGATGCAGTATGATCGTCCGTGAAGTTGTGTCGGTAACGATGGTTGCTCCATTGACATCGGGCGTGGATGCTACGGCGCCAATGGTAATGGTCTGCACAGCGCTTTGTATCTTATTCCAGTCCGTCAGCGTAAGAAAACCATAAGGCTTTGTCGCCGAAGAACCATTCTGCACCGGCAGATTGATGGCAATCGTGCTGTCCGCAGCTGTGTTGACCACCGATACACTATCCACGCTCGTATTCGAGGCTGCCGTCAGGCTCAGCGTCTGTTTCTGAATACCGTTGATGGCACGGATGGCATTCTGAAAGACCGTGGAAGATACTGTGCGCTTGTATACGGATCCGTCCGGCGCCAGCACCAACACCTGCAGTTGCGTCGAGTCGACGGCCAGGCTATCGAATTTCACCGAGCCATGGACCTGTAACGCAGCCGAAGGCGTGGTCGTCCCGATACCGATGTTCCCATCAGAGCTGATATGCAAACGCTCGGTATTATTTGTCCGCATGCTCAATGGCTTTCCATCCACCGTCCCGATAAAGTTGAGCGCAGAGTCCGTACCGCTGTTACCGGTGAGACTCCAGTTGGACGCAGCATCGGACAGATCGGCGATCTTTTTCCAGCTACCGTTGCTGCGCAACCGTAAACTTTTATCCGACGTAAGAAAAATGATCATCCCATCCGGCGGCGTCAGCAAATTGATCGCCGCAGTGTCCGTCAGACGCGGTAAGAGCAAACCCTGCCGGGTGCTCTCCAGCTCCAAAACCGACGATTTCTGGATATTGGTGGGATTGTCACCCACCTTTAATTGGGCTCGGGTCAAAAGGGTTGAAAAAAGGAGGAAGAGAAAGAGGACAAGTTTTCCAGGTCTTTTCAGCGTAAATAGGTACATAAACTCAGGATTTTAAAAGAATAAAAATCCAGGTTGTATAGGGGTAATTAAAAATAATATAGTAGTTGTGCGATAGTTAGCTATACATCGATAATAACAACAATTTAATCATTTATTATATACAAACATAAATAATACACTTACTTTTTAAAAATAAACGGGATCAGGGCCATCGTGCTTTTTTAGCCGATTAATAAGCAATCTTGGCATTCCTCCGTCCGGGCCGTGATATTTATTTATTTTGCCCGCCACAAATTTCCACCCATGAGCCTGCTTCGATCCCTGTATGTCCTCCTGTTATGCTGTCTGACAACCACCGGCGCCCTGCGGGCGCAAACACCTGCCGTATACACACAGCTGCCGGATACCCTCGCAATCCTTACCCCTCAGCCAGGCCCTTCTCCCCGTATCAACGGGCCAAAAGTATTCGGCGTACGGCCTGGACACCCCATCCTTTTTACCATTCCCACTACCGGCACAAGACCGATCGCTTTCGCCGCAAACAAGCTTCCGGCAGGCGTAAAGCTGGATAAGAACACGGGCAGGCTTTCCGGCTCCGTGGATAGACCGGGCGAATACACGCTCACCCTTCATGCAAAAAATAAAGCCGGCAATGCTACCAGCTCTTTAAAGCTCGTAGTAGGCGAACATATCTCTCTCACCCCTCCCATGGGATGGAACAGCTGGAATATCTATGCTACAAAGATCACCCAGGACCTGGTACTGGCTAATGCAAAGGCCATGGCCAACAGCGGGCTCATCGACCATGGATGGACCTATATGAACATAGACGACTGCTGGCAGGGCCGGCGGGGAGGACCCTTTCACGGCATCCTGCCCGATAGCGCTATCTTCCCGGACATGCAGGGCCTCTGTAATGAAGTACACGACCTGGGTCTGAAGATCGGCATCTACTCCACTCCCTGGGTAGAATCCTACGGCCATCACATCGGCGGATCCGCCACCAATGAAGAAGGTCTCTTCGAAGCCACAAAGGAAAAAATACCCCGTAATAAAAAACAGCTGCCCTATGCCATCGGCAACTACACCTTCGTACCTAACGACGTCCATCAATGGACAACCTGGGGTTTCGATTATCTGAAATACGACTGGAACCCCATCGAAGTACCGGAGACGCGCACTATGTATGAGGCATTGCGCAACAGCGGACGGGACATTATCCTCAGCCTCTCCAACAGCGCACCTTTTGGTGGCGCGGCCGACTGGGCTCAATGGTCGAATTGCTGGCGCACAGGCGGCGATATCCGCGACAACTGGAACAGCCTGAAAAGCCGTCTGTTCACACAGGATAAATGGGCGCCTTATGCAGGTCCGGGACATTGGAACGACCCGGATATGATGATCGTTGGCTACGTGGGCTGGGGCAAAGGGCCGAGACCTACCCTGCTGACACCCGACGAGCAATACACCCATGTCAGCGCCTGGTGCCTGATGTCGGTCCCCCTCCTGCTGGGCTGCGATCTCACAAAGCTCGACGACTTTACAAAAGGTCTCCTCACCAATGACGAAGTGCTGGCCATCAACCAGGACCCGCTGGGCAAACAGGCTACCATCATTTCCCGTCAGGGCGATGCAGGTATCATGGCTAAAGAGCTGGAGGACGGCAGTAAGGTCGCAGGACTCTTCAACCCCGGCGACAGTGCGGTACAACGCATAACACTTCGCTGGTCCGATCTTGGCATCAGCGGTAAATATATCGTCCGCGATTTATGGAGACAGCAGGATATAGGGACTTTCGAAGGAGAATTTTCGGCTGATGTACGTAGGCATGGGGTGGTGCTGGTGGGGTTGAAAAGGATCAATTGAGCTAAGCTTGAAAGCGGGCAGGATCATCATGATTCCCCATACGAGGTTTTAGCAGGCATCGCCATTGAAGATAAAGACCTTTGGAACTTCATCTGTTGCGCACACGAACTGGAAGTTGACTGTTTTGGAAGAAAATATCAGGAGAAGAATAGCCCGTTTTGCAAAGTAAGTCCTTTCCGGCCTGGGGATTGCCGGTAGTTGATTTGCCAACCGGAAACAAAAATGGAATTGACTGCTATGCATGTAAACTGCTTGAACTATGCCAGCGTTTCCGAGGCGCTATAGTTTTTGATGAATTGGATAAATCGGCGAGTCATTTATTGCTGGGTCAAATGGATAAATACTTTAAGAAAACAAAAAAAGGGAGATATAGAGCGGGGCTAATAATTCCCGAACCGTTCTTTGTTCATAGCGATCTGACAACAGGAATACAAGTAGTTGATTTTATTGCTTACATTATGTCCTGGAACTTTCGGGTTGCAAAGCTCGATAAAGCACCTCGTGAGGAATTAAATAAATATCTGGAACTCATCAAACCATTACGTTACCGGACCACAAGAGAAATAGGTGATAAAACGTCATATGTTATTTGGAGTGTAGCCGTTGTATAAAAGAAAAAAGGCAATGCCGGTTTCCCGACAAAGCCTCCGATGCAAATATACTATAAAGGAAGGAATATCCGCAACCTTTAGCCAAATTTATTATTTTAGAGTTTCTTCCCGACCCTACCCTCTCCCCCATCGTGCTGAACAACCCCAGCGTTGTCACAAAGCCTGATGCAAAGCCGCCGTCCCGGCCTGAAGGCCCTCGCCTTCCGCACGGAATTGGACATCGCCGGAATGGCCCCCATTGACGCCAGCGCGCAGACTGCCGCCCTCCGGCTGCCCATTGACGTCAGACTGAATGATCACCTGGCACTTCCCGTTGAACAAACGCCGTTGCCAGCCGCCCGTGGTATATCTATCAGGCTCATGGCTGCTGGGATCTCCATTCCCTACGCCGATGAAATGCGCATTGCCGGTGAGAGAAAAGTGTAACAGGTTCGATGCATCGGGAACTTCCAATCCCTGCTTGTCCACCACCGTGATATTGAATACGGCGGCATCCCTGCCGTCAGGTTGCAGGCTGTTTTTGACCGGCCGGACCACGATACGGTACGGCTCGCCTGTCGTCTGTACCGAGGCCGTCATCTTCCTGCCCTTTTTATAGGCCACCGCTTCCAGTTTACCGGGTGCATAGTTCACCATCCATTCCAGGTGACCATTGCGGGGCATATCTTTCTTCCCCAGGCTCTTGCCATTGAGCAACAGCTCCACATTCTCCGCGTTGGTATTGACCCACACCGGTATGGGCTGTCCTTCTTTACCCTTCCAGTTCCAGTGCGGAGCGATATGCAGCACATCCTTATCCGTCCACCAGGATTGATAATAGTAATAGACGCTCTTGGGAAAACCGCACATATCCATGATGCCGAAGTGGGAGTTGATATTCGGCCATTGGTATGGCGTAGGCTCACCCCGGTAGTCGAAGCCCGTCCAGGCAAAACCACCCATAAACCACTCTCTTTCTGCGGCTATGCGCCACCAGTGCTCAGCCGTGCTGGCCCAGGGTGGAGCGACACTATCATAATCCGGCACATAGGCATTAACAGTATCCTTATAATAGATGCCACGGCTGGAGACGGTGCTGGCCACCTCCGTGCCTATAATGGGCTGATCAGGATGTTCTTTACGATAAGGGTCCAGTCCCCCAAGATTGTAGTTGAAGCCACGAACAGGAATTACCTCGTTGACTCCATGCCACGTATTACCCACATTGGCCGCATAAGTGGCTGTACGGGAAGGGTCCAGCTCCTGCTGTTTGAGGATCTGGTTCTGTGCAATACGTTTACCCCAGTTGGTCGTGTGGATCATCCACTCCTCATTACCGATGGACCACATAAAGATACAGGGATGGTTCCGGTCGCGCAGGATCAGCCGCTCCCATTCGGCGCCATATTCGGCCCCGCTGTTGAGCAGACGGGTCTCGTCCAGCACCAGCATGCCCAGGCTGTCGCAGGCTTCCAGCAATTCGGGTGTAGGCGGATTGTGGCTGGTACGATAACCGTTCACCCCCATTTCTTTCAATAGCTGTATCCGGTAATATTGTAGATAGTCCGGCAAGGCGCTGCCGACGCCCGCATGATCCTGGTGACAGCATACCCCTTGTATCTTTACGGGCTTTCCATTTACAAAAAGCCCCTTATCCTTATCTACAGTAATAGTGCGAACGCCAAATTTCACCGTCATGCTGTCCACGATCCTGCCGCCTGAACGTACAAGCGCCACCAGCCTGTAGAGGTAGGGATTATCCAGCGACCATAGACTGGGATTAGACAACACCAATGAATCCCCGATCACACCCACCCCATTTACAGCCAGGCTCAACGGCTGCTCGCTGCCTTGCACCAGTCGCTTCCCCGTCCTGTCCGTTATATAGGTAGAGACAGTAGCTGCAGAACCCTGTATATTCCTGTTCTCCACCTTCGTAGTTACCGTAACAGTAGTCTTGTCTCCGGCAGACGAAGTACGCACATACACTCCCCCATCCTGTACAATATGAAGATTGTCATACTCATTCAACCAGGCATGCCGGTAGATACCCGCCCCTTCATAGAACCATCCCTCATACTGGCTGGCGTCGGCGCGCACCACGATGGTGTTTTTCCCATTGAACCGCACGAAATCCGTGATATCATAAGACGCACCGCTATAGCCGCTGTAATGTCCGCCCAGATAGCAATTGTTGATCCAGATCTTGCTGTCCCGGAAAATGCCGTCAAACTGGATGACAAAACGCTTGCCGGAGTCCCTCCGGTCGATGGTAAAGGTCTTGCGATACCATCCGATACTGTTCTCGGGGAAAAGACCTCCGACAGCATGGTAGCCATGCGCATCCACGTCTCCGTTAGCTACATGTGCAAAAGGCAGAGAGACCACCCAGTCATGCGGTAACTGGACATTGTCCCAGCCCTTGTCGTCGAAGTCCATGTTGATAGCCGTATGGTCTGCATCACCTGTCTTGGCAAGGATATTCCCGATGCTGTAATTAAAATCCCTGTGGGGGTCGGACGCATGACCCAGGTGGAATTTCCAGCCTTCGTCGAAGTTCAGCCGTTGACGGGCGACAGGTTGAGCAATACAGGCGCCTCCCAGGATCAGGGCAGTGCTAAAGAACAAGATAAATCTCATTGGATCAATTACTTTACAGGTTGATAGAAAAACGCATCAGGAACAGGTCGTTTGGTATCTCCCTCCGTGCTGTATTGCAGCATCAGATCGCCATCCCCCGCACCATTGAAATACGCCAGTTTTACGGCATGAAACCCTTTTTTCAAAGGTATGCGAACGGAGGCATGCTCCTCCATGCCATGCTGACCGTCATTGTCGATCGCAGGCTGACCATCTATCCATAGGCCACTGCCGTCGTCGGAGGAAAGATAAAAAGTATAAATGCCGTCGGCAGGGACTTTCAAAAATCCTTCGAACACGACACCGGCATTTTCCTTCCGGGTAAGCACTTTGGCTGAAACACCGGCAGCAGAACCGGCGCGTGCCGGAGCCAGGCCCGACAGATCCTGGATGGAATGAAGTCCGCCCGTAGGGCCTTCAAAGGCCGTGTAATTCAACCCAGGCCTGGTCTTGCCCGGCGTAAGCGCAGGCGTCCAGCCGAACACCTGCAGCGGCAGGGTCGTCACAGCGCCCGGCAATCCTCCTTGTTTAAAGCCTCTCACAGACAACGTAGCGCTCTTGTCGACCGTAAAAGGCTGCATATATAAAGAGGAGCTTTCTGTGGGAAATGTACCATCCAGCGTATAAAAATATTTTGTACCCTCCTGGGGATGGACGGTGATGAGAGGTTTTATGGCCTTCCCGGGATAGCTCATCGTGACGGCAGCCCGGGGTGCAAAAGCTCCTGTATTGGATAGCTTGATGACATAAGCATAGGCACTCCTGATCTTGCCCGGATCATAGGCAGGAAGCTCGATGACACAGTCGTTGCCCTGCTGATGCCATTGTAACGCTTCGTGGGTTTCAAGCAATTCGATATGGGCGCCCGGCGCAGGAGCCAGATCGTGAATGGCAAAAGTGGCGCCAGGCCATTTCGGCAACAACGCATACAGATCGTTATGTTCGGCATTGTAGGTAAAAAAGCATTCCTTTACCGCATAGCCGGGCTCGGGGTCGACCGTAAGCTTTAACAAGAGATCGCCGCCGCCATTGGCAGGCTTGTAATCCTGCCGGCCCGCGCTCCATTGCGAAGGCATCCTCCAACGGGAAGCGCCATAGATAGCCTCCTGGTTGATCTTCATCCAGTCGCCTATCTGCAACAGACGTTCCTCCATAATGGGAGGTATCTTACCATGCTCATCCGGACCGATATCCAGCAGGAAATTGCCGCCACGGCTGACCTTGTCTATCAACTGCAGCACCAGGGATTGCGCTGAGTTATAATCCCAGGAATCTTCTTCCCGATTGTACCCATAAGAGAACCCCATTCCCCTGCTTTCTTCCCACGGATGATCCTCGAAATCCGCATTGGGCTGGTATTCGGGAGTATAGACGCCCCCGTGGTGAAACCGGATGCCGGTGCCCCAGCGGTCATAGGTCACTACCTTGTCCTTTACGGGGCTTTCGTTATAGAGCCAGGCCAGGAATTGCGTGGACTTCCAAAGTGTGTCCGGTCCATCCCATTCGCCGTCAGTCCAGAAGACCTCGGGGCGATAAGTATTGATCAGATCCTTCATCTGGGGCCACATATAGGTGGCTACATAGGTTGGTCGATCCTTCTTCCAGATAGGGTTGAACCATTCGTAGAGAGAATAATACATACCCGGATGCACAGACGTCTTACGTATGGCTGTAAAGAGATCGCCTAAGAGGTCGCGATGAGGTCCCGCCACACCGGCATTCCACGGCATGCTCCAGGCTTGCGCCGTCTGTGCGCTGGGCCAGTTGGCCCATCCATCATGGTGTTTGGAGGACAGCACGACATAACGGGCGCCCGATCGCTCGATGATACGGGCCCACTCATCCGGATTATACAGCTCCGCCTTGAAATCGTTCGCCAGGTCATAATAGCTGCGGTCACCGAATTTCTTCTTATGATAGTTGATACGAGGTGTATCGCCATTCATCAGTCCCTGCTGATACCATTCCGCATATTGCCCCTTGCTGCTCCATCCCGGTACGGAATATACTCCCCAGTGAATAAAGATGCCGAACTTGGCATCCCTGAACCATTGAGGGACGGGCCGCTGGTCAAGGGACTCCCAGGTGGGCTGATATATCTGTGCACGGATGAACAAACACATAGAAATACAAGCGATCAGCAATCCATATTTTCTCATGAACATCGCATTTTAAACAAAGCAGGAAGGTAACCAAATAGTGTCATATTTTTGTAACCGGAATGTTACATAAACGTTTGACAATGAGAAGAGATGTTTTCCAGGCGATAGCCGACCCCACCCGTAGAGAGATCATTCAGTTGCTGTCGAAGCAATCCCTCAACGTAAATGCCGTGGCAGATAATTTCGACATCAGCCGGCCGGCCATTTCCCGGCATGTACGAATATTGACGGAATGCGGGCTGCTGGTCATCCGCCGGCAGGGGCGCGAACGTTATTGCCAGGCCGATCTCCGGAAATTAAAACAGGTAGCCGACTGGACAGATAGATACAGGGAGTTCTGGACCAAAAAGCTGGATGCGCTGGAAGATTATCTGGAGAAGGATAAAAGAAAGAAGTAGACACGGTCGTTAATCATAGATGAAAACGATACTTAGGTATATACTCTATACCCTCTTACTGGTACTGATCGAGACCGTTATTTGTATCCTGTTATTTGAAGTTGAATTGTTATTCGCCAAATACGAAGTGGATCAGTGGCAGATCGGGAAAGCCGTCAGGAATGGCATACAAATAAATATGGTCAGGTTTATATTCTACTATCTTTTCTACGCCGTCCCGCTCTACTTTTTAGTAAACAAAATAATATGGAAAAGACGGTTGATACAGATAGCCTTCTTCAATTGTATCTTGTACATCGGGATCTCTTTATTATACTGCGGCGTATTTCCTGGCGCATTTGAATTTCTTTCCGCCGATTTCTTTTATTTTCTGATATTGGCCACCTTCTTAAGCCCGTTTGTCCTGGGCAGGAAAGTTCAGCAAAAATTATTGAATTCCATGTAAGAAATAAGGCCCCTACCCGCTTTTTCCCCCGAGAAAAAATATCAGAAAAAATTAGGCAGGTAAATGCCTGCGTATTATATTCGCAGGTAAATACCTGCATATGGAAGCAAGAAGAGACGTTTTTCAGGCTATAGCAGACCCTACCCGGAGGGAGATCATAAGTCTGATAGCAAATAAATCCCTGAATTTTAATGCCATTGCGGAAAATTTCGATATGGCCCGGCAATCCGTCTCCCTTCACATAAAGATCCTTGAGGAATGCGGACTGATCGAGGTCGAAAAACAGGGCCGGGAAAGGTATTGCATAGGCCGCCTCAACAAGCTCCACGAGGTCTCTCAATGGCTCGATCAATACCGTCGGTTCTGGAAAGAGAAGGTCAGTGATCTCGATGACTATTTAAATAAAATACAAAACTCAAAAAAGAAAAACAAATGAGCACACAAAACCAGCATGTCAGGAATGCAGAGCTGATCATCAGCCATGAATTTGATGCACCGAGGGAATTGGTGTTTGAAGCTTTTTCAACGGCGGACGCCCTGGCTGAATGGTGGGGACCAAAAGGGTTTCCTATCACAGTGGTAAACCTCGATTTTAAACCGGGCGGGATCTTTCATTACAAGGCGGAAGTCAACGGACAGACCATGTGGGGCAGGTTCATCTACGGACAGATCGAAAAACCCCATCTCATTGAATTTATCCTGTCCTTTTCAGACGAAAAAGGCGGAATCGTCCGTGCCCCTTTCAGCAATGTCTGGCCATTGGAGGTCATGAACATTCTTAGCCTGACACAACAGGATGGAAAGACAAAAATGACGCTGACAGGCTATCCCCTGAACGCCACAGAAGCAGAAATAGACACCTTCCTGGCCAGTCAAAAGAATGCTGAGGAAGGCTTTGCAGGTACGTTTGAACAGCTGGATAAATATCTTTCCAGCCGGCAGACCGCCACAAAATAGAGCAAAAAGAAGAAAAAGGCCCCTCACAGGAGGGGCCTACCAACAATATCAGAATCTCAACGTAGCCGGCAGGTATTTAGCCACCAGGTCCTCATAATAAGGACGTAACTTATTCCAATCCGGAGGTGTCGGATTCTTGGAATAAAGATCATAGGGATTAAATAGCTTCACCCAGCGGAACATCTCCCTGTCGTGGTCATCCATCAGGTGATCATAGCCGTTCTCCCGGTGCTGAGAATAAAAAGAGTGGTAACGCAACATATATAAGGCTGGCTCCGGAAGATGATCCTTCATCATGTTATATACATACTCGTCGTGGCCCCAGGACATGTCAACATTGCGAAGACCGCATCCATGGGAGTACACACCATATTTTGTTTGATATACTTCGTTATTGTAGTCGGGATTATTGACAAAGAACTCGGAGTAAACGATCTTATCGGAATAAGCGCATCCCACCGGGAAGGTATCCCCTACCACAGCCCATTGCGGCTCATCGAAAAGACAAAGCACCTTACCCATATCATGGAAGAGCCCCGCGAGCACCATCCAGTCAGGATGACCGTCTGCGCGGATGGCCTCAGAGGTCTGTAGTAAATGCTGGAACTGATCCAGGTCGGTGTCGGGGTCCGAATCATCCACCAGCTGGTTGAGGAAATCAAAAGCATTCCATACGGACATTTCCTTCTTATCGAATTTCAGGAACTCAGCCTTCTTCTGTTGCACAAAATCATACGTCTGATAAGTATGGTTCAACCGGTAGAACTCACGAACGGAATCCCTGGCAGGAGCTTCGTAGTTGCGGTATTCGTCCTTGTCTTTTTCTTTTGCGATCGTCTCGGGATCAGGATAGCGTTGCAGCAGATCGTCTTCCCAAACATCGAGAGAGGTCAGCGGATTGTTCTCGGAGAGATTATTTGTGGCCATGGCATTCTTGAATTTAAATCGTTATAGCTAATAATGAAGGACCTTCGCGGCGCTCGGTCATAGCCGGCGGACCTGGAGTTTGTCCTGCCTCCCCGGCCACTCAGTAAATTTGATAAACTTTTGACGATTGTACGAATAAGGAGTTATCTTTATTTACTTAACCGTTTTCGTAACAATAGCCTGCCATAGACCCCATGGGAAACGTTACTATACGCATATTAGCCCGCCATCTGGAGCTGTCAGCCGCCACTGTTTCAAAGGCATTGGCCGACAGTCATGAGATCAGTGAACCCACCAAGAAAAGAGTGCTGGAGATGGCCGCGGCGCTTAATTACACACCGAACCCCTACGCCAGCAGCCTCCGCAGAAAGAAAAGTAAGACGATCGCCGTGATCCTGCCCGAAGTCGCCGACAGCTTTTTCTCCCAGGCCATCAATGGCATCGAGGCCATCGCCCAGGATAAAGGCTATCATGTCCTCGTATGCCTGACACATGAGCGCGCGCTGAAAGAACAGGCCATTCTCCATGAAATGCTGGGGGGCCGGGCAGACGGCATCCTGATCTCCGTCAATTCGGAGACGACCGACCCCACGTCCATCCTGGAACTACAGGCAAAAGGGGTGCCCGTGGTCTTTTTCGACCGGGTCTGTGAGGGAATAGACACGGCAAGGATCGTGACCGACGATCTGCCAAGTGCCTACAAAGCCACCGATCACCTTATCAGGCAGGGGTGCAGACAAATAGCTTTTCTGGCTATCTCCGAAGGTCTTTCCATCAGTCATCAGCGAATAGAAGGATACAAACAGGCCCTGGCCGACCATGGAATAAAATTCAACGACGACAACATTATTCCCTGCACACACGATGCGGAAGAGAATGTGCAGCTGCTAAAAAAAATGATACGCCGGAACGACAGGCCGGACGGGGTCATCGCTTCCGTAGAAAAGCTGGCCGTTCAGGTCTACCAGGCCTGCCACGAAGAAAATATAGACATTCCCCGTGACCTGAAGGTCATTGGTTTTTCGAATCTCGTTACAGCCGCCTACCTGAACCCCTCGCTGACCACCATCACCCAGCCGGCCTTTGAAATGGGACGGGCGGCCGCCACCCTCCTGTTCAAGGCGCTCGGCAACAAAAGCTTTAGCCTCTCCCAAAATATCCAGGTCATTCCTTCTGAACTGCAGGTGCGGGATTCCACCCGGTAAACAGATAGTCATAGGCCAGCAACGCAAAAGCAGACATCCAGATCAGGGGGCCTATCTGATAACGAAATACATTCGGCGTGGCGAAAATGCTAAAGGCGGTATTGACACTCAGATAAACAGCCGTCAGCACAAGGCCTTTTCGAAAATCTGCCCCCACCATCCGGAACTTCGTCCGTCCTCGCAACAGGAAAACGATGGTGGCCAGGATGCCGGCGACGTTGAGAAAAAGCCAGAAAGGCAGGAAAGGAGTAAGAATATAACCCTGCAGATCCGGAGATGCAGCA
>Ga0105240_10000748_pt1 | contig 59276 bp, 53 predicted proteins | sample KBSC54metaG_FD_80426 | JGI IMG/M metagenome (GOLD analysis project Ga0105240, IMG submission 80426) | Corn rhizosphere microbial communities from Kellogg Biological Station, Michigan, USA - KBS C5-4 metaG | ecosystem: Host-associated > Plants > Roots > Rhizosphere > Soil | place: Michigan, USA... | reverse complement strand
TGGCAACCGATACGGTCGCCGTACTCGGGCCGCCGACGATCACGACCGATCCGGGTTCGGCATCGTTCGTGGCGGGCGACAACGCTACATCGACGCCCGTGGCGATCGATTCGGGGCTGAGCGTGACCGACGGTGGTGCATCGACGCTGGCCTCGGCCACCGTTGCAATCACGGGCAACTTCCATAGCGGCGAGGACGCCCTCGCGTTCATCAACACCAGTTCGACGACGTACGGCAACATTGCCGCATCCTACAACGCGGCGACGGGCGTTTTGACGCTGAACTCCGCCGGTGCGACGGCTACGCTGGCGCAATGGCAGGCGGCCCTCGATTCGGTGACCTATACGGACACGGCGGTTACGCCGAACACTGCCACGCGCACGATCAGCTTTACCGCGGTGGATACCAGTGCCGTGACGAGCAACACCGCGACGCGCACGGTGACCGTGGCCGACACGGATCAAACGCCAGTCGTCACGGCAGCGGGCGGCACGACGAGCTACGTGGTGGGCACATCCGCCACCATCGTCAACTCGAGCGTGAGCGTGACCGATCTCGACAATCCGACACAATCGTCGGCAACGGTGTCGGTCACCGGCAACTTCCATGGCGGCGAGGACATCCTCACCTTTACGAACAGCAACGCCCCGTCGTTCGGCAACATTGCGGCGACCTACGATTCGGCGACAGGCGTGCTGACGCTGAGTTCGGCCGGCGCCACCGCCACCGACGCGCAATGGGCGAATGCGCTGAGCGCCGTGACGTTCTCGACGAGCGGGACGCACTTCGGCAATCGCACGATTTCGTTCGCCACGAGCGACGGCTCGAAGACGAGCGCGGCTGCAAGCGCAACGCTCGTCGTGCTCGATCAGCCGCACATCACGCCCGATGCGGGGTCCGGTTCATTCGTGGCAGCCGACAATGCCACGTCGACGCCGATCGTGGTTTCGCCGGGCCTGACGCTGACCGATGCGAGCAGTACGACGGCATCGTCCGCGAGCGTGGCGATCGCGGGCGGATTCCACGCCGGCGAGGACGTGCTGGCCTTCGCCAACGACAACGCGACGATGGGTAACATCGCGGCCAGCTATAACGCGAGTACGGGCGTGCTGACGCTGACGTCGGCGGGCGCCACGGCCTCTCTGGCGCAATGGCGAGCGGCGCTTGCATCGATCACTTATACCGATACGGCGGTCGTGCCCGACACCACGACACGCGTCATCAGTTTCACGGTGACCGATGGAAACGGCGCCGTGAGCGCGGCGCAAACGCGTAGCGTCACGGTGACCGACACCGATCAGACACCGCTTCTGTCCGTCGGCGGAAGCGTAACGTTCACATCGCTAGGGGCGCATTCGACGCCGGTCGCGATCGCGCCGCAAGTGACCATCAGCGACCGCGATCCGAACGCTACGTTGAGCTCGGCGCAAGTGGCGATCAACGGGGGCTTCGATGCGGCGAACGATACGCTTGCGTTCACCGGCAGCGCGACAACGGGCAACATCGCCGCAAGCTACAACGCCGCTACAGGTGTGCTGACGTTGACTTCGGCCGTCGGCACCGCATCGCTCGCGCAATGGCAGGCCGCACTGCAATCGGTCACCTACTCGGATGCGAAGTCGGGCGCGAGCGGCAGCCGCACCGTGGCGTTCACCGTCAGCGACGGCGTGAAGACGAGTGCCGTGGCATCGAATACGATCACGATCGTCAGGGGCCAGACGGGCATCGTACCGATCTTCCCGACGCCGCCGGCGGTCATCGAGTCGCCGGCAGCAGCGCAGCCGCCGTTGTTTACGGGCTCCGATCGCACCGGCGCGCCCGACGTGCTCGACGAGTTCGATGAGCCGCTGCCCGTGGGCTCGGTACCGATCGTGCCGACAATGACGTTCTCCGATCCGAGCGCGCCGCGCAACATGCAGCCGCTCGATCGTGCCTCGGTGTCGCGCTTCGACGCGGCGGCGCTCGATGCGGCAATTGCGCTCGGTACCGCCGAGGAGCTCGTGCCGCTTCCCGACGTCTCGTTTGCAATGGGGCCGAACGACCCGTTCTCGATCGAAGTCGCGACGCTGTTGCCGCCTTCCGAGGCGATGCACGGCGGCTCCGACGTCACGGTCCGGCTTGCCAACGGCCGTTCGTTGCCGGGCTGGATCCATTACGACGCGGCAAGCGGCGTATTGCGCGGCAAACTTCCTCCCGGTGCGGAAGACGTCCATATCGTCGTTCAGACGCGCGACGCATCGGGTCGTGAAACGCGCCGCCAGATCGTGCTCGCGCCGCACGACAAGCATGGCAGCTCGCACGATGAGCGCAATCAGCACGATCAGCAGCACGGACAGGACAAGCACGGCGCAGTGCATCCATCGCCGCAAGGGCACACGAGCCGGGCGGCCGCCGAGCCCTCGGTCGCGCGCGCGGCGAGACCGCTCGGCAAGCCGTCGCTCGATCAGCAGTTCGCCCAGGCGCGCGCTGCGCTGCATGTTTCGCATCCCGGCGGCGCGACGCGTCGCGTATGAGTTACGTCATCCTCCAAGACCAATGAGATCTCAATCGACATATGCCACAGCGATGCCTTCGTCCGCTACTGAACCCGCCGTTGCGTGGGCAACGGCCTCCACGCGTATCCTGCGCCCTTCGCTGATTGCCCTTTCGCTGGCCGCGATGTGGCTATCGGGCTGCGCCATCCACCCGACGCCCTTCACGGACGCCGAACGCGCCCAGAGCGCGCGTGCCGATCGCACGGCGATGTTCGCGGAGCAGCCGCCGCTCGCCGGCCCCGTTACGCTCGACGAGGCCATGGCGCGTGCGATCCGCTACAACCTCGATCATCGCTTGAAGATGATGGAAGAGGCGCTTGCGCAAAAGCAGCTCGACGTCGCCAGTTTCGACATGCTGCCGCGTTTGACCGCGGCTGCCGGCTACACGACGCGCAATCATCCGCTCGCCTCGAGATCCGTGTCGCTCGCCACGGGCGAACAATCGTTGGAGTCGTCGTACTCGACCGACCGGGACATTCGCACGGCCGATCTCACGTTTTCGTGGAATTTGCTCGATTTCGGGGTGAGCTACTTCGAGGCCAAAGAGCAGGCCGATCGCGTGCTCGTCGTGGAACAGCGCCGGCGCAAGGTCGTGCAACTGATGATGCAGCAGGTGCGGGAGGCCTATTGGGAGGCGACGGGCGCGCAGCGTCTGGAGAGCCGCATTGGCCCGCTGCTCGAGCAAGCGAAGCAGGCGCTCGATGAATCGCGGCAATCGCAGAGCGAGGGCTTGCGCTCGCCGCTCGACACGCTCGCTTATCAACATGCGCTGCTCGATATCATGCGCCAGCTCGAAGCCGTGCGGGATCAGTTGGAGGAAGCCAAGCCGCGGCTCGCCTCGTTGATGAACATTGCGCCCGGCACTGATTTCACGCTCGCGCCGCCGGCGGATTTCACGGTGCCTAGCTTCGAGATGCCGATGGACCGCATGGAAGAGACGGCGCTCGAGCGCCGGCCAGAGCTCGTCGAAGCCGGCTACAACGAGCGCATCAGCATCAACGAGACGCATAAGGCAATCGCCAAACTGTTGCCCGGCATCGAGGTGCAGTTGGGCGGCCATTACGACAGCAACAGCTTGCTCGCCTATCACGCATGGCGTGCGGCCGGTATCAATGTGAGCTGGAATCTGCTGAACCTGCTCAACGCGAAGAACATCCGCGGCATGGCCCGTGCCCAGCGCGACGTCGCGCATGCGCAGCGGCTCGCGCTGTCGATGGCCGTGCTCACGCAAGTTCACGTCGCGAACGCCGAGCTCGGCGCCAAGCAGCGACAGTTCGATTTGTACAAGCAGCTCAACGACGTGGATGGCCAGATCCTGCAGCACACGCACAACGCGACGGTGGCGAATGCGCAAGGCAAGCTCGAGGAGATTCGCGCGGCCACTTCGGCCATGATCTCGGAGCTGCGCCTCTATCAAAGCTACGGCGAGCTCGAAAGCGCCTATGGCCAACTGCTTGCGACGCTCGGACTCGACCCGGTTCCGGCCGACACGCGCAATGGCGATCTGAAATCGATCGAGCAATCGCTCGACAAGGAGCAAGCGCGATGGGCCGAGTTCGGCCACGCGAACGGAGTGTCGACGCAATGAAGCGATGGGGCAGGGCAGGGCTTGGCGGTGCAGTATTGATGATGGCGGTTCAGGGTGGTTGGGCTGCAGGGGTGCAACCGGGGACCCCGGCCCCGGCGGCGGGATCCTCGGGTGTGCCCGTCGCGCATGCCGAGGACGACGGACGCATCCGTATTCAGCTCGTTGCGCGCGACGAGGTCGAAGTGTCGAGCGAAATCAGCGCGAAGATCGCCTCGATGCCGTTTCGCGATGGCGATGCGTTCCGGGCGGGCCAGACGCTCGTGTCGCTCGATTGCTCGCTATACGCGGCTCAACTGCACAAGGCGCAAGCCGAGTCCGACGCCGCCGTGGAGTTGAAGCGCGTCAACGATCGGCTGTCGCAGCTCCATTCCATCGGCCAGATCGACGTCGAGCAAGCCGCGGCAAAGGCGAAAGCGAGCGCGGCCGAGGTGGCCTACATGCAGGCGACGGTGCGCAAGTGCGCCATTGCGGCGCCGTTCGACGGGCGCGTGGTCAAGCGCAGCGCTTCGGCGCAGCAGTTTGCGCAGCCCGGCAAAGCACTGATGACGATCGTCGACACGAGCCACCTGGAGCTCAAGATGATTGTCCCGTCGAAATGGCTCGCCTGGCTCAAGCCCGGCCATCCGCTGACGGTCAAGGTCGACGAGGTCGGCAAGGTGTATCCGGCCACGGTCGCTCGCATCGGCGCGCGCGTCGATCCCGTCACGCAGACCATCGATGTGACGGCCGCATTGTCCGGGCACGCATCCGAGCTCCTGCCCGGTATGAGCGGGTGGGCGAGCTTCGCCGGCGCGAGCCGCTAGCCGTCATGAACGCCCCCTTGCGGATCCAGGCGGACGCGCTCGCGCTGCTATGGCAGTTGTCAGCACGCGCCCGGCAAGCACCGAGCGAGGAGACGCTCGGCTTCGTCATCGTCAATGAGTCCCTTTCGCTCGTCCCGTATCGTCAAGCGGCGTGGTGGCGGGCGCCGGCGCCGCTTCCGGGTGCGGTCGCAGCGGTCTCGGGGCTGCCGCAGAGCGATCCCGGCGCACCCTATGTGCAATGGCTCGGCCAAGTGTGTCGCGAGCTTGAAAAACGTAATTCGACGCAAGCGGACGCGTCATCGACATCGCAGCAGGCGGAAGTGCGCGAGGGGGCGGGTGCCGGCGATCAGCCGGCCCTCGATTGGCCCTATGCCTTTATTGCGGACAGCCTGCCGGAGCCGCTCGCTGCCGAATGGGACGCCTGGTGGCCGGCACATGCTCTATGGGTGCCCCTTTTCGATCGCACCGGCCGCTCGCTCGGCGGTGTCCTCTTTGTGCGCGACGAGCCGTGGACGCAGCTCGACGAAGCGCTGCTAGCCGAGCTCGCGCGCGTTTGGTCGCACGCCCTCGCGGCATTTTCGCCACGCGCTTCCTGGCTGCAGCGCACGAAACTCGCCCTGCGCGCCGGCAAACATCGACGCCGGTTGCTTGCAGCTGTCGCCTTTGCGCTCGTCATACCCGTGCCCCTGACGGTGCTCGCGCCGGCCGAAGTCACGCCGAAGGATCCGTTCGTCGTGCGTGCGCCGCTCGACGGCGTTATCGACAAGCTCTTCGCGCAGCCGAATCAGCGCGTCGAGGCGGGCGCGCCGCTCTTCGCACTCGACTCGACGACACTCGCTTCGCGCTATGCGCTTGCAAACAAAAACTACGCCACGGCGCAGGAGGAATACCGGCAGACCGCGCAACTGGCCGTCACCGACGATAAAGACCGGCTCGACATGGCGTTGCGCAAAGGCAAGCTCGATCAGAGCGCGGTCGAACTCGACTATACGGCGCGCGAGCTCGCGCGCGTGCGCGTGAATGCGCCACGCGGCGGCGTCGCGGTGTTCTCCGATCCGAACGATTGGAACGGCAAGGCGGTATCGATCGGGGAGAAGGTGATGCTGCTCGCCGATCCGGCCCATGTCGAATTGACTGCCTATGTGCCTGTTGCCGACAACGTCGATGTCGTGCCTGGCGCGACCGTCACGCTCTATCCGAAGAGCTCGCCGCTCGCGTCCTACGATGCCCGCATCGATACGGTGGCGTATCGCGCCGAGCCGACGCCCGACGGCGTGGTCGCCTACCGTGTGAAAGCAACCTTCGTCGATGCTGCCAAGCCGCCGCTCGGCACGATGGGTACCGCGCGCATTCATGGTCGCTGGGTGCCGCTCGCCTACTATCTGCTGCGCCGCCCGCTCGCATCGGCCCGGCAGTGGTTTGGCTGGTAGGTCGGTCCATGACCACGCCTTGTGAAATGACGTAGCTTCGATGCCGCGCCTTCCATCCCTTCGCCAAGAGCTGAGTCTCACACCCGGCGCCGCGACGCCGGACGGCGCCCCGACGTGGATGCTCCACGATCCGGCGGCGAATCGTTTCTTCCAGATCGGGTGGCCCGCGTTCGAGATGCTCTCGCGATGGCCGCTCGACGATGCAAAGGCGATCGTCGCTTCGGTCAACGCCGAGACGACGTTGAACCTGACGATGGAGGACTTCGAGTCGCTCGTACGGACGCTGCTTCATCAGAATCTGCTCGTCGCGACGAGCGCGGCCGACACAGGACGGCTCGCGAGCGCAGCCGCGGCGGGCAAGCTGTCGCACGCTATGTGGCTGCTCAAGCATTATTTGATGGTTCGCGTGCCACTGTGGCGGCCGATGCCTTTTCTGCGGCGCTTCGCGCGTTATGCCGAACTCGCCTACCGTCCAGCGTTCTGGATCGGCGTCGCGGTTGCGGCGCTGATCGGGCTCGTGCTCGTGTCGCGACGCTGGGACGAATTCGTCCACACCTTCCACGGCTACGCCGATCTACGCGGGCTTGCCGCGATCGCTCTCGCACTGGGCTGTGCCAAGGTGCTGCACGAGTTCGGTCATGCGTTCACCGCGCATCGCTACGGTTGCCGCGTGCCGACGATGGGCGTCGCGCTGCTCGTCATGGTGCCGGTGCTCTATACCGATACCACCGAAGCCTGGAAGGTGCCGGGGCGCGCCGAACGCTTGCGCATTGGTGCCGCCGGGATGTTGACCGAGCTTGCATTGGCCGCATTCGCCACGTTGGCCTGGAGCCTGTTGCCCGATGGACCGTTACGCGCGGGCGCATTCCTGCTCGCAACGACGACCTGGATCGGCACGTTGACGATCAACGCGAGCCCGTTCATGCGCTTCGACGGCTATTTCCTGCTGTCCGATTGGCTCGACATGCCGAATCTGCACGATCGCGCATTTGCGTTCGGCCGCTGGTGGATGCGCGAGCAGCTGTTCGGTTTTGGCGATCCGCAGCCCGAGCCGTGCGCAGCACGCCGCAGACGCTTTTTGATCGCGTTCTCGTTCGCGACCTGGCTCTATCGGCTCGTCGTCTTCTTTTCGATCGCACTCATCGTCTATCACGCTTTTTTCAAGGCGCTGGGCTTGATCCTCTTTTGCGTCGAATTCGGCTGGTTCATCGCACGGCCGATCGTGCGCGAAGTCATCGCCTGCTGGCATCGCCGCTCGGCGCTGCGTTGGTGCCGGCAGACCCGGCGTAGCGCGGCCCTCGGCGCGATCCTGTTTGCGCTTGTCGTGCTGCCATGGCACGGCGGTGTGGGCGCGCCGGCCGTGCTGGGGCCGCAGCGCGCGCAAGGCCTCTATGCTCCCGAGGCGGCTTACGCGAGCGGCGAGGCACCGATCGCCCGCGACGGTCAGCGCGTACATGCGGGTGACGTACTTGCCGTGCTGAGCTCGCCCGATCTGACGCATCGACTGCAAGCAGCACGAGCCGACGAAGCATTGTTGCGCTGGCAGGTCGAGCAGCAGTCGTTCGATACGCGGCTACTCGAACAGGGTGTCGCGCTGCGGCGGCGCTGGGACGCTGCCCGCGAAACGGTGGCGGGGCTCTCGGCGCAAGTCGCACAACTCACGCTGCGTGCGCCTTTCGAAGGTGTCGTGCAAACCGATGACGCGCTCGCGCCCGGTACCTGGCTGCCGCGCGGCGAGCATCTGTTCGATGTCGTCGGGCCGATGGGGGTGAAGGGCGAGGCGTTTGTCGGTGAAGACGATGCGGCGCGCATCGCGTCCGGCGAGCCGGTGACATTCGTTGCTTCGCTGCCCGAACGGGGTGCGCTGCACTGCCGCGTCACGGCCGTCGAGCGCGTCAATCTTGCCGCGCTCGATGTGCCATCGCTGGCAAGCGTGTACGGCGGGCCGCTGCCGGTGCAGTCGCAGCCGGGCACGCATCAGCTCGTGCCGCTCGCGGCCACCTATCGCGTACGGATCGGCGCGTGCCCCGAGAACGAGGCGTGGCCGCGCGAGATCGTCGGCACCGCGACGATCGGCGCGGCGCGTCAAAGTTTTGCGTGGCGCGGTTTGAAGTGGCTTGCGGCCGTATTTGTGCGCGAGGGTGGCGCTTGACGATGCGATGGCCCTTGCCGGCGACCGTCGTGATGCCGAAGACGATCGCATGCTCGGCAGTTACTTCACCGAAAACGTATAACGCCCCTGTGTGCGATGCCCGTCCGCGGCAACGGCGACCCACACCACGGTGTACTTACCGGGCGCGAGTGTGCCGACCGAAACCGACATGTGCTTCGGGTTCGCCGCACCGACAGCCGACTTGCCGCTGACGACGGACTTGCCTTGTGCATTGGTCACATCGATCGAACTGAACGCCGGTTCGAGACGGTCGTCGAAATCGATGGCAACTTTGTTGATCGTCGCTGTGATGGTGGCGCCGGCGGCGGGCTCCTGACGAGTCGGCCTGGCGTGAGCGAACGCGAGCGAGGCGGCGGCAAGCGTCAGTGCGGCGGCGGCAAGGTGTGCCGCGGAAACGATCGATAGATGCTTCTTCATATCCTCAATGACCTTTCAATGCAGTGCAAGGCGGGCGCGTGACTAGGGCTCCGATCGTAGCCGATCGGCCGTAGTGTCGCAAACGAGGCATGCCACACCATCGGGGGCACGCGAAAATGCATGTGATAGCCTACACATCGTTCTCCTGCCATATCGGACGTCGCTCGCGTTGCTCACGTCGCGCACATTGCGCACGCTGGCCGTCGCCGTTGCGATGAAAAGACAAAAAGAGGAACACATGCGCTGGATCTTTGGGGTGGTGGGCCTGGTGATCGGCTCGGCGATGGCGCGGCTCGTCGGTGCCTCGGATGTGAGCGGGGCGATAGTGGGAGCGCTGGCCGGCTTCATGTTCGGCGTGTGGCTCCGCCGGGCATCGCCGGCGCAAACAACCGCCGACGCGGGCGCGGAAAACGCTCTCGACGGTTCGACGACGCTCGCTGCGCGCGTCGAGCAGCTCGAACGTCAGGTCGCCGCGTTGACGCAGGAACTCGCGCGGCTGCATTCGCGCGAGGCGCAACCCCCTCAGGTGTCTCCCATCGCGCAGCCGCTTCCCGGCGACGCTGTCGCCGCGCAGACGACAGTAGCGCCTGTCGGGCCCTCCGATTCCGCCACGCCGCCGGCCTCCCGTGACGACGCAAGCGAAGTTCAGCCCGGAACCGCGGCGGTGTCCGTGCCCATGCCCGGCGAGCGCAACGAGCAGACCGTTCCGACCGCACCGACGGTCTTCGAGCGTGCGGTGCGAGCGGCGCGCGATTGGCTCGTCGGCGGTAACACGGTAGTGCGGGTGGGCATCATCGTCCTCTTTTTCGGCGTGGCGTTCCTGCTCAAATATGCGGCCGACAACGCGATGCTGCCAGTCGAGTTCCGCCTCGCGGGTGTCGCGCTCGGCGCCGTCGTGCTGCTCGTACTGGGCTGGCGTATCGGCCCGCGGCGCGGTGCTTATGGCCTCGTGCTGCAAGGCGGCGGTATCGGTGTGCTGTACCTGACGGTGTTTGCGGCGACCAAGCTGTACGGGCTGCTGCCCGCCAGTGCGGCCTTCCCGTTGATGGTCGTCATTTGTGCCCTGGGTGTGTTTCTGGCGGTACGCCAGGACGCGCCCGCGCTTGCGTTTCTCGCGAGTGCAGGCGGCTTCCTGGCGCCGGTGCTGATTTCGACAGGTGGCGGCAGTCACGTCGTTCTGTTCAGTTACTACGCACTGCTCGATGCCGGTATCTTCGCCATCGCCTGGTTCAAGGCCTGGCGTCCACTCAATTTACTCGGCTTTACGTTCACTTTCGCCATCGGCACAGCCTGGGGAGTGACGTCGTATCGGCCTGAATTGCTCGCGAGCACCGAGCCGTTTCTGATCCTCTTCTTTCTGATGTACGTCGGTATCGCACTGCTTTATGCGATGCGCCGCGAACTCGCGATCCAGCATTACGTCGACGGCACACTCGTATTCGGCACCCCCATCGTCGCGCTCGGTTTGCAGGCTGCGCTGATGAGGCACATTCCATTCGGCCTTGCCTGGAGCGCGGTGGCACTGGGCGCTTTCTACCTGATCGTCGCCGCGTGGCTCGCGCGTCGGCGCGAGCGATTGGCGTTGCTGTTTCAGTCCACGGCGGCCATTGGCGTCGTCTTCGCAACGCTCGCTATTCCACTCGCGTTCAGCGGACCGACGACGAGCGCGGCCTGGGCGGTCGAAGGCGCCGCCGTCGCCTGGCTCGGTGTGCGTCAACGGCGCTACTTGCCGCTTGCTTTCGGGCTCCTCATGCAGTTCGCGGCAGCCGGCGCATTTTTCGTGAGTCAGCTTTTCGCAAGAGCACCCGCTACGCCGGTGCTGAACGGCGCCTATCTGGCGACATTGCTGATTGCAGCGGGCGGCGTTTTCACCGGTTGGCAACTGCATGGGCGCGACGAAGGGCGCGCGTGGCGTCCGTGGACCGGGCAACTGGGCCTCGCGGCGGCGATCTGGGGGCTCGTCTGGTGGATCGGCGGCGGAGCGGAGGAGATCGCGGCCTACGCGCAAACGCACGCCGTCGGGGCGCCCAAGCGTTTCGCGATCGATGCCTCGATACTCTTTGCCGTGCTGACAGCCTGGTTCGCGCATGCGCTTCGCCGCGTGCTTGCATGGCCTGCGGCGCGGTGGCCCGCGCTGGCGCTCGCGCCGGTACTGGCATGGCTTTCGCTCGCCGCGCTGGGCCTGAACGAGGCGCCGCTCACGGGTCTCGGGGCGATTGCGTGGCCGGCCGCATTCGTGTTCGGATATCTGCTGCTATGGCGCGAGCAAAGCGATGCGCCTGGCCGGACTGCGGATGCGCTGCATACGGTGATGTTCTGGGTGCTCTGCTGTGTGCTCGCACAGCAAGCGTATTGGCGTTTGCGCACGTACGTGCCCGAGGGTGCCTGGAGTTGGAGCGCGTGGGCATACGGCGTCGGCATGGCGGTTTTACTCGTGTCGACCGTCGGGACACGCTTGCGTTGGCCCATCGGGCGATTCGCGCGTGCCTATCAGCTGTGGGCGGCAGGGCCGCTTGCCGCACTGCTCTGGGTATGGACCCTGGCCAGTTTGCAAAGCGATGGCAGCGCGGCGCCGTTGCCGTGGCTGCCGCTACTCAATCCACTCGATGTCGCGCAGATGCTCGTGTTCGTTGCGATGGCGGCATGGCTGCGGCGCGCGTCGACATTCGGTTTTGCATTACCGTCCCGCGTGTTCGCTTACGCGACACTGGCCACGGGATTTCTCTGGCTCAACGCGTTGCTGTTGCGCGCGCTTCATCATTGGATCGGTCTGCCGTACAGCCTCGGCGAAATGGCGCGCTCCACGTTGGCGCAAGCCTGCGTCTCGATCCTCTGGGCGGTGAGCGCGCTTGCCATGACCATCTGGGCCACGCACAAGGGCGCACGCGCGGTCTGGTTCGTAGCGGCCGGCCTGCTCGCCTTGACCGTCTTGAAGCTGTTCGTGTTCGACTTGTCGCACGTTCAGGGGCTCGAGCGCATCGTGTCGTTCATCGGGATCGGCGTGATGCTGCTGTTGATCGGCTACTTTTCGCCGCTGCCGCCGAAAGCTTCGGAGCGCGAAACAACGGGAGGGACCCTCACGTGAAGCGTTTCGTTGCAGGCTGCGGCGCGACGGTTCTCGCGGCGTTCGCCATTGGGCTGCCGGTTGCGGCGCAAGCTGCGTCAACGCCGTTCATGCATCGCTTTGCGCTCGAACTCGACGGGCGCGCGCCGTACTACGCCCTTGCCGTGCCACCGGCCGTGTATGCCGCGAGCCGTCGATCCGATCTCGGAGACGTGCGTGTGCTCAATGGCGCAGGCGAGCCCGTGCCTTATTCGCTCGATGCGCCCGTGGCCCATCAGGCGCCGACGCTGCGTCCGGTCAACTGGTTTCCGTTGCCGGCCGCCGCTGCGAATGCGCCCGCCGCAACGGCCGGCGTGTCCATCGCGCAAGATGGCACGTTGCGCTTCACGACGGCGGCACCGAACGCGGGGGCGCGCGATGCGGACCTGCTCGATATCGGCTCTGCCGCGCAGCACGTGGGCGCGCTTGTCATCCACGTGCGGGAGAACAGCTACCAAGGACGCGTGCATGTCGATGCCAGCGCCGATCTGCAAAGCTGGCGTGCGGTGGCCGATGCCTCGATTCTCGAGGCCAATCACAACGGCGAACGTCTTGCGCAGGAACGCATCGCGCTCGATAACCTCGGGCAGACAGAGCGCTATTTGCGGCTTCGGTGGCTTGGCGGCGGCCCGGAGATCGCATCGGTCGACGTCGAGCTTTATCCCGATGAAGCCCGCCCATCCGATGGCGCCCGCCAATGGCGCGAGGGCCTCGTCGCCCGTGCGGGCAAAGCTGCGGGCGAATATCTGTTCGAAACGGGCGGCGCCTACCCGGTCGACCGCCTCAGAATCGATGTGCCGCAACCGAATACGGTGGCGCAAGCCACCGTCTACTCGCGCTCGAACGGCGATGTGCCGTGGCGCGAGATTGCGCACGCGCTGCTTTTTCGCGTCGCGCAACACGGCGAAGCGCGCAATCCGCCTTTGGAATTCGCGCCGGATACGGATGGTCAATGGCGAATCGTCGTCGACATGCGCAACGGCGGACTGGGCAACGGCATGCCGAGCGTGGCAGTGGGCTGGCAACCGGCACGGCTCACGTTCGTCGCTCGCGGCGCCGGACCGTTCTCGCTTGGCGTCGGCAATGCGCGCGTTGCCGGGGCCGCCGAGCCGCGCGACGACATCCTCGTGGGGGGCGAGGGCGGGGAGGGTATCAAGCCGGCACACCTGGGCGCGCCGCTGCCGGTCGACGAGGATGAAGCGCGGCGAGCCGCCGGCAATGCGGACTCAGCGCGCCGATACGTGCTCTGGGGCGCGTTGCTATTGGCCGTCGCCGTGCTCGCCGCGATGGCTTGGCGCCTCTTGCGGCCGCAAGATACGGCGCGGTCGTGACGCTCGCCCGTGCCGACGATCGGCACGCCTGACGTTTCGCAGTGCCAACGCGAGAGCTTTCTTTCAGTGTGCTTACGTGCTATAGATGCGCGTGTTCCGGGTCTTGCAAGACTCTCAGCGTGCTTTCCCGCGACGACTATTTGACTCGCTCGCCGGTTAGGGCGAAGCTACGCACCAGCATTTCTTCCGCCCATCGGATATTCATGAGTTCATCGCTGACAGTTCGCCGTATTGCTGCCGACCAGGGCCCAACACTGCGCGAATTGCGCACCGCTGCATTACGCGAAGCGCCCTACGCGTTTGGGCAGACGCTGGAGGAGGCGCTCCACGAACAGACCGAAACGTTCGAAGCGATCGCCGCCCGCCATGCCGGATCCGACACCTCCACGTCTTTCATTCTCTACACGGAAGGTTACCCGGCGGGGCTGATCGGCGCTTACTTCGACGACGGGCACAAGGCGTTCGTCTGCGCGCTATGGGTCGCGCCGGCCGTGCGCCATTTGCGCGGTGGGGAGCTGCTGGTCAATACGGCGAGCGAATGGCTTGCCGAGCGCGGCGCCGACGAAATCCACGCGTGGGTGACCGATATCAACCGCAACGCAATGCGGTTCTACGAGCGCCTCGGCTTCGGGCCGACGGGCGACCACGCACGCATGCCACGTCAACCGGAAGCGTGGGAAACGCTGCTGGTGCGGCACGTCAAGCGCTGAGTGCGCCCCCTCCTGCCTCCTGCGTCATCTCGTTCGGAATCGGCTCTGACGGGTTGCGCACCGTTCGCTGACGGGCCCGTCCCGCCACCGCAGCCATTCCTCATATCGGAAAAATCGTCGCCGCACGCGCGGACCCCTGTAAAATACGCAAAATTTTTTGCCTCAATGCTATGTCGCTGAATAAATCGCCATTCTTCGAACTACGCAGCGGCTCGGTCGATACGCTCTTGTTCGTCGTCAAGACGACCGACCTCGGTGCGCTGAAGAGCGAGCTCACGCGGCGCTTCGAGGCGACTCCCGAATTCTTCGCGGGCGATGTCGTCGCCATCGATGTACGGCGCTTGGCCGACAACGAGCGCGTGCCGCTCGACGAGCTGACGGCACTGCTGGGCGAAGTCAGAATGCGCGCGCTCGGCGTCGTTGCCGCGCCACATCAGACCGAGTGGGCCGCTCGCGGCGGGCTGCCTTTGCTCGAAGCGCGGGACCGGCGCGCAGCGCCTCCGAAGGGCGAGCACGCGAGCGCCGCCGCGCCGCAGCCCGCGGACGTCGTTGCGCCGGTGCCGCAGGTCGCTGCGTCGGCGCTCGTCATCGATAAACCGCTGCGCTCGGGGCAGCAAATCTATGCGAAGGGCGACCTCATCGTGCTCGGGCTCGTGAGCTACGGCGCGGAAGTGATCGCCGAAGGCAACATTCATATTTACGCGCCGCTACGCGGGCGGGCACTCGCCGGCGTCCACGGCAATCACGACGCGCGGATTTTCTGCACGTGTCTCGAACCGGAACTGATTTCGATCGCAGGCATCTATCGGACGTCGGAAAACCCGTTGCCGGCCGAATTATTGGGCAAGTCGGTGCAAATCCGGCTCGCCGACGAACGACTGATCATCGAGCCGCTGCGGCTCACGTGAGATGCGCGATACGCATCGCGCAAGCCTCATCGACTCAATTGACGAACACAGGGTAAGGGGATATGGCAAAAATCGTTGTGGTGACTTCGGGCAAGGGCGGCGTGGGCAAGACCACGACGAGCGCGAGCTTCGCGTCGGGCCTCGCACTGAGGGGCTTCAAGACGGCCGTGATCGACTTCGACGTCGGGCTGCGCAATCTCGACCTCATCATGGGCTGCGAGCGCCGCGTCGTGTACGACTTCATCAACGTGATCCAGGGCGAGTCGAACCTCAACCAGGCGCTCATCAAGGACAAGAAGTGCGACAACCTCTTCGTCCTGCCCGCGTCGCAAACGCGCGACAAGGATGCGCTCACGCTCGAAGGTGTGGAGAAGGTCATCAACGATCTGAGCGGCATGGGCTTCGACTACATCGTCTGCGACTCTCCGGCCGGTATCGAATCGGGTGCGTTGCTCGCCATGCATTTTGCCGATGAGGCGCTGGTCGTGACGAATCCCGAAGTGTCGTCGGTGCGCGATTCCGACCGCATTCTCGGCATCCTTTCCTCGAAGACGAAGCGCGCCATCGAGGGCAAGGAGCCGATCAAGGAACATCTGCTCATCACGCGCTACAACCCGAAGCGTGTGAGCGAAGGAGAAATGCTTTCGCTGTCCGATATCCAGGAGATCCTGCGTATCGAACTGATCGGCGTGGTGCCCGAATCGGAGGCGGTGCTGCACGCCTCGAACCAGGGCTTGCCGGCCGTGCATATGGACGGCACCGACGTGGCCGAGTCGTACAAGGATATCGTTGCGCGCTTTCTGGGCGAGGACAAGGCGTTGCGCTTTACCGATTATCAGAAGCCGGGGCTTTTGCAGCGCCTCTTCGGCAAGTAAGCGGAGCACGCCATGTCGATCCTTTCCTTTTTGCTCGGCGAAAAGAAGAAGTCCGCGGCGGTCGCGAAAGAGCGGCTGCAACTCATCATTGCTCACGAACGCGGCGGTGGGCACGCGCCGGCCGATTATCTGCCGGCGCTGCAGCGCGAACTCGTCGCGGTCATTTCGAAGTACGTCAAGATTTCGGACGACGATATCCGCGTGAGCCTCGAACGGCAAGACGATCTCGAAGTCCTCGAAGTCAAAATCGAAATTCCTCAGACCTGAACGAGATGCGGGCGTCTGACGTCCGCATCGCCGTCGCCTGCGCTACTTGCGTGGCTTGCTCATCTCCCCGGTTTTTGCGCGGTTGTCGATCAACTGCTTCGCTCGTCAGCCGGCTTTGCCGGCGGCTCCTCGTCTTCGAAAAGCGGTTCGAGCGTCTTGGGCGATTCGGGCGCGGCCGCGGGTTGTGCGGCCGGCGTCAGATAACGGTGCGAAAGCGACTCGTAGAGCGGCGGCGCAATGAGCCGCGACACGCGGCTGGAGATCAGTGCGGTCGCCATCAACGAGATCACGAGCGCATGGCCGTTGATCATCTCCATCACGATGACGAAAGACGTAATCGGCGACTGCGTCACCGCTGCCAGATAGCCCACCATCGCGAGCGCAATCAACATCGGCAACTGCATGTTCGTGAACACCATGTGCAGCAGGTTGCCGAAGCCGGCACCGATCGAAAGCGACGGCGCAAAGATGCCGCCCGGTATGCCGGGCAAATACGAGCCGACCATCGAGATCAGCTTGAGGAACGGATAAAACGCCGACAATTGTTCGCGTCCGTCGAGCAGGCCGCGCGCCTCGGCGTAGCCGCTGCCGAATGTCGTGCCGCCCGAGACGATGCCCACGACCGCAACCACGAGTCCGCACAGCGCGCCGAACAGTACCGGCTGCTCGCGATGCAACCGCTGCACCGCGGCGGGCTGCCAGCGCGAGGTGTGCAGCAGTAGCCAGGCAAAAAAACCGCCCGCAAGCCCGGTTACCAGCGCAGTGATGACAACGGCGAGCGCGAGCAGATCGGGGAAATGCGAGCCGAGCTGGATCGTGCCGAAGTAGGTGTAATTCCCATTCATGCCGAGCGCGATCACGCCGGCCACGATGATGGCCGTGATCAGCACGCCGCTCGCGCGTGCTTCGAAGCTGCGCGTCAACTCCTCGATGGCGAACACGATGCCGGCCAGCGGCGTATTGAAGGCGGCGGAGAGGCCCGCGGCCGCACCGGCGAGCACGAGCTGACGCTCTATGAGGGCATTCGAGCGCGGATAGAAACGGCGCAGGTTGTACATCAGCGTTGCACCAACCTGCACCGTCGGCCCTTCTCGTCCGATCGTAAAACCGCCGAGGATCGCGAGAAAGGAGACAGCGACTTTGCCGACGAGAATGCGCATGCCGAGCATGCGCGGCCCGAGCCTGGACGGGCCTTCTTCGAGCGTGGCGATGACCTGCGGGATGCCGCTGCCTTCCGCGCCTCGGAAAAAGCGTCGCGTGGCCCAGACGCACGCTGCGCCGACGGCTGGCGTGACGATCAGCGGCAGCCATGCGTGGCGATGCTGCATCGCTTGGAAGGCGTCGTAGCCCCAGTCGATCAGCCGCGCGTAGAAAACGGCGAGCAATCCGACCGCAATAGCGCCGAGCCAGAAAATCCCATAGCGGCGCCACAGGTGCCGCGTGTAGCGGACGAGATCGGGGGATCGGGCGAGCTTGGTCCGGAGCATGGGGGAGTGGGCGGCCAAAGTGGCGATTATAGCGAGCCATCGTTTGTCACGCCTCGCAAGAATCGAAGCGAGGTTCTTGCAGGATTGGGCGCTGCGCTCATTACAAGCCTGTTAAATCTGTGCCCGTTCGTTCACGGCGGCACCCATGTCGCCAGCGTACGCACCGTGTTCGACGCGCGATGCCGACGTTCTGTAATACGTCCGCATCGGCTGCTTACAAATTGCAACGCTGCGGCATCGCGCGCTGCTGTCCAATCGACTCATCCGTCGAATTGGCCGCAACGATTCGACGTTCCGATGTTCGATATGCGCCGCATGCACGCGCTTGAGGGGAGAAGACGAAATGAAACGCTCGATACTGACTTGGGTCGCGGGGGCGCTGCTGGCCGCGACATTGGCGGGATGTGTCGTGGTACCGGCCGGAGGTTACTATCCCGGCTACTACCATGGCGGCTATCATGGCCGTTACTACGATCGTTGAATCCACGCATCGTTGCGCGGCGCACAACCCGCGCAGGCGCGAACCCTGCTTTTCATGAACGGCATCGGCTCGACGAGGAACGGATGAGGGAACAGGTTGTCCATCGCATTTGTTCGTCAGGAAACGAGGGTCGAGGCGGGGCGCCGATAGCATTGCCCGGTTGCCGCCGTCCGATTCGTTCGAGGGGATCCAATGAGTGGGACTGCGGGACGTTCGGTCGAAGTGGATTTTTTGCGCGGTGCGGTGTTGATCGTCATCGCGCTCGATCACATCTCGAGGGGGATATTGCAACACGCGATGCTGCATAGCTACGCGTATTGCGATGCCGCCGAAGTATTCGTATTTCTAGGCGGTTATGCTTCCGCGGCGGCCTATGGCGCGGTGGCTTCCAGCAACGGCGAGACCGGTGCCCGCCGACGCTTTTTCAAGCGGGCCGGAGAGATCTATCGAGCTTACTTGCTGACCGCGGCGCTGATGCTCGTCGGCGGTGCGTTGTTGACCCGCGTGCCCTGCGCGCAAGCGGCGATGGCCGATACGAGCTGGCCCATCTTCGCGCGCCATCCGTTGCAGACGCTGGCGGACGTTGCGCTCTTTCGTCGTCAGCCTTATCTATCGGCCGTATTGCCGATGTATGTGCTGTTCGCGCTGGTTGTGTCGCTCATCGTGCCGCTTACGCGCCGCGCACCGGCGGCCGTGCTCACGTCCAGTCTCGCCCTCTGGCTCGTCGCACCATGGCTCGGCGCTTTGCTGCCGGCGGCCGGCGACGGGAGCTGGCCTTTCAATCCGTTTGCCTGGCAACTGATGTTCATGTTCGGCATCCTCGCACGGATACACCCGGTATCGGCCGAGACGCTGGCCTCGGTGACGGGAAAGCGGGTAACGCGGGCCGCCTTCGTCGTGGCCCTGACCTTTGCCTTCGTCAAGCTCTGCATCGATGCGCATCCGTCGCCGGGCTTCATGAAACAGAATCTCGCGAGCGTTCGCATCGTCAGCTTCCTCTCGATTGCCTGGCTGTGCGCACAAGCAGTGCGGCTAGGATGGTTGCGCAAGCTGGCCGATCGCTTGCCGAGCGTGGTGACGATCGGCAAACAAGGCCTCATCTGCTTCGTGGGCGGCACGGTGGTCTCGATGTCGATCGACGCGGCGTTGGCGCTCGCACGTGTGCAGACGAGCGATATCTGGACGGACTGGCCGATCCGTTTGCTCGGTGACGCGTCAGCCGTTGTTCTGCTCGTGTCGCTCGGACGCGCTGCAAGCGCGCTGAAGGCTCGCAAGCGTCCGGTCAGCGCGCCGGCAGCGATGGCATGGCTTCCGGCACGCTCCCGCGAGCGCGAGTAGGAGCGGGGCCGGCGGCTCGGCGCGGCCCGTCCCGTGCGTAAAGGAAACGCTCAGTTCAGCGCAATCCCGCGTGTCTCGCGCATTGCGAGGACGGCGACGAGGCTGACGGCGGCGGCGATCGAGACATAAGCGCCGACCCACGCGAGGCCGCCGCGGGCCGCGAGCATCTGCGCGATATACGGCGCGACCGATGCGCCGAGAATCCCGCCGAGGTTGTACGAGACGCCTGCGCCGGTGTAACGCACGCTCGTAGGAAAGAGCTCGGGCAACAGCGCACCCATCGGCGCAAACGTGATGCCCATCAGAAACAGCTCGATGATGAGAAAGAGCGCGACGAGCGGTGGCGATCCGCTTCCGACGAGCGGTGCCATCGTAAAGCCCGAGGCGATGGCGGCCGCAATACCGGCTATGAGGACGGGCCGGCGGCCGAATCTGTCGCTGGCCCATGCCGCGAGCGGCGTCGCGAGCGCCATGAAAACGACGGCGAGGCACAGCAGCCCGAGGAAGCTTTGCCGTGAAAAATGCAGCGTCCCGACGCCGTACGAGAGCGTGAAGACGGTGGAAATATAAAAGAGCGTATAGCAGACGACCATCGCCAACGCCCCAAGCAGCGTTGGCCCGCCGTGGCGTGCGAACAGCGTGACGAGCGGCACGCGTACGCGCTCGCGCCGCTCGATTGCCGCGCGAAAGGCCGGGGTCTCGGCGATTTTCAACCGGACGTAAAGTCCGAGCGCGACGAGCACGGCGCTCAGCAGGAACGGCACGCGCCAGCCCCAGCTGCGGAACTGCTCGTCCGACAACGTGAGCGCCAATCCGAAGAAAAGTCCGTTCGATGCCAGAAAGCCGACGGACGGTCCGAGTTGCGGGAACATGCCGAACCAGCCGCGGCGACCTGCCGGCGCGTACTCTGTGGCGAGCAACGCGGCGCCGCCCCATTCGCCGCCTAGACCGATTCCCTGCCCAAGACGCAGAATGCAGAGCAGCACCGGTGCGAGGCCGCCTATCGAATCGTAGCCGGGCACGAAACCGATCAATGTCGTCGACACGCCCATGACGAGCAGCGACGCAACGAGTGTCGATTTGCGGCCGATGCGGTCTCCGAAATGCCCGAACAGCAGCGAGCCGACCGGCCGCGCGATGAAAGCGAGGCCGAACGTGACGAACGCCGAGAGCGCCTGAGCCGTGGGCGAGCTGTGCGGGAAGAATACCGGGCCGATCACGAGCGCGGCCGCGGTGGCGTAGACATAGAAATCGTAGAACTCGATCGCAGTACCGATGAAACTCGCGAATACGATGCGCGAGCGGCTCGTGGCGTTGTCTGCGTCGGATGAGGTAGCCATCGCGGGGGATGACGGCGAAGCCGGCATAGGAGTCTCCGTGGTCGTGACGCGCGATGCGAGGCCCGCGCGCGAAACCGCGCCGAACGCAGGCGGGGTCCGTTGTTGTGGATCGATCGGGAATCGCTGCGTTGCTCGACGCATTGGCCGCCAAGCGGTGCGACGCGGCCAGCGGTGCGATGCAATGCGGTCTGGATTATAGCGAGTCCGCCGACCTTGGCGTCGGCGGATGCCCGTTGCGAGCGTTTCAGTCGAACGCCTGTGCCTGTGGCGCGGCAAGTGTGCGCAGTTGGAACTTACCGTCGTCGTTGAAGAGCCAATCCTCGAACATTTCGAGTTGGCCGAGTGCGTTGAGCAGCTTGGGCGGAGGCGGTGGCAGCGGGGCGGCGCGGCGTAGCGAGGCCAGCGCCGTGGCTTCCGCTTCGTCGTCGCCGTTGGTGCGATAGACCGACGACGAGACCAGCTTGCCATCGCGATCGACCTTCATCGCAACGACGACGAGCGAGCGCAGCATCGCTTGCGGCGGGCGTTTTTGCACATAGGAAGGATTGCGCTCGACGATACGCTCGGCGACCAGCTTGCGGTACTGATCGAGCGTCGCACTGTTGACAGCGGCCGGCGGCGGGGCCGTCAGCGCGGACGGCCGCTGAGGCGGCGTGAATGTGCAGGCGCTCGCGAGAGCCAGCGCGCCCAAGGCTGGAAAGCGCCAATGCCCACGGACGCGCGGCGCGGGAAGGCGGCGAAAAATGGCGATCATGGCGAGGTGCGGCTATCGATGGATGCTCGGCTGAGCGGGGGCAACGGGATAAGAAAAAGAGTAGGCTACCGGCCGCCATTGCGCATCCGGGTTCGCGCGATTTTGTGTGCGCATGCGAACGAGCGCGAACTGAGCGGATGTTCGTTTCGAAGTGATCGAATCTAGTATGCGATCAGCGACTCCACCCAGGTGTGAAGCCCCATATCACCCTGCCCATATCTCATCCAGTCGTAGTCGCCATAACCCGCACCTTCGCCCGGCCAGGGGTTCATGAAGTAAAGCGTTTGCGAAGCATCGTCGAAACCGTCGATGACGATGAAATGGCCGCCTCCGCCGGGCCAGGACCAGAGCGCGATCACAGGGTTGCCGCGCTGAACGGCCGAACGCGTCGCACCATAGGAAAGCGGGCTGCCGTAATAGCGCGATGCGCGCCGCCCCAGCCACCAAAGGATGCCTTCGATACCGGTCGTACCGGCCAGGTAGTTTCCGGAATTCGCTCGATCGTTCCAATAAAACGGATACGCTCCGCATGCATAGCCGACCGAGTCGACCCAGTTGGCGATTCGGCATTGCGATGTCGTGACGCCGCGGTAAGCCAGCACGGCGTCCGCATCCGCGCTCCAACACCACTCGCTGTGTATTTGCTGCACGAGGGGAACATCGAGTTGAACGCTTGCCGCCTGCGCTGCCATCTGCGGCGCTATGAAGGCCGCAGCGCTCGCGATGAGATACGCCGCCGGAGCAATCTTCATGATGGAACTCCTCAATGGCTGAAGCGTGGATCGCTCATCCCGCGCCGGATACTCGCACGCAGCGCGTCGACGATCCGGTGTTCGCTCAGCGCCTCGCGCTTCGTGGCGGCGACAGGGCTCGCGCCAGCGGCGGAATCCGGTCTGGACGAAAACGCGAGTTCTTGCGCACTCAGCAACGGCAGGTATGCCGGTTCGCCGCGCGCGATGACTTCGATGAAATCCGCCAGCCCTTGCTCACTGCGTATGAAGCGCAGTCGTGGGGCCGAAGGGTCGCGGAGATAGTCGCTCACGGCGCGTGAGATGTCTGCGGCGAGGCCTGCGCCGCCCATCTGCACCGTTTTCCACTGGCCGCGCACACGCGCGACCGTCGCAAGGCCGACTGGCCGGTCGCCGATCAGCACTAAGAATCGCCAGACTCCGGTACGGCGCAGGCTCTTGTCGATGCTGTTGCCCGCAAGCAGCGAAGCCGCATCGATCAGATAAATCTCGAAGCCGTAGCCGATCGCGGCATCGCGTATGGCGCCCGGCGAATCCATCGAGAAAATGCGGCCGAGCGAGCGACTATCGTCGTTGCCCATCGCATGTTCAGCCAACGCGGCGAGCGAGCGTTCGGCGGCGTCGCGCTGCGGCGTGCCGAGCGCCAGCGTGAAATCGACTGGCGACGAGGCATTCCCCTCGTTGGCCGCGACGGGTGCCGGGCACGCGGCGATCAGCGCCACTGCCAGCAGGATTCCGAGCGACTGCCTGAATGAATGCATGGGGACGGCTCCTTCGTCTAAGGCACGGCGCTGCCATGGCTGAATAGGAGCTTAGGAAGAAGCGGTGCGATCGGCCAGCGGGCTCCGTGGGGTTGAGAGGTTTCGAAGCGATTCGCATAGATTGGCTGCAGCGGTTTTCCGGTCGATTTTCTCCGAAAACCCACTATGTGGATTGGGTGTGGATTTATAACGAACAATTTGCGACGGCCGCTGATTTTCTCAAATACTAAGATTAACGGGCTCAAGTTCGTTTGAATTTCAAGTTTCCATCCAGTATCGTTCGGCAGGCGGGGTTGCGAGATTCGTCTCTGTGAATCTAGAACTTGAATGAGGCCGAGGGAAAAATGTTTCGATATGAAATGGGTGCAGCGCTCCTTGATGCCGCGGATTCGGACACCTGGTTCGATGAACTATCTGAAATTGGCCGACGGCATGATTTCGAATACACGATATTCGCTTTGTCGATAAGAAACACCATGCCATTCGAAAGTGCGTTTTATCGCGGCAATCATTCGGCGGTGTGGCGAAAGATATACGAACAGAAGCACTACGTGCGCATCGACCCCATCGTGCGCTATTGCCAGTCGAAGCTCACACCGCTCGTTTGGGGCAGCGAGCGTTTTGTCGAGCCCGAAGAGCAAATTCTGTACGAACAGGCGAGTGGATTCGGCATGCGGTGGGGCGTAACGTTTCCGATTCACGGGCCAAAACAGGAAGTGGGTATGTTGTGCTTCGCCACGAGCCGGAAATCGGAGGAAGCGAGGCGCGACGTGGTGGTGCATATGCCGAAACTGGGATTGATCCGGGATATCGCTTACGAGACGGGCCTGCGCTTTGCGCGTGAAGGAATGAGTTCATCGGTGCCGAAGCTGACGCCCTGCGAAACGGAGTGCCTAAAATGGCTCGCACTCGGAAAATCGACGTGGGAGATTTCAAAGATACTGGATCGGTCTCAGGCAACGATCAACTATCACATCCATAACATCAAAAGAAAAATGGACGTGCATTCGCGAAGCGCCGCAATGATGATGGCGGTCAAGCTCGGATTGATCGAGGTCGATCGGTTGGCCTCCACGCCTTGTTTTGCATAGCCGCGGTTTGCCCAGGGACGATCGGGCCCCGCATTGGCCGGCGGCCGGCATCTCGGCGGGCACGAGCGTTCGCCGAGTTTGAGCCGAAGCGACACGGGGCCGATGTCAGCGTTTTCCCGAGGAAACGATTCCATGCTGACAAACGGTTGAACCTTTTGCCCGGCGCAGCCGATATCTCCGTTACGCAGCGACGCTGGTCGCCTGCTGTAACGGAGGAGCCGCAAGATGAGGGATGGAAGCCAGCCGGGTGTTTTCCACGAGACTGGCGCGCCGCGGTCTGCATCAGTCGCTGCGCGTCGTATGGCGGCGGTCATGCTCGCGGTGTGGACCGTACTGCCGTTCGCGTTCGCGCCCCGTGATGTGCAAGCGCAAGAAACGATCAAGATCGGTGTGCCGGCGCCGCTGTCCGGGAGCTACGAGCGGGCGGGTGTCGACATCGTCGATGGCGGCAGGCTCGCCATCGAGCAGATCAATGCCGCCGGCGGCGAACTTGGCAGGAAGCTCGAACTCGTGCCGCAAGACGATGCCTGCAATCCCGACGGAGCGGCGAAGGCGGCGACCCAGCTCGTTGCGGCGGGTGTCGTCGCAGTCGCAGGCGGTTATTGCTCGAGCGCTGCGCTGCCCGAGCTGCGTGTGTTGCACGACCGGCATATTCCCTACGTGCTGGATGCCTCTACGTTTCCGCAGCTCACCGATCACGGTTGGAACGACGTCTTTCGCACGATAGGGCGAACCGACGCGCAGGGAGGCTTCGCCGCACAGTTCATGAGGGACGTACTGCATGCGACGCGCGCAGCGGTCCTCAATGACGGGTCCACCTACTCGCAGGGGCTCGCGCACAGTACGATCGCGGCGCTCAAGCAAGCGGGTGTCGAGGTGGTCTACGACCGTGCGATTACACCAGGACAGCCGGACTATCGAAGCGTGGTCAACGAGGTGACCGATTCCAAGGCGGATGTCCTGTACTTCACGGGGTATTACACTGACGCTGCCGTGCTGGCGAAAAACCGGCGCGAGCTGACGCCGTCGATCAAATACTTCATGGGCAACGGCACCGCGGATCCGTCATTGATCGAAAAGGGCGGGGCGGCGGTGGAGGGGATGATCGTGACGACCTCGCCGTTACCGCAGTTTTTTCCGCAGTCCCGCGCACGGCGTTTCGTGAAGGCGTACGAAGATGCCTACCAGCGCGCGCCCGGTCCGTATTCGGTTTATGAGTACGACGCGATCGGGGTTACGGCACAGGCCATCGAGAACGCGAACTCGACCAAACCGGAGGACATCGCGGCGGCGTTGCATAGGCTGAAGCGCTACAACGGTGCGACGGGCGAAATCGAGTTCGATCAGAAGGGCGATCGAGCGAAGGCGCCGTTCATGGCGGTGACGGTGCGCGATGGCAAGTTCGAACCGTACGCCAGCCTCGATGCCAAGGGGCGGTGGGTGGCGGTGAAGTAGGGGGGGCGTTCTGGCGGAGGGCGTGTCCGCTTTGGTTTTATGTCTGACAAGGGATAAGAGGCGGTTAGCGCCGTCTACCCACCAACGTACCCACCATTGCCGAAACTGCGAGGTCATGTAGAAACCGACTGGCCCCTTTAGGGCTATTGTCTGATGATATTTTCGGCTTTAGCATCCGCGCATGACTGCAAACCGGGACGACTCCTTCTTCGCGCGGCTGGTCTCGCCGATGCTTGAGCAACTGCGACGCCTCGCCCATGGCACCCGCGGCGAGCACTCCGTCGACGATCTGAAAAACGAGGCATGGCTGGCCGCTCAGGACATCCACGAAGAAGGGGGCGTTGAGTTCGAACCGGAGGACGAGAGTTTTCAGCAAGCGATACTGACGAAGCTCCGCAAAGCATTCGGGCGCTTCGCCAATCGCAAAATGCGGTTCGCAGTGCAACTGGACCACGAGCAAGCTGGCGACGACGGCGAACTTCTTCCAAACTTTCTCGCCTCGAGCTTGACCGCTTCAGACGACTACGAGCCTGAAATCGCGCTGGAGCGCGCAGAGGAGAGTGTCGCCCGCGAGAACCATCTGGGGGAGCGATTTACGGAAGCCGTCGCCTACCTGCGAGCCCTTGACCACTTCGACAATGATTGCAACAGGCTCGTGGAGCATCTGGTAATCACGTTGGGAGTGTTCAAGTCTCGAGTGGCCCGGGCTGAGCTGATGGCCCAGCGCCAGCCGTCGTTGTTTGATGGAATCGAGGCCATCCCGCGCGACTTTGTACCGCTCCGAGGCCGGGCAGTGCGCTTGATAGCTCAAGCATCGATCGAGTGGCGGCGAATTTGTGCCTTGATGAGACCGCATCAACAGCGCTTGTTTTCGGGCGCTCCCTCGTTGTTCCGCAAGCAATGAGCTGGCGTGGCCGTTCAATTATCTGCAGCACGCGGTGACGCGCCTTTTCAGTCGTGGCCGTACCATGCATCCACCAGCGGGCCAACCGTTACCGCACTGAATTCGCTCCGTCCCGCTAGCCAAGCGCGAACGCACTCGCGCTGCTGTTCATTTGCGGATCCGCGCGCCGAATTGGCCACCACGTAGCCCTCCAAGTCTCGGTTGATACCGCCGCCGAAGAGCATCCCGTTGGGCTCGATGCATTTCTCAAGAAAGACGTCAATGAGTGTATCCCGTTGAAGAGCGTTCAGCGGCGACGCGAGCTCGGCGGACACCGAAAAGCCAAGCTCCTGAAATTCGCCGATCCGGAGTTTCTTTCGTTGTCGTCGAGAACGATGTTTTGCCAAGTCTTCTCTCCCTCGTTGTACCAGCACCCGATTGCATTGGCTCATGTTTCTGCGATGCCATCCAGGCTGTCTCGCCTTCGAATTTGCAGCACATCACTGCTCGAGCTTCGGCGGCAGCGGCGAACGCGCGATACGGCAAGCCTGTTCTCACATCGAATAGGGCGCGAAATTTGCCGCCGCAGCGATGTGGCAGCGCCGATGGGGGCAAGTCTTCCCACTCTTCGCGTATCCGCCGGAACTACGCGAATTGCATACAACTCGACCGAGAGCCGAAAGGCCGCTGTTTCGAACTCTCCATCAAAGTACGGCGGTAAAAGAATTCGCTTCCCCTACATCATGAGTCGTTACCTGACGCGAAACGAACTCGCCGAACTGGTCGGCTGCAAACCGACCAGCCTGGCATGCAACCACAGCCTACCGCTCGCTTGAGAACCCGCGACTAAGAAGCCTTTCGGCGTCGCCCCTCGCGTAACGGTCGGACGATGAATCGGTAGATCGTCCAGACAGTGATGCATGCGGCCGCCAACGAGACAAAAAAATAGAAGAGCAGCAACAGAGTTTCCCCTTCATCGGCTCCGCGCACATTGAAGAGGTCCGCGAGGAAGAAGTAGACCTTTTGGCCGCCGGCGCTCTTGCGAACATCATCGACCCACTGCCAGCTATAGATCAGCTTCAAGTACAGGTATGTCAACGCCGCTACCGTCGCCGTGCGCAGCACATATTTCATTTCACCTCCACGATGCCGTAGTAACGCGCTTTTGTGCCCGGAATATAGCTGGGCGGAAGTGAGAGGAGGTAGGTACGGAGCTGATTAAAACGCGATTGGTCCGAGAGGGTAATGCAGCCTTCACTGAGCCGCTGACGGCCCGCGGGATGGAGGCGGAAGTTATTTCTGCGTACGCCACTCACGATGACCCAATCGGCCATCGGCTGTGTCACCGGGTGTAGCGAGAACCACTCATTGCGGTGTGAGTTGCTGAACTCGTCCTTGATGGGATCCCACAGCCAGCCAAGGCGCCCGCCGCTCTCCCGCGCGATGATGTAGTAGCGCCCCTTCGGAATCGGCCCCGCCTTTGCCAATGCCGTATCGGCGGCCCTATTCTCGTGTCCGACGTCGCCGGAGAAAGCTGGAAAGGTGAGCCCATCGCAAGTGAGCTTGCTGATAGGCTGGCCGTTCAGAACGAATGTGCAGTTCGCTGCCATCGACTTGTGCCCTCGATCGTCTTTTTATTGGTGGGCGAAAGCATATCAAATCCTGAGGCGCGTTCACGTCCCTATGCCCCAGATACATAGCGCCCGCCGCGCGGCTGAGCGAGATGAGAGACGAGCAGCGCGGGCGATCGCGCCCCGCGTGAGTGATACGGAATGGCCTAAATGCCCGCCTAGCGGGGCTCCGATGAGTTCGGCGGAGAAACCAGTGGCAAGTGCCAGGGCGTGACCGACCAACAGCCTACCCACCTACCGACCCCCCAAAACTTCGCGACTAAACCGGACTATTCGCAACGACTCCGGACTATTTCGATTTTGGATTCTTCTTTGTGAGCCTTATGCAGCAAGGGAATTGGCGATTTAACCGAATGATCCAAGATTGTTTCGGAGGGGCGTTCTGGCGGAGGGCGTGGGATTCGAACCCACGAAGGCCGTAAAGCCTTGCCGGTTTTCAAGACCGGTGCATTCAACCGCTCTGCCAGCCCTCCGAGGGGAGCGATTGTACCGCGAAACAGTCGGCCTGCTGCAATGCCGGTGGCGCCCTGCATCCCGCCCAGCCCGCTTCCCCGCATTGCAAGATCCGCTTACTCCGTGCCCGAGCGCTTACCGTGCGCCAGCGCCCCGGCCCTGCTCAGCGTCTCGACGATATGCGCGAGCGCACGTTGACGCGTCTCGCGATCCGGTGCGCGCAACGCGTACGACGGATGCCATGTCGCCAGAATGGCGCGTCCACCGTGCTCGATCACTTTGTCGAAGTGCTCCTGCAACCGGGCATGTGGGTCCTGCAGCAGCGCCTTGAGCGCCGTGCTGCCGAGCGCGATCACGACCTTCGGCGCGACTTCCTCCAGTTCCTGGTCCAGCCAATAGCGGCATGCCTCGATTTCGCGTTGGGCAGGCGTTTTATGCAGCCGCCGCTTACCGCGCGGCTCCCATTTGAAATGCTTCACCGCATTCGTGATGAAAACGTCCTTGCGGACGACGCCGGCTTCGTGCATCGCGTCATCGAGCAACTGCCCGGCAGGTCCGACGAAAGGTTTGCCGGCTTTATCCTCGCTGTCGCCCGGTTGTTCTCCGACCATCATGATCGGCGCATGCCGCGCCCCGGCGCCCGGCACGCCCTGCGTGGCACGCTCCCAAAGCGCGCAGCGGCGGCACGCGTCGAGCGTGCGCGGCTGCTGTTCCGGCTCGACCTCGGGCCGAGGTTCGGGCTCGGATCGAGCTTCGGGCTCGGCATCGGCAGCCTCGGGCGGTGGGCGGCGTTTCTGGGCGTTCATGACCGGTCTGCGTAGCATCCGGAAATCGATGCGAGCAATTAGGATGCCGCCCCCGCCCGGTCAATCGTCAGGCGTCGCGCTCGTTCAAGAACAGCGCCTGCAGATCGTTGAGAAACCGCTGCCCGAGCGGCGTGGGCGCAATCCGTTCATGGTCGCGTGCGATCAAGCCGCGCTGCTCGGCTTCGCGTAGCGCGGGCTCGATTGCCGTGATCGCGAGTCCCGTTCGCTCGATGAACCGATGCACAGGAAAACCTTCGGTCAGCCTCAACGCGTTCAACATGAATTCGAACGGCAGATCGTGCGGCCCTACCTCGCGTTCCTCCTCGACGGGCGAGCCGGCGCGTGCCTTTTCGATGAAGGTGGCCGGGTGTTTGTAACGCGCCTGACGAACGATCCGATGGGCGAACGACAGCTTGGAATGCGCACCGGCTCCGATGCCCAGATAGTCGCCGAAACGCCAGTAGTTGAGGTTGTGCTTGCACTGTCGATGCGGCTTGGCATAGGCCGACACCTCATAGCGTTCGTATCCGGCCGCCGCCGTGCGCTCATGGATCCAGTCCTGCATGTCCGCCGACGCGTCGTCATCGGGTAGCGCCGGCGGGTACTTCGCGAAGAGCGTATTCGGCTCGAGCGTCAGGTGATAGAGCGAGAGATGGGGCGGGTCGAACGACAGCGCGCGCTCCACGTCGGCACGGCATTCGTCGAGTGTCTGCTGCGGAAGCGCGAACATCAGATCGAGGTTGAAGTTCTCGAAATGCCGCGCGGCAATTTCCACCGCCCGATGCGCGTCGCCGCTGTCGTGAATCCGGCCCAGCGCCTTCAAGTGCCGCTCGTTGAAACTCTGAATGCCGACGGACAGACGGTTGATGCCGCTTGCGCGAAATTGCGCGAACTTCTCGGCTTCGAACGTGCCGGGATTGGCCTCCATCGTGATCTCGGCGTCCGCATCGAGCGGCAGCAGCGCGCGCACATCCGATAACAGCCGGTCCAGCCCGCTTGCCGACAGCAGGCTTGGTGTCCCGCCGCCAATGAACACGGTGTGCACCTGCCGTCCCCAGACGAGGGGCAGCGCTTGCTCGAGATCGGCACGCAGCGCATCGAGATAATCGTTTTCGGGAAAGCGCTCGCCTTTCCATTCATGTGAATTGAAATCGCAATACGGGCACTTGCGCACGCACCAGGGGAAGTGGACATAGAGCGCCAGCGGCGGCAGCGAGTTCAGCGCAATCTTCCCAGGCGCGACGAACGCTTGAACGACGCGATGCGGATCGTACTCGGGGGTGGTCATTGCGTTTCCCCAGCGAGCCGGGCGACGAGCGCACGCAGCGCCAGCGCGCGATGGCTATGTGCGTTCTTGACGATGGGATCGAGCTGCGCCGCGCTGGCCGCAAGCGACGGCACGAAGAAGTGCGGGTCGTAACCGAAGCCGTTGCTGCCGCGCGGCGTGTCGATGATCTCGCCATGCCAGCGGCCCTCGGCCACGAGCGGCTCCGGATCGTCCGCATGACGCATCAGTACGAGCACGCAGTAGTAATAAGCCCGCCGGTCCTCCACGCCCCGCAGTTCGGCGATGAGCCGCGCGTTATTGGCCGCGTCGCTTTTTTCGCCGCCCGCGTCGAGTGCGAACCGCGCCGAATGCACGCCGGGTGCGCCGCCCAGCGCATGAACACACAAGCCGGAGTCGTCTGCAAGCGCGGGCATGCCGGTCAATGTCGCGGCATGGCGCGCCTTCGCCAGGGCATTCTCGATAAAGGTCGGATGCGGCTCCTCGGCCTCCGGGACGCCGAGCTCGCCTTGCGCGACGAGCGCAATGCCCGCATCGCCCAGCAACGCGGCGAATTCCCGCAGCTTGCCGGCGTTGTTCGACGCAACCACGACGCGTCCGAGCGAACGGGCGACACTGCCCGGCATGGTGCGCGAGGATTCGCTTGCGCGATCAGTCACCTGTAACCTCCAACGCCGCCTTCTGCTTCGCGATCAACTGTTCGATGCCGGACTGGGCCAGATCGAGCAGCGCATTCATTTCGTCGCGCGAAAAAGGGGTTCCCTCGGCCGTACCCTGAACTTCGACGAATCCGCCGTCGCCGGTCATGACGACATTCATATCGGTATCGCAGCGCGAATCTTCCCGATAATCGAGGTCGAGCAGCGGCAGCCCCTCGTAGATGCCGACCGAAATAGCGGCCACATAGTCGAGAATCGGCGAACTTTCGATGCGTCCTGCCGCGAGCAGCTTCGACACCGCGTCGTGCGCGGCGACGAACGCACCGGTGATGCTGGCCGTACGCGTGCCGCCGTCGGCCTGGATGACGTCGCAATCGACGTGCAGCGTGCGCGGGCCGAGCCGCTCGAGGTCGAACACCGATCGCAGCGCGCGGCCGATGAGCCGCTGAATCTCTTGCGTGCGCCCCGTCTGCTTGCCGCGCGCGGCTTCGCGATCGCTGCGCGTGTGCGTGGCGCGCGGCAGCATGCCGTATTCGGCGGTGAGCCAGCCCTGGCCGCGATCGCGCAGAAACTCGGGCACGCGCTCGAGCACGCTTGCCGTACAGATGACCTTGGTATCGCCGAATTCGACGAGCACGGACCCTTCCGCATGCTTCGTGTAATGGCGCGTGATGTGCACGTCGCGCAGTGCATCGGCACGGCGCCCGCTCGGGCGTTCAACGAGATCGGTCATGGTGGGCAACGGTATGAGGAGGGAAACCGTGATTTTACCGTTCCGGCGACGCCGCATCGCGCGTGCCGGCCCGAGCTGCCTTGCCACGCCCTGCGAGCGGCCTCGGGGCAGGCGCTGCGCGCAAAAATGGGATAATGCCCCTTTCGCCTGCGCGACGCCTCATTGGCGCGGCGGGCGCCTCGAACCACCGGCCGGCAACGGCCCCAAACGCGAGACGGACGATGATCTACAGCATGACAGGCTACGCGAGCGCCACGCGCGAAATTGCGGTGCCGGGCATTTCGGCGGGCATGAGCGTATCGGTCGAACTGCGCACCGTGAATTCGCGTTTCCTGGACCTCAATTTCCGTATGCCCGAAGAGGTGCGCGCGTGCGAGCCGACGCTGCGCGAATTGCTCATGAGCAAGCTCTCCCGCGGCAAGGTCGACATCCGCATCAACGTGCAGCGCAGCGAGCAGACGCCGAGCGTCGGTGCGCTGAACGCCGAGGTGCTGCAGCAACTCGCCAAGCTCGAGCAGGCCGTCACCGATGCCTTTCCCGGCGTCGAGCGCATGCGCACGGGCGAGATCTTGCGCTGGCCCGGTGTGCTCGCGGAAAGCGGCGCGTCGGCGGAGGCGCTGCGCGACGCCGTGCTCGCTTGCGGCAAGCAGGCGATCGCCGAACTCATCGATGTCCGCGGCCGCGAGGGTGCGCAGCTCGGTGCCATGTTGCTCGGCAACGTGACCGAGATGGAGGCGATCTTGCAGCGCATCTCGCCGCTCGTGCCGGAGCTCATCGCCAAGCATCAGCAAAAGATCGTCGAGCGCTTGCAAGAGGCGCTGGGGCTCGCGGCGCCCGACGGGGTCGCAACGATCGTCTCGCGCGAAGAGATCGCCGAGCGCATCCGTCAGGAAGTGACGATGTACGGTATCCGGATCGATATCGCCGAAGAGTTGTCGCGCCTCACCGCGCATTTGAACGAGACGCGTCATGTGATCGAGAAGGGCGGCAAGGTCGGCAAGCGGCTCGATTTCATGATGCAGGAACTGAACCGCGAGGCCAACACGCTGGGCTCGAAGGCGGCTGCGAAGGAGCTTGCCGACGCGTCGATGACGCTCAAGCTGCTGATCGAGCAGATGCGCGAGCAAGTCCAGAACCTGGAGTGAACCACCGATGATCGACGCTACGTCCGCAGGCGGTGCGCGCAAAAGCGGCGCTCCGCGCAATCCCTACGCCGGGGTGTATCCCGGCAACCTTTTCATGGTCGTCGCCCCATCGGGGGCCGGCAAATCGACGCTCGTGAACGCGCTGCTGGCCGACGACGCAGCCATTCGTCTATCGATTTCATATACGACGAGAAAGCCGCGCCCTGGCGAACAGGACGGGCAGCATTACCACTTCACGACGGTCGACGACTTTCTGGCCCGTCACGCGGCCGGCGAGTTTCTCGAGAGCGCTGAAGTGCACGGAAATTACTATGCGACTTCGCGCGTGTGGATCGAGGAACAAATGAAAAGCGGCCATGACGTGCTGCTCGAAATCGATTGGCAGGGCGCGCAGCAGGTGAAAAAGCAGTTCCGCAACGCGGTCGAGATATTCATCCTGCCCCCGTCGCTCGAGGCGCTCGAGGTCCGTCTCAAGAAGCGAGGCCAGGACGAGCCGAACGTCATCACGCGCAGGCTGCTTGCGGCCGGCAGCGAGATGGCGCACGCATCGGATGCTCAGTACGTGCTCATCAACGAGCATTTCGATCGGGCCCTGGCCGAGTTGCGATGTATCGTTGCGGCGACGCGGCTGCGTTTCGATTCGCAGTACGCCCGCAACAGCGAGCTCTTCATCGAGCTCGGCATCCATCTGCCGGCCGCCGAGTGACGGTGGACGGCTGCATACATAAGGTAGAATAAGCAGCATATCAAGAAGGAATTTCCGAACATGGCCCGCATTACCGTCGAAGACTGCCTGAAGCAAATCCCGAATCGATTCGAGCTGGCGCTCGCCGCGACTTATCGCGCCCGCCAGTTGGCCCAGGGCCACACGCCCAAGATCGAGAGCCGCGACAAACCCACCGTTGTCGCGCTGCGCGAGATCGCTGCAGGCCAGGTCGGTCTCGAGATGTTGAAGAAGGTACCCGTCTGAGCATCGAGTTCGTGAAGCGCGGCGGCAGTACCCGTCGCCGCGACTTCGCGCAGTCTATCGAGCCAAACGCGCTCAACTGACCCGGCAACCACCGATACGGAGGCGAATATGAGCAACATCCCATCGTCCGCCTCCACTGCTGCCGAGGCCGTCAACCCGGAACACGAGACCGAAGCGCCGGGTGCCGCGCGCAAATACATCGACGCGGTTCTGGAACAATCGTTCCGCCATCTGTTCGGGCCGACAGCCACGCCCGAGCAGCCCCGCAAGCACGACGTCGTTTCCATCGCCAAGCTCACCTCGATGCTCGCCGGCTACTTGAGCCCGGAGGAGATCAAGGAGGTCAAGGCCGCGTTCCATTTCAGCGACGAAGCGCATCTGGGCCAGTATCGCCAAAGCGGCGAGCCGTATATCACGCATCCTGTCGCCGTCGCGGAAACCTGTGCCGGCTGGAAGCTCGACGCGCAATCGATCATGGCCGCGCTGTTGCACGACGTCATGGAAGACCAGGGCGTGACGAAGGCCGAACTCGCCGAGCGGTTCGGAGCGAAGGTGGCGGAGCTCGTCGACGGGTTGTCGAAACTCGACAAGATGGAGTTCCGCAATCGCGAAGAAGCGCAGGCGGAAAACTTCCGCAAGATGCTGCTTGCGATGGCGCGGGACGTGCGGGTGATTCTGGTCAAGCTCGCCGACCGCCTGCACAACATGCGTACGCTCGGCGCCGTTCCGGCCGAGAAGCGCCGCCGTGTGGCACGCGAAACGCTCGACATCTATGCCCCGATCGCGCATCGGCTGGGACTGAACAATACTTATCGCGAGCTTCAGGATCTGAGCTTTGCGAACTTCAATCCGAATCGCTACGCGACCCTCGAGAAAGCGGTCAAGGCGGCGCGGGGCAACCGGCGCGAAGTCGTCGGCAAGATTCTGGAGTCGGTGCAGCGCGCCATCGGCGACGCACATATCGATGCGGAAGTGACGGGGCGCGAGAAGACGATCTTCAGCATCTACAAGAAGATGCGCGACAAGCAGCTCTCGTTTTCGCAGGTGCTGGACGTCTATGGTTTTCGCGTCGTCGTCGGCAGTGCGCTCGAATGCTATACCTGCATCGGGGCGCTGCATGCGCTCTATAAGCCCGTGCCGGGCAAGTTCAAGGATTACATCGCGATCCCGAAGGTCAACGGCTATCAGTCGTTGCATACGACGCTCGTCGGACCGTTCGGCGCGCCGATCGAATTCCAGGTGCGCACCCGCAAGATGCACGAGATCGCAGAGGCGGGCGTCGCGGCACATTGGCTGTACAAGAATGGTGGCGCCGATCTCAACGATGTGCAAAAGCGCGCACACCAATGGTTGAAGTCGCTATTGGACATCCAGAGCGAAGCGGGCGACTCGAGCGAGTTCCTCGAGCACGTCAAGATCGATCTGTTCCCGGACGCAGTCTACGTATTCACGCCGAAATCGAAAATCATGGCGTTGCCGCGCGGCGCCACGGCGCTCGACTTCGCCTATTCGATCCACAGCGACCTCGGCAATCAGTGCGTGGCCGTCAAGATCAACAACGAGCTGCTGCCGCTGCGCACGGAGCTCAAGAGCGGCGATATCGTCGAAGTGATCACGGCGCCATACTCGAAGCCGAACCCCGCCTGGCTCGGGTTCGTGCGCACCGGCAAGGCACGTTCGGCGATTCGTCACTATCTGAAGACGATGCGGCTGAACGAGTCGGTGCAACTGGGCGAGCGGCTCGTCGATCAGGGCCTCAAAGGCTACGGTCTGTCGTTGGCGGAGGTCGAGCCCGAAATCTGGGAAAAGCTCGTTCAATGGACGGGCAACAAAAACCGTCAGGAAATCTTCGCCGATATCGGCTTGGGCCGGCGTGTTGCCGCGGTCATGGCCAAGCGCATCGAGGTGCTCGTCAGCGGGCGAGATGCCGACGACGACCACCCGCGCACCGAGCACTCTACGGCGCCCCATGCGCCGCCGGTCGTCATCACAGGCACCGAGGGAATGTCCGTGCAGCTTTCGGCGTGCTGCCGGCCGATACCGGGCGACGACATCATGGGTTACATCGGCATCGGTCTCGGCATGGCCATTCATACGACCGATTGCCGGGTCGCTCAGCGCATCCATCGGCGCGATCCCGCGCGCTGGATCGATGTGGCCTGGGCGCCGCAGCCCGGGCGCCTGTTCGACGTTGCCGTCAAGGTGCTCGTCAAGAACACCAAGGGCGTGTTCGCGCGCGTGGCGGCGGACATCACGTCGGCCGACGCGAACATCGTGCATATTGCGATGGACGAGGATTTGTCCCAGGAGTCGACGGTGCTGCGCTTCGTCATCCAGGTCAGCGATCGGGTTCACCTTGCGAACGTCATGCGACGCGTGCGGACGAACCCCGACGTCATGCGCATTGCGCGCGAGCGGCCGAGCGAGGAGGGGCATCACCGGCACGACGGCGGTATGCGCATCGAGCGGGAGCGGGCCGACTACTGACGGCCGAGCGCCGGACAGGTCGACAAAAACAAAGGGCCTTCCGTTCGGAAGGCCCTTCGTAATTGGTGCGGCTGGCAGGATTCGAACCCACGACCCCTTGGTTCGTAGCCAAGTACTCTATCCAACTGAGCTACAGCCGCATGTGAAGCACACTACCACTAGACAGTGGTGAAACAAAAGAGCCTTCCGCGAAGAAGGCTCTTGAAAAGATGGCGCGGCTGGCAGGATTCGAACCCACGACCCCTTGGTTCGTAGCCAAGTACTCTATCCAACTGAGCTACAGCCGCACGCAGAAGCGAAAGTATAGCACGACCCTGGAAAAATGGAAGAGCTGCGAGGCGTTGCGTCCGGGGTTATCGTGTAGTCTTGAAGACTCATCGAATCGACGCAGTGGTTTCATCATGAACAAAGCATTTGTCAAAGAATCGGGCGAGGACGGCGATGACGATCTCGACGTCGCGCAGCCCGAGATCCCGCCAGGAACCAAGAACTACATCACGCCAGCAGGGCATAAGCGCCTGCGCGACGAGTTGTTGCATCTGATCGACGAAGATCGGCCCGAGGTCGTGAAACTCGTGTCATGGGCCGCCTCGAATGGCGATCGTTCGGAGAATGGCGACTACATCTATGGCAAGCGCCGCTTGCGCGAGATCGATCGGCGCATCCGTTTTTTGACCAAACGGCTCGATTTGGCCGAGGTCGTCGACAGCAGCAGGCAGGAGAACGTCGACCAGGTCTTTTTCGGCGCGACCGTCGATTACGCGGGTGCCGATGGCGAGACGCATACGGTCACCATCGTGGGCATCGACGAGGTCGATCTCGACTGCGGACACGTCAGCTGGATTTCGCCGATCGCGCGCGCCTTGCTCAAGGCGCGTATCGGCGATGTCGTCACGCTGCACACGCCGGCGGGGCCGGAGCAGATCGATGTTCTCGATGTGCGCTATCCGCCAGCGAGCGCTTGAGCGCCCGATGGCGGCTTGACCGTCGGTTCATGTCGGCCGCTCGCGATTAGCCGACGAAAAAAAGGCGCCGCAAGCGGCGCCTTCGAGGCATACAACCGTTTTTCGATGCGTATTAGAAGCGGTGACGCAGGCCGGCGGTCACGGCAACCTGGTTCTGCGTGGACGACGGAGCCAAGCCGTTGATGAAAGCCGTCAGGCCAGAGCCATCGGCCTTGACGTGCTGATATTCGCCCTGCAGATAAACGTCGGTACGCTTCGACAGCATGTAATCGGCTTGCAGGCCGAACGTGTGCCATTTCGGATCCGTGCTGCCGACCTTGCCGTCGGTGAACGTGTACTGTCCCGCGAGGCTCAATGCAGGCGTCAGCGCATAACGACCATTGATTTCATAGTTGTTGAAGCGCAGACCCGTCGGCGCAGCGAACGCCAGCGAGCCGGAAGTTACCGGGTTGGCGTTGGCGATGCTCGTCGCATTGTTGACGCGCGACTGCGTAAACACGACACCGGCCGTTGCCGGGCCGAACGTGTAGTTCGCGCCGGCACCCCAGACGCGCTGACGCGTTCCGGCGAACGGCGAATCCGTCACTGCACCGCCCGTGTTCGCGGCGCCGAGCGCAGTGGCCGAGTTCAGACCGTTGTTCAACTGCAAGTACGCCGCGGCGAAGTTGAAGCCGCCGAAGTTGTACGATGCGCCGACGCTGTACTCACGGTTGTTCGCGAAGCCACCCGCGGCGTTCGAGAAACCATACATTGCGCCGAGCTTGAAGCCGCCGTAGTTGGCGCTCTGATAGTGCACCGAGTTGTTCACCCGGAACGAATTGTCGAGGTTGTCGTTATCGAACGGGTGGGCAAATCCGGTACCGCCGTATTGCGTACCCGTCAGCGACAGCGGCCCGAGGTACTGCACCACGTCGTCATACTGACGACCGAGAGTGACCGTACCGTAATCGGCGCTCGACAAGCCGACATAGGCTTGACGGCCGAACATGCGGCTTTGTTGCCCCAACGTACCGTTGTTGATGTTGAAGCCGTTTTCCAACGTGAAGATGGCCTTCAAACCGCCGCCGAGGTCTTCGGCGCCTCGCAGCCCCCAGCGGCTGCCGTTCACGCTACCGCTCGTCTCTTGCCAGTTGCTGTGGCCGCGCTGGTTGTTCGTGTAGGTGATGCCTGCGTCGATCAGGCCGTACAGCGTGACGCTGCTTTGCGCATGCGCCATCGTTGCAAATACGCCGGTGAGGGCGCCGACCAGAAGAGTCTTCTTCATCTTTATCACTCCAGAACGGGAAATTTTTTACAGCTTTCGGAAGACAGTCATGCCACCGACAGCGAGAGGCATTTGCGTGCAAGCGCGCCCACCACCATTGGGCGCTTTGTCTTCCAACCCGGCTGAGTGTAAATGAGCACCCCCCGCAGACCGCCATTTCAGTTCACGCAATAAAGTATTTTGCGATGCGCAACGGCCAACAAGTCCCGCGCAATCGCTTGCCACGCAAGGCTTTCACGAAGGAATGCCGCTGTGATGGAGATATGCCGAGCTTTCGCTTGTTGCGTTTGCGATACAAATCAGTCCGCGTCTGCTCATGGAAAGAGACGCGCGTTTCAACTGATTATTGCGTAACGAGGAAGAGATGGTTGCGGATTATGTTGTCGATTGTCGCGTCCGCGCGGCCTTACACTGAGGGCTCTTTTTCGAAGAGAAAAAGGTCTCCGAGCTTAACGGCGCGGCCGCTGGCCGCGCTTTTTTTATTCAATGGCGACGACGACGCCGGGCGGTATCGCCGTCTTTCTCCCAGGCGCCCGCTGACGATTCATCGAACGCAGGCGCCCAGTCTTCGACGACATAGTGACGTGCATCCATAGGCGAGGCGAGCAAGTTCTGCCAGTGGTCGCCGTGCCAGAAAGGATCGAAGCCGCTCGCAGGAGCGACGCCGGACGCTACGGGCGCTAGAGGCTGGCGTGCGAAGGGCGCATGCATGAGCCGGGAGAACAGGCGTTTGAGGCGTTGCAATTGCATGATGGTCTCCACAGCTAATAATCTGATTCAATCATCCGGCGCCGGTGGATCGCGGACAACTCGGATAAATACTTACATCGGAAATATTTTGTTGCAACTGCGGTATATTTTGCCGGATTGATCCCTATTGTTGCGGTGCTGTCGGTAATCTTGACGGGGATTAATGCATTTATTTGCGCTTGATGCGTATAGCATCGCGCAGCCGTTCAGTTAATGAAAAAATTCTTGACGAGGGCTCTCGCTTCCCTTTATAAAAGCAGCGCCGGATTGACCTGGCGACGAGTCGCAGACGGAGAGACTGTGGCGTGTCGTCCACAAGGGGGTTTCGGTGGAGGGCGCTGCCCGTCTATTAAAAATCTCGAGGGAATCAGTACTATGAGTACTCAGGAAACTGGTATCGTCAAATGGTTCAACGATGCTAAAGGTTTTGGCTTTATTACGGCTGATAAGGGCGGTGAGGATTTGTTTGCGCATTTCTCCGAAATCCAGGCCGATGGTTTTAAATCACTCAAAGAAAATCAACGCGTGACATTCGAGGTGAAAACCGGACCGAAAGGCAAGCAGGCGGCGAACATTCGTCCGATCTGACGCTGCGGGCCCGGGCCAAGGCGCCCGGCCGCTTTCGGTAGCCGGCGCTCGGGTGGTGCATACTTCGGTTATTGTTGCCCCCGAGCGTTTTTTGTTCATGTCATCTTCTCCTTTGCCCGAATCGGCTGTCGATGCCCCGATCGTATTCGTCGACTTGGAAACGACGGGCGGATCGCTCGCGGATCATCGGATTACCGAGATCGGCGTCGTCGAAGCGGGGCCCCACGGAATTTCGCGCTGGAGCACACTCGTCAATCCCGGGCAGGCCATTCCCCCGTTCATTCAGCAGCTCACCGGCATTACCAACGAGATGGTGCGCGAAGCACCGAGTTTCGATGAGATCGCCTCCGAGCTCCATCAACGGCTCGACGGCAGGCTTTTCATCGCGCACAACGCCAGTTTCGATCGGGGATTCCTGCGAAGCGAGTTCCAACGCGTCGGTCTCGCGTTCAATCCCGACGTTCTATGCACCGTGCGCCTCTCGCGCGCGTTGAATCCGTCCGAGAAACGGCACGGGCTGGATGCGCTGATCGCCCGGCACGCGCTGGTGCCGATCGCGCGTCATCGAGCGCTCGCCGATGCGGACTTGCTCTGGCAGTTCTGGCATACGCTGCACGGGTTGTGGCCGCTCGATGTGTTGCGCGAGCAGGTCGAGCGAACGATGCGCCGCTATCGCATTGCCGGCGATATCACCGAAGATCTGCTCGATACCGCACCGGCCGGCTGCGGCGTCTACGCTTTTTACGACGAAGCGGGTACCGCGCTCTTCGTTGGCCGCAGCGTCAGGCTGCGTCAGCGTATCCGCGCCCATCTCGTTGGAGAACGCCGTTCGGCGCGCGAGTTGCGTCTCGCAGCCGAGGTTCGGCGGGTCGAGTGGCGCGATACGGGAGGGGAGCTGGGCGCGCTGCTGGCCGAAGCGCAATGGATAGCCACGCTGCAGCCGCGGTACAACCGGCAGCCACGCGCCGCACGTGGCGAGGCAAGCGATGCGCCCTGGCCGTTCAGCGGAGCGATTGCGGTCGTGGAGCATGGAGGGGGTGGCGCCGCTCCCGTCTTCCACGTCGTCGATCGCTGGTGCTACCTCGGCGCGGCGCCGAGTGTCGAGCACGCGAGCGCGCTCGCCGTGGATTGCGCTCGATGCTCGTTCGAGTCATCGACGTATCGCATTTTGCGAACGCATCTCGAGCGCGGCTTGCGCGTAATGCAGCTCGCGCCGGGATCGGCCGTCACCATGACGGCGTCCGAAGCGGCGCCGATCTGAACGCGCCGCGCGCCGTTTCAGCCGGTGCCGCCCATTCCACCGGACGAGCAGACGTGCGCCAGCGCGGTCGTCAGCGCAGCGGTCTCGCCCGATTCATAGTGCGTCATGGCTTTCCAGTTCTCGACGCTGCGCTTTAGCCTCGTCGGGCAATCTGCGCTGTCGCGCAGCGGTTGAGCGCGCGCGAGCGCGGGAATCAGCGCCTGCGTCAGCTGATCGAGCGCGGGGCGGGTAGTGGCGGCCAGATCGGGCGCGGGCCCCTCGGGCGGCTTCGTTGTCTTCCATCGGTCGAACAGCGCAGTCTGGATTTGCTTGCTGGCTTCAATCTGATCCTGAAAGAAGGCGTGAGCGAAGGCGGGATCGACACCTGCCGCGCGTGCGCGCTTGTCTACGTCGGCCAGCAGTGCCGCTTCGCGCGGCGGATCCGTGATCGCCCGACCGTTCGCCCATTTCCATTGCGCGACGGGAACGGCCAGGGCAAGCCGTTTCGAGGCCAGCGCGACGAGGTTGATGAGCGGGGTATCGTCGCCCTCGGCCTGCGCGTGACGGGGCATGACGGACAAGGCGGCGCATAACGCGATGGCGCCGAGCGCTGCAGCACTCAGTGGACGTTTCATGAGGGTAAGGTTCAGGCAGTCAGCCGGCCGGGCCGGCACGGAACGCCGCATGACCGCCGGCACGGCGGACGGTCGGCGGCAGCGGGATGACAGCGCGGTACCGCCATAGCGGCCCGCATGTGGAGGCGAGCACTGCGCGCGCGCAGACTCATGACGCGCGGACGACCGCGCGATGCAAAGCAGCTTCCGAGCGGTGTCCGCTCACTTCGATTCGAAGGATCTGCGTTGTTCGTCGAAGAACGCGCGAACATGTTCCGGGAGCTCGGCACCCAGAAATTCGACGCCCACCGGTTCCGGATCCGGGCTTGCGATTTTGTCGGGGGGCGGAATGTGGGTGGGCTTCGCTTCCATGATCTCTCTCCTGATACAAAGCGATTATCTGACGCGTCCGTCGATCGGTGCCAGCGCCGAATCGCTTTTTAACGATTTGTTGCATTAACGGCACACGTGCGCCTGCTTTGAAGAGCGATTCAGGGTAATCAACGAGTCGAATCCTGTCGCACACTGCCAGCGCGCCGGGCAGCCATCGGGTACAGCTTGCCCGACGGGCAGCGATGGCTCAGTGTCCCGACGCACACGGCAGCGGCATGGATCGTCGTTAGACCGATGGCGAAGGCGCGGGCACGATGACAGGCTCGTCGTAGCGCCGAGGCTTGCTGGCGACTTCCACATGGCCGTGGATGCGCGCCTGGTGACCGTCCGCGAACATGTAGTAGGGGAACGGCCGGTCGGGTTGCGACACGGCATCGAGACGCGCGGCAAGCTCGGGCGCGAGCGTGAAATCGAGCGATGCCAGCGAATCCTCGAGCTGCTCGGGTTTCGTCGCTCCAACGATGATGCTCGAGACTCCGCGCTTGTCGTGCAGCCAGTTCAGCGCCACCTGGGCCATCGGGCGACCGGCTTCGGCGGCCACCGCCTCGAGCTCGGCGACGATTCGGAAGTTGCGCGGCGTCAACTTGTCGAAACCGGGCGGCATGCGCCCCGCCGTTTGCTCGCTCACGGTCTGAAGGCGCCCGCCGCCCGATGCACCCTCCGATGGCCGATATTTGCCCGACAACAGACCCATGGCGAGCGGACTCCAGGGAACCAGCCCCATGCCGAATTCGACGGCCAGATCGGCGAACTCGTTTTCCGCGTTGCGCTCGATCAGGGAGTACTCGAGCTGCATGGCCGCGACGGGCTCGAAGCCTCTCCATTGCGCCAGCGTCTGCGCGCGCGCCGCGAACCAGGCGGGGGTGTCGGAGAGCCCGACGTAGCGAATCTTGCCCGCCCGGACGGCATCGTCCAGTGTGCGCATCACCTCGTCCACGGGCGTCATGCGGTCCCACGTGTGCACGTAATAGAGGTCGATGTAGTCGGTGCCGAGACGCGCGAGCGACGCATCGAGCGCACGCATCAGATTCTTGCGATGGTTGCCCCCGGCGTTCGGGTTGCCGGCCTCCCCGTTATAGCTGTATTTCGTCGCGAGGACGATTTTGTCGCGCAACCCGCTTTCGGCGACGAATTTGCCCAGCCAACGTTCGCTGGTGCCTTCGGTATAAAGGTCCGCGGTATCGATGAAGTTGCCGCCGGCATTCACGTAAATATCGAAAAGGCGACGCGCGGTTGCTTCCTCGGTGCCCCAGTTCCATTCGGTACCGAACGTCATCGTACCGAGGGAAATCGGCGAAACGCGCAGCCCCGAGCGGCCGAGCAGCGTATAGCGGTCCATCGTCATGGCAGTTCTCCTTGTTGGGTGAAGTATGTCGATGGCCGTATCGTGCCTGCGTTGATCCCTTGGAAAAAGGCCGCTATTCTGCAAGCATTTTGAAGCGCTGCTTAATAAAAGGATCGATATGGACCCAGCCCGACTTCCCGCGCTGGTGGCTTTTGCGAGCGTCGCGCGCCATGAGAGCTTCACGCGCGCAGCCCTCGAGAGCGGCGTCTCGGCGTCTGCGCTTTCGCAGTCCGTCCGGGCACTCGAAGCGCAGCTCGGCGTGCGGCTCTTCAATCGCACGACCCGCCGGGTTGCGCTGACGGAAGCCGGCGCGGACTTTCTCGAGCGCGTCCGCCCGGCGCTTTCGATGCTCGACGCCGCCGTCGATGCGCTCGACGCGCAACGTGGCCATCCCGCCGGTACGTTACGGATCAACCTGCCGCGCGTGGCGAGCGAGCTGCTCGTACTGCCGCATCTCGCTGAATTCAAGCGGCGCTACCCCCACGTCACGGTGGATATGACGCTTGATGACGGACTGACGGATCTCGTCGGGGAGGGGTTCGACGCGGGGATCAGGCTCGGCGAAATGCTGGCCCGCGATATGGTTGCGATTCCGCTATCCGGACCGCTGCGGATCGCCGTGGCCGGCTCCCCGGCCTATTTCGAGCGTTATCCGGTACCCGCGGTACCGGATGACCTCATGCGGCATGACTGTCTGCACTATCGTTTTGCGACGAGCCGCGGGATCTATCGATGGGAGTTCGCACCGCCCGCCGATCCAACGCGGGTTTTCGAAGTGGATACGCCGGGCAGTTTCGTCACCAACGATTTGCGCACCATGGTGCGCGCGGCCGTGGACGCCATCGGCCTCTTGCACGTCATCGAGGACTATGTCGCACCGGAACTGGCCGACGGCCGCCTCGTCCGCGTGCTCGACGATTGGTGTCCTACCTTCGACGGCTTTTGCCTCTACACATCGAGCCGCATGCATATGCCGCTCAAACTGCGCGTTTTCATCGACTTGCTGCGGGAAAAACGCTTGCACTCGCCTACGGCGCACCGAGATTCGGCTGCGCAATGACGGCTGGAACGCTCATGAGCCACCGGCGGCGTCCGTTTCGTCAGCGAAGATCCGATCGGCGAGATGAAACGCGGAATTGGCCGCCGGCACGCCGCAATAAATGGCCGTCTGCAAAAGCACTTCCTTGATTTCGTCTCGCGTCACGCCGTTGTTCTTCGCCGCGCGCAAATGCAGCGCGAGTTCCTCGCCGCGATTGAGCGCCACCATCATCGCAATAGTCAACAGACTGCGCGTATGGCGCGGCAAGCCCGGGCGCGTCCAGATCTCGCCCCATGCGTAGCGCGTGATGAGCGCTTGGAATTCGCTCGTCAATTCGTTTTGCCTGGCGAGCGATCGATCGACGTGCGCATCGCCGAGCACGGCGCGGCGCACTTCCATGCCTGCGTCGTAGCGTTCCTGGTCGTTCATTTATTCGGACTCCTGATCTCGATTGGTCCTGGCGGCTTCTTCGGCCCGCGATGCACGAAACGCCGCAAGCACCGCGTCGACGAACGCGTGCGCGCGCCCCGCGTAGTTGGCCGGATCGAAGAGTGCATCGAGGCGAGCCGCGTCCAAGCGGCTCGTCACCTCGGTATCCTCGGCCAGCACGTCGCGCAGATTGCGTCCGCTGGCAACGGCCCGTTGCGACGCATGTTCGATGAGCCGATGCGCCTGTTGACGCCCCATCGATTCGCCGAGCGCGAGCATGACCGCTTCCGCGAGGATGAGGCCGTGAGTGGAACCGAGGTTGGCGGCAAGCCGCTCGGTGTCGACTTCCAGCCCGCGCGCGATCTCGTCGACGTGCGCGAGCGCTCCGCCGCAGAGCCGGGCAATCTCGGGCAGGGCCTCCCATTCGGCCTGCCAGCCGCCCAGTGCGCGTTCGTGTTCCTGAACCATGGCGGCGAGCACCGTCGCGACAAGCCCCGGTACGCGCACGGCGGCGCTCAGAACAGCGGCGCAGCCGACCGGATTGCGCTTGTGCGGCATCGTCGACGAACCGCCTTTGCCCGCGCCCGACGGTTCGGCAAGCTCGCCGATTTCGGTCTGCATCTGAAGCGATACATCGCGAGCAATCTTGCCGAGCGTACCCGTGATCAGTCCGAGCGTCGTCGCGATCTCCGCGATGCGATCGCGCTGCGTGTGCCACGGCAGCACCGGTACCGCCAGGGCCAACTCGCTGGCAAGCGCCTGAGTCACGGCATCGGCGCGCTCGCCGAGGCTCGCGAGCGTGCCGGCCGCGCCGCCGAATTGCAGCACGAGCGCGCTCTGGCGCAGGTGTGCCACGCGCGCCCGATGGCGCTCGAGCGTATCGAGCCATTGCGCGAACTTCATGCCGAGCGTGATCGGCAGCGCCTGCTGCAGCCAGGTGCGACCCACCATTGACGTGGCGCGATGTCGCTCGGCCAGGCCGGCCAGGACGTCGCCGAGCGACGCGATTTGCGCGTCGATCGCGCTCAGCGCGTCGCGCAACTGCAGCACCATGCCGGTATCGATGATGTCCTGACTCGTGGCGCCCCAATGCACGTATTTCGCCGCGTCGGGAGCATGCTCGGCGACCGCCGCGGTCAGTAGCTTCACGAGCGGAATAGCGAGATTGCCCGCCCGTGCGGCGGCGCGCGTCAGCGCGTCGGCATCGATGCACTCCGCGCGGCACGCGGCCTCGATCGGCCCGGGCGCATCGCCCGGAATGACGCCGGCCGATGCGAGCGCCCGGGCCAATGCCGCCTCTACATCGAGCATGCGCTGGATCGTCGCGCGCGGCGAAAAGATTGCGATGAGCGTCTCGGTGGAGCTCAGGCGGTCGGTCAGTCGTCCGTCGAATTCGAGCATGATGGTGCAGTCGCTTGTTCGATCACCGAACAAAGTGTCATTTAACGAACAATAATCGACGCATGGTATGCGCGAGGCCGCAGCGGGTCAAGAAACGCGATCGCCTGGCCGCTTTCGCCGCTTGCCCGGTTCGCTCCGTGCAAGTGTGCGCAAGATCTCGGCGAACGTTTGTGCGAGTTCGCTCGTTGTGCCCGCGCTGCGGCGCACGATGCCCACCGGCTCTTCGGCCCCGGTCATCGGCAGCGGGAGCGCGACGAGCGAACCGCCTTGCAGGTCGTCGTGTGCGGCGCGCGCCGGCGTCACCCAAACCGCGTTCGAGCGCCGTGCGATGAGGCGAGCGACTGAAACCGACAGCGTTTCGATGGACTCGGGCGGCACACGCAGCGCGTGGGCGTCGAAGTAGGCGTCGGTGTTCAGGCGCGGCACCGTTGTCTGCGGCGCGACGATGAGTGGATAGTCCAGCACGGCGGTCAGCGAAACGGCGCTTTGCCCGAGCAAGGGATGGCTCGGCCGAACGGCCATCACGAGCGGTTCGGCATACAGAAACTCGAACGAGAGCCCTTGCATGGCTGAGGGATCGGCCATGCGCCCGAGCACGAAGTCGAGCTCGCCAGCCTTCAGTGCGGAGAGCAACAACGCATTCGTGCCGGTGCGCAACCGGACGCCGGCATGGGGGCGAACCTCTTTGAATCGAATCAGTGCATCGGGCATGAGACCGCTGGCGACAGTCGGCAGTGCGCCGACTTCGAGCGCGGCGGCCGATGGCATGGCCGAACCGCTCAACGCGGCGCCGGCCGAATCGAGCGCCTGACCGACGTCGAGCGCATAGCGTAAGAAGTGCTCGCCCGCGGGGGTCAACCGGGCTCCGTGGCGTCCTCGTTCGACGAGTTGGGCGCCCGCCAGCGCTTCGAGTTCCGCGAGCGTTTTGGAGATCGCCGGCTGGCTCAAGTGGAGCCGCTCCGCCGCGCGGCCGAGATTACGCTCCTGGGCAACGGCCAGAAAGCACGTGATGTGGCGAAGGCGAAGGCGGTTTTCCATCACCTCAGGTTATGAAAAATCGCCAAACAAGTCAATTTACCTCAAGTTTCGGGAAACATACATTAACGACTCAGGCACCCGCTCGTTCACCGTGCGGCAGGCCTAGTGTCATTCGAAAGCATTTTGGGAGACGGTTCATGCAGACATCGGCCGCTGAGGACTTTGGCGCCTTTGGCGAGTTCGCCCAGCGCGACACGGCGCAGCACCCGCCGGCCTACGCGCCCGGCTACAAGACGAGCATATTGCGCTCGCCGCGCAACGCGTTGATTTCGACGCAAAGCACGTTATCAGAGACGACAGGGCCGGTGTTCCGCGCCGACGAGTTGGGGCCGCTCGACAACGATCTCATCCTGAACTTCGCGAAGGAGGGGTTGCCCATTGGCGAGCGCATCATCGTTCACGGCTTTGTGCGCGACGAGTTCGGGCGGCCGGTCAGGAATGCGCTCGTGGAGGTCTGGCAGGCCAATGCGGGCGGCCGTTATCGCCACAAGAACGACAAGTATCTCGCGCCGATCGATCCGAATTTCGGCGGCTGCGGGCGGATGCTGACCGATGCCGATGGCCACTATGTCTATCGGACGATCAAGCCGGGACCGTACCCGTGGCGCAATCGCATCAACGATTGGCGTCCCTCGCATGTCCACTATTCGCTGAGCGGCGATGGGTGGGCACAGCGGCTGGTGACGCAGATGTACTTCGAGGGCGACCCGCTCATCGCCCAATGTCCGATCCTGAAGACGATCCCGAGCGAAGAGCAGATCCGCGGTCTCATTGCGGCGCTCGATCCGGCGAACCACGTCCCACTCGACAGCCGGTGCTACCGCTTCGACATCACGCTGCGCGGGCGCCGCGCGACCTACTTCGAACAGTCTTTGCCGGGAGTGAAGTGATGGCGCTGACACCGTTTGCTCCGTTCCATTTGAACGAAACCGCATCGCAGACCGGGGGGCCGTATGTGCACATCGGTCTTGCGCCGAAGCAGGCCGGTTTCGATATCTTCGAAAACAACTTCGGCAATGTACTCGTCACGAGCGAGACACGCGGCGAGCGCATCGACATCGAAGGGCGTGTCTACGACGGCTCCGGGTCGCTCGTGCGCGACGTCTTGATCGAAATCTGGCAAGCCAATGCGGCCGGGCGTTACGCTCATCCGGCGGACCGGCAGGACCTGCCGATCGATCCGTCGTTTCGCGGATGGGGACGCACCGGCGCCGATTTCGAAACGGGCGTGTATCGATTCGAGACGATCAAGCCCGGCGCGGTGCTCGGGCGCAACGGCACGCGGCAAGCGCCGCATATTCTCCTGGTGTTGTTCGCGCGCGGCATCAATCTCGGTTTGCATACGCGGCTTTATTTCAGCGACGAAGCCGAAGCCAATCTGCGCGATCCGGTGCTTGGCGGCATTGAATGGGATGTGCGCCGCAAGACGCTCATCGCCGAGCGCAGCGAGCGCGACGGCAAAGCCGTCTATACGTTCGACATTCGCTTGCAGGACACGCCCGACGGTGGGCGCGAGACGGTCTTCTTCGACATTTGAGGTGGGTTGCCGGCGCGCGCCCTCGGTGTGTACCGGGTGCGTGCTGCCGCGAGGATGGTCACCAAAAGCAAAAAGCCCAGTCGCGAGACTGGGCTTTTTGCTTGAATCTTATGGTGCCGGAAAGAGGAATCGAACCCCCGACCTTCGCATTACGAATGCGCTGCTCTACCGTCTGAGCTATTCCGGCATCAGGAGAAACGCGATTATAGAGACATGTCGCGCCGGATAGCAAGCCCCCTTCTTAACTTTTTTCTTCGCGATGGTAGCCCGTGACGCGCTCGACCTCGTTCTTCGAACCGAGGAACACCGCGATACGCTCATGCAGGCTCTCGGGCTGCACATCGAGAATGCGCTCGTGCCCGTTCGTCGCCGCGCCGCCGGCCTGCTCGACGATGAACGACATCGGATTCGCCTCGTACATGAGTCGCAGCTTGCCCGGTTTGTCCGGGGTTCGCTTGTCCGCCGGGTACATGAAGATGCCGCCGCGATGCAAGATCCGATGCACATCGGCAACCATCGAAGCCACCCAGCGCATGTTGAAGTCGGCCTGACGCGCGCCCGTCTTGCCGGCCAGCAGCTCGTCGACATATCGCTGTACCGGCGGATACCAGTGGCGAGCGTTCGAGGCGTTGATCGCGAATTCCCGCGTGTCTTCCGGGATGCGCAAGTTGGCATGCGTGAGCACCCACGAACCGAGTTCGCGGTCGAGCGTGAAGCCATTGACGCCATTGCCCGTCGTCAATACGAGCATGGTTTGCGGTCCATAGACCGCGTAGCCCGCCGCGACCTGCTGCGTCCCGGGCTGAAGGAACGATTGTTCGGTCGCGACTTGTCCGTCCGGGCAGCGCAGCACCGAAAAGATCGTACCGATCGATACGTTGACGTCGATGTTCGACGAACCGTCCAGCGGGTCGAACACGAGCAGATATTCTCCGCGCGGATAGTTGGCCGGAATCGGAAACAGCTTTTCCATTTCCTCGGACGCCATCGCGGCAAGGTTGCCGCCCCATTCGTTCGCGTCGAGGAGAATTTCGTTCGACAGGATGTCGAGCTTTTTCTGGACCTCGCCTTGAACGTTTTCGCTGCCCGCCGTACCGAGCGCTTCCCCCAAAGCCCCTTTGCTGACGTGATAGCTGATGAGCTTGCAAGCGCGCGCGACGACTTCGATCAAAAGACGCAAGTCGGCCGGCAGCTTGTTGGTTTCGCGTTGTTGCTCGATCAGGAATTTCGTGAGGGTAGTGCGTCGTTGCAGAGACATTGCGGTACTCCGAAAGCCAGGGGATGCCGTGGATTTTACCCGCCGCGACGCCGATGGCCGCGAGTTTTTGTAGGCAGGCGCACGGTCGGCACCAAAAAAACGGGCACGTGTGTGCCCGTTCGTTGTGTCGCGAAGCGCCGCCAAACGGCGCTCCACGGCATCAAGCCAACGCTTTCTCGACGATCTCGCGTACGTCGCGTGACGAAGCCTTCGCAGCCACTTGCTGCAGCGCCTCGCGCATGCGCTCGCGCAATGCCGGCGTGTAGCGACGCCAGAGTTCGAGCGAGCGTGCGAGGCGCGCGGCCACCTGGGGATTGAGCGCATCGAGCGCCACGACTTGTTCCGCCCAGAACGCGTAGCCCGAGCCGTCGGCCGCATGGAACTGAGCGGGATTGCCCGAGCAGAAGCTGAAGATCAACGAACGCGCACGGTTCGGATTGCGCAAGGTGAACGCCGGATGACTCATGAGCTTGCGCACGATCTCGATCACGGGCCGCTTCTCGCTACCGCGCTGCGTGGCCTGCATCGAGAACCACTTGTCGATGACGAGCGGCTCGCGCTCGAACCTGCGATAGAAGTCTTCGAGCGCACGCTCCGCGATCGGCGTATTCGTCGCGGCACCGGCGGCGATGAGCGTCGCGAGCGCGGCCGCACGATCGGTCATGTTGTCGGCGGCGTCGTACTGCGCATTCGCGAGGCGCACGGCGTCGGACGGGTCGTCGAGCTCGGCAAGGTAGGCCAGCGCGAGATTCTTGAGGGCGCGATGGCCCGCGGCTTGCGCCGTCGGCTCGTACGGGCCTGGCGTCACATGAGTTTCATACAGGCTTAGCCACTGGTCGCGCAGCGCCGTGGCGAGGCGCTTGCGCACGAATTGCCGCGCGCGGTGCACCGCCGACGGGTCGGACTCGGCCATCTGCTCGGCAAGGTAGGACTCCGAAGGCAGCACGAGCGCGAGCTCGCGAAACGCGGGTGAGATTGTCTTGTCGGTCAGCACACGCGCGAATGCCGCGACAACGGAATCGTCGAGCGTGAGCGGCTCGTCGGCTGCCGCGCGCGCGGCCAACCCCAGCAGCTCGCGCGTGGCGAGGCGCTGGCCAGCCTCCCATCGATTGAATGGATCGCTGTCGTGCGCGAGCAAAAACGCCAATTCGTCATGGGTGTAGTCGTACTCGACGATCACCGGTGCCGAAAAGTTGCGCAGCAGGGAAGGCAAGGGCGCTTCGGCCACATCGACGAACGTGAATTGCGCTTCGTTCTCCGTCAGCTCCAGCACACGCGTCGTCCCGGCCGCAGCGGGCTCCCCTTCGAGACGCAGCGGCAGATCGGCGCCGTTGCGGCCGATGAGACCCATCGCAAACGGAATCAGGAGCGGGCCTTGTTGTGTTTCGCGCGCCGCGGGCGCCGCGTCCGCATACCGTTGCGAGAGCGTGATCGTGAAGCGCTTGGTTTTTTCATCGTACGCTGTCCGCACGCCGACACGCGGCGTGCCGGCCTGGCTGTACCAGCGCTCGAATTGCGCCAGATCGCGCCCGTTCGCATCGGCCAGCGCATGGCGGAAATCGTCGCACGTGACGGCTTGCCCGTCATGCCGCTTGAAGTAGAGATCCATGCCGCGGTGAAAACCGTCGCGCCCGAAGAGCGTCTGATACATGCGCACGACTTCGGCGCCTTTCTCGTAGACGGTCATCGTATAGAAGTTGTTGATTTCGACGTAGCTCTCGGGGCGCACCGGATGCGCCATGGGGCCCGCGTCTTCCGCGAATTGCATCTGCCGCAGCACGCGTACATCCTCGATGCGTTTCACCGCGCGCGCCGTTTCGTCGGTCGCGCCGCCTTGCATATCGGCCGAGAACTCCTGATCGCGAAAGACGGTAAGCCCTTCCTTCAGGCTCAATTGGAACCAGTCGCGGCAGGTGACGCGATTGCCTGTCCAGTTATGGAAATACTCGTGGCCGACCACGGCCTCGATGTTGGCGAAATCGGTATCGGTGGCGGTTTCGGGGTTGGCCAGGACATACTTCGTATTGAAGACGTTCAGGCCTTTGTTTTCCATGGCGCCCATGTTGAAATCGCTGACGGCGACGATCATGAAGCGGTCGAGATCGAGCTCGAGGCCGAAGCGCTCTTCATCCCACCGAATCGCGTTGACGAGCGAATCCATGGCGTGTCGCGTCTTGTCGAGATCGTGCGGCTCGACCCAGACCTGCAGCAGTTTTTCCTTGCCGGAGCCGGTGCGGATTCGCTCTTCGAGCGCGACGAGTTTGCCGGCGACCAGCGCGAAAAGGTAGCTCGGCTTCTTGAACGGGTCCTGCCATTTGGCGAAGTGGCGTCCGTCCGGCAAATCGCCCGTGTCGACGAGATTGCCGTTCGAGAGCAGGACCGGATAGGCGATTTTGTCCGCGCGCAGCGTCACCGTGTAGGTGGCCATGACGTCGGGGCGATCGAGAAAGTAGGTGATGCGCCGAAAACCTTCGGCCTCGCATTGGGTGAAAAAGTTGCCGCTCGAGACGTAAAGGCCGGAGAGCGTCGTATTCTCGGCCGGCTTGCACGCGCTCACTATCGTCAGCTCGAACGTATCGGGTACGGCGTCGAGCACGAGGCCGTGCTCGTGGACGCGATGCTCCGCATGAGACGCGCCGTCGAGCGAGACCGAGAGGAGTTCCAACGCTTCGCCCATGAGTTCCAGGCGTGCAGCATGCGCGGCGCCGGGATTGCGTCGCACCCGCATCGTGTTCTTGACGATCGTGCGTTCGGCTACGAGATCGAACTCGAGCGCAACCGAGTCGATGAGAAAAGCCGGCGGCGTATAGTCGGCCCGGCGGATCACAGCGGAATTGGCGGTATCGGACATGGCGGATCGGGAAAATGGACCGTTTGGGCTCGCGCATCAGCGGCGAGGTCGTCATCCATTGTACAAAGCCGGCCGGCCCGGCGCTGCAGGCTCGGCGTATCATCGCGACGAGGCCCGGGGTGAAGGCAGGCCCCGTAGCGAAACAGAGGAAGATATGAAGGCGAAGTGGCAACAGGTAAGACGTGCGGTCGCGCCGGTCTGCGCCGTGTCGGCATTGACGTTGGCGGGGTGTACGACCTATGTGACCTCGCAGGTCACGGCTTTTTCGGAATGGAGCGGCAGCGACGCAACGCGGACTTATTCATTCGACCGCACCCCGGCGCAGCAAAACAGCCTCGAGCAAGCGACCTACGAGCAACTCGTTGCCTCCGAGCTCGATCGTTATGCGTTCCGGCGTGTACCGCGTACCGACGCACACTATCTCGTGGGACTCGGTTACAAGACCGATGCCGGCGCGATGACTGTCACGCAGCCGGTCTACTATGGGAACCCCTGGCCGGGCCCGTTCTGGCGGCCCATGGGCCCGTTTGGGCCCTTTGGCGCCTTCCCGCCGGATTATGTGAGCCAAACCTATCCGGTCTACACGCATACGCTGGGCGTGCGGATCACCGAGCGCTCGACAGGCCGGGAAGTCTACAACGTCACCGCGCGCACGACGAACGATGAATCCTCGCTAGTGCAGGCCATGCCCTATCTTGCCCGCAGCGCGTTGGCCGATTTCCCGCTCGGCAACGGGGTCGTGCGCACGGTGCGCATCCCCGTCGATTCGCATGGCGGCGGGGCGTCGAACGAGGTGCCGGTCGCACCGGCGGCAACAGGCCGCGCGCCTGCTGCAGCATCCGCCCCGGCAGCGCAATAGCATCGTCACGGCCGCGTGCTTTCGCCGCGGCCGCCCGCGCCCGTCAAACCGTTCCGCGCACCAGCCCGAGCACCCCGAGCACGATGAACAGGACGGCTGCGATCACATGCACGGTGCGTGTCGGCAGACGGTGAGCGAAGCGCTCGCCGAGCAGGATGGCCGGCACGTTGGCCAGCATCATGCCGAGGGTGGTGCCGGCCACCACGCCGATGAAGTCGTGAAATCGTGCGGCCAGCGCGACGGTCGCGATCTGCGTTTTGTCGCCCATTTCAGCCAGAAAGAACGTGACGAGGGTGGCGCCGAAGACGCCAAGCCGGCCGCGCGCGACGTTTGCCTCGTTTGCATCGAGCTTGTCGGGTATCAGCACCCAGATGCCCATGGCGATGAACGAGATCGTCAATGCCCAACGCATGACGGTCGGCGTGACGAGCGCGCCGAGCCAATTCCCGATTGCGCCGGCGCCCGCATGGTTGGCCAGCGTAGCGACGAGCACGCCGAGCATGATCGGAATGGGCTTGCGGTAGCGGGCCGCAAGGACCAGGGAAAGCAATTGAGTCTTGTCGCCGATTTCAGCGAGCGCGACGGCGCCGGTCGAGATCAGAAAGGCTTGGTCCACGTTATTGGTTCTTCCCGGGCCGAGATGTGTACGAGCGACGACCCGCGGCGACGCCGGGCCCATAAACGGCGCGCGTGCGGGTCATCGGTCTCGCCAGGCCCGAGGCTGCATCCGCCATGGCCGCAAGGCCAAGTCTGTTGACGGATGCCCCCGCCGCGCTCGGCATGACCGGTGAACCGGCGCGAAGCGGCGGGGCGGCTACTCCCCAATGAGGGGCGGATTCTAACACAGGCGCGGCGCTGGGCCGCGGAACCGGCGGCCGGGCGGCCTCGCGTCGCGCCGCGCCGGCGTTCAGTGATCGGCGAGCGCGCGTCGGCGGCGCGCATCGTCGTCGCGGCGATGTACGCATCGGCCTGCCGCGTAGGTCTCGAATACTGCGCGATCGTCGCCGAGCAAGGCGAACGCGAACAGTCGTTCCTCGAGCGACTCGGCACGCTGCATACGCCGCTCGAGCAGCGGTGTGGCCTGCGGATCGAGCACGATGAAATCGGCTTCTGTCTGCGGCGCCAGCGTGCCGATGGTCCCGTCCAGATCGAGAGCCTGCGCGGCACCGGCCGTGGCGAGCCAGAACATGCGCGTCGCGCTGAGGTGATGCCCGCTCAGACGCGCGACTTTATGCGCTTCGTTCATCGTCCGCAGCATGGAGAAAGCGGTGCCGCCGCCCACGTCGGTGCCGAGCGTCACCGCCATGCCATGCGCGCCCGCCTTGGCAATATCGAACAGACCGCTGCCGAGAAAGAGATTCGATGTCGGGCAATGCGAAGCGACGGCTCCGCTCTCGGCCATGCGAGCCCGATCGCGATCGTCGAAATGAATGCAGTGCCCATAAATCGCACGGCGGCGCAGCAGTCCATGGCGATCGTAGACATCGAGATAACTGCGATAGCCCGGGTAGAGCGCGGCCACCCACTTGATTTCGTCGACGTTCTCGGCGACGTGCGTCTGAACGAATACGTTCGGATGGGCTTGCGCGAGCGCGCCGCATGCTTGCAGCTGTTCGGGCGTCGATGTCGGCGCGAAACGCGGCGTGAGCGCGTAGAGCTGCCGCCCTTTGCCGTGCCAGCGCGCGATCAGCTCAGCGCTGTCGTCATAGCCCGATTGCGCGGTGTCGCGCAGGAATTCGGGGCAATTGCGGTCCATCAACACCTTGCCCGCGATCATGCGCAACTGCCGCGCTTCGCTCGCGGCGAAGAATGCGTCGACCGATTCCTTGTGCACGGTGCAGTAGACGAGCGCGGTCGTCGTGCCGCAAGCGAGCAGTTCGTCGAGGAAAAAGTCCGCGGTTTCCCGCGCCCATGCCGCGTCGGAAAACCGCCGTTCCGTCGGGAACGTGTAGTGCTCGAGCCAGGGTAGAAGGCCGGAGGCCGGTGAGGCGATCATGTCCGTCTGCGGGTAGTGCACGTGCGTATCGATGAAGCCCGGTACGATCAGCTTGCCTGTGAAGTCGCGCAACTGCGTGTCGGGCGTCAATTGGTCTGCAAGCGCAGCGTAGCTGCCTTTTGCGACCACATGCCCCGCTTCGACGATGAGCAGTCCGTCTTCTTCGAAGCGGGCCGCATCGTCGGATTCGGCTGGATCGCCGGCGAAGCCGAGCAGCATGGCGCGATAGGCGGTGCGTCCCACACCGTGCTTGTCGATTGGGCTCATGGTCGGAAATGTTCCTGTGCTGAAAAAAGGCGCCGCATCGGTGCGGCGCGCACGTCTACGGCTTCCAATATGCGTCGAGCTTTGCAATGAACGCGTCGAGCTCGCGCGGCGTCACGAAGGAGGCTTCGAAGCTGTTGCGAATGAGTGTGTACACGTCGCGATCGGTCAGTCCGAGCGCTTCGACCGTTGCCAGGTAGTTCGCATTGACGTAGCCGCCGAAGTAGGCCGGATCGTCCGAGTTGATCGTGACGGCCACACCGTGATCGAGCAGTGCTTTCAAGGTGTGCCGTTTCATGTCGTCGAATAGGCGCAGCTTCAGATTCGACAGCGGGCAGACGGTCAGTGCAACGCGGGTATCGGCAAGCCGCGTCACGAGCGCCGGGTCTTCGATGCTGCGCACACCGTGATCGATGCGATCAACCAACAGCAGATCGAGTGCTTCGTAAATGTACGAAGGGGGGCCTTCCTCGCCCGCATGCGCGACGACCTTCAGCCCGCGCTTGCGTGCCTGCGCGAAAACGCGTTCGAATTTGGATGGCGGATGGCCGCGCTCCGACGAATCGAGACCGACGCCGATCAACCGGTGCGCGTAGGTATCGAAGAGCGGCAGCGCGGCCGAATAGGTGGCGAGCGCATCGTCTTCGGATAGATGTCGCAAGAAGCAGAGAATCAGCTTGCTGGATAAGCCGCGACGCTCGCCCTCGGCCAGCGCGCGCTCGATGCCCGCGACTACCGTTTCGATCGGCACGCCGCGCTCGGTATGCGTTTGCGGATCGAAGAAGATCTCGGTATGCACGACGCCATCGGCGAGTGCGCGCTCGACATAGGCCGCGGTCATGTCGTAGAAGTCGTCTTCGGTGAGCAACACGCTCGCGCCGGCGTAGTAGATGTCGAGGAAAGACTGCAGATCGGTGAACGCATAGGCGGCGCGCAGCGCTTCGATCGAGGGGTAAGCGAGCGCAACGCCGTTGCGTTCGGCAAGCTTGAAGATCAGCTCGGGCTCGAGCGATCCTTCGATATGGATATGGAGCTCGGCCTTCGGCGCACCGGCGATTTTTTCAGCGAATGTCGGGGTCATGGTCGATCGTTGAAGACAACGGGGAAGAGGGAGGCGATGGTGCGGCGCGCGGCGCACGCCGCGTTCGCACGCTTTCGACGGCTTGCAGCAATTGGGCCGCCGCCGAAATCGCGATGGCCTCCGGCGATTTGTCGGCGATGCCGGCAACCCCGATCGGGCAGTGCATGCGCGCGATGAGCGCGGGGTCGATGCCGCGCGCAGCGAGCCGATGTTCGAATTGCCGGCGCTTCGTCTGCGAGCCGATCATGCCGAAAAATGCGAAATCGCCGCGTCTGAGTATGCGCTCGGCCAGCGCAAGGTCGCGCGCGTGATTGTGCGTCATTACGATGAAATAGCTCGCGGGCTCGGCTTCATCGACAGCTTCGTCCGGCGCATCGTTTGCGTCGATCGTCACGTTCGGCAGATCTAGCGGCGAGACCGGTACGAGGTGCTGTTCGAATTGAGCATCGCGCTCGTCGACCCAGCGCACGCGGCACGGCAGCGTCGCGAGGATCCGGATCAGCGCGGCGCCGACATGTCCGGCGCCGAACAGCACCACCGGAAACTCGCGCGCCACGATCGTCTCGGTCAGGAGCGCGTTGCCTTCATCGAACCCGGTGCCGTCCCAGAGCAGGCAGTCCGGCATGTCGCAGCCGGGTTGCGCATCGGAAAGGAGCACGCTGTCGGGCGATGGGCCGAACGACACGCTGCGCACACTCGCTTTTCCCGCCGCGAGGCGCTTGGCGAGCGTCGCCACCCAGCCGAGATCGCCGACATCGAGGCGTTCGAACGCCAGCATCACTGCACCGCCACAGCATTGGCCGAGACTCGGTCCGAGCGCAAGACGTTCGAGCCTGCGCATGTGCGGCACGCGCGTGCCGTCGCGCAGAACCTCGCGGGCGATCTCGATCGCCCGCCATTCGAGATGTCCGCCGCCGATCGTATGGCGCGCGGTGTCGCGTGTCACGATCATCTTCGTGCCGGCTTCGCGCGGGGCCGATCCCTCCACGCGCGCGACGGTGACGAGCACCACGGCGTCGCCATGTGCGAGCAGATGCTGAAGGTCGGACAACCATGTTTGCATGCGGAGACGATCCTCTTCAGGCAGTGCTTGCTGTGCGACCCAACGCGGAGATGGCCGCGAGGATCGCTTCGGGCGTCGCCGGCGCGCGCAGCGGCGGGGCCGAGCGCGCGTGCGGGGCGGCCGCGGCGACGGCGTCGCGGATGGCCAGAAAAACCGAGAAGGCGAGCAGCAGTGGCGGCTCGCCGACGGCCTTCGAACGGAATACGGTCGGCTCGACGTTTTCGTTCCGATAAAGGGCGACGTGAAACGCGGCCGGCGTATCGCTGATCGCGGGGATTTTATAGGTCGACGGCGCGTGGGTCATGAGCCGTCCATCGGCGTTCCACCAGAGTTCTTCGGTCGTCAGCCAGCCCATGCCCTGGATGAATCCCCCTTCGACCTGCCCGAGATCGATCGCCGGGTTGATCGATCGGCCCGCATCGTGCAGCAAGTCGGCACGCAGGAGCTTCCATTCGCCGGTCAGCGTGTCGACGACCACTTCCGATACCGCGGCACCGTACGCAAAGTAGTAGAACGGGTGCCCCGTCAGCGTTTTCGCATCCCAATGCACTTTCGGCGTGGCGTAAAAACCGTCCGACCAGAGTTGCACGCGGGCGAGGTAGGCCTCGTTCACCAACTGCGCGAATGGCAACGATGCACCATCGAGCGATACGC
>Ga0105240_10000747_pt1 | contig 59332 bp, 38 predicted proteins | sample KBSC54metaG_FD_80426 | JGI IMG/M metagenome (GOLD analysis project Ga0105240, IMG submission 80426) | Corn rhizosphere microbial communities from Kellogg Biological Station, Michigan, USA - KBS C5-4 metaG | ecosystem: Host-associated > Plants > Roots > Rhizosphere > Soil | place: Michigan, USA... | reverse complement strand
TTACTGGATATCAGGATAAGCGGTATCCAGTGAATGATGCGCTTTATCACTTTTTTTCATTATGAACGCGACAGAGAACAGAATATTTTTTAATATATTAAATATATTGTTAATAGGCCAATAATTGTTATATTCTGCTTTGGTCAGGGTTGCGGCATAAATGAATAAAAAGAGGGTGGAAGCGAAGTAGAGCAAGACGGCCAGTACGATCCAGAACTTTTTGAGGTAGTAAACGTAGATGACTGTTTGATCGGTTAGCTGTTCATAGAGGAAGAAGATGCTGTAGATGATCAGGAGGATCGCTTCTGAGGAGGCCGAAAGGGAGTCGAAGAAGCTACCGTCGCTGCCATGCAGCAGGTTGATAGTGGCGATGGGGAAGAAGATGAGTGCGCCTATCAGGGTGAAGAGGCGGAAGATCTTTGTTTTAAGGGAGAGGTAGATGAACAGGGTGATAAATACGAATTCGCAGATCGTAAAACCGCTATAGAGGTAGAAGACATTGACCTTGTGTTCGAGGTAGTGAAAGATATTGTCCGAGAGGAAGGAGATAAGGCAATAAAAGAATATTACCCAAAATCCGCCTTGCCTGTTCCTTTTGAGGAAACAAACGAAGAGGACCATGGGTAATACACCAGAGAATACACTTAGAAGTGGAAGCAATACCTTATATTTTTAATCAAATATAAAAGGCATTGCAGTATAATCCAAGTAAAACGAATTAATTAAGAACCGAAGATCAGTTCCCAGATGCTGCTTTCCCAGCCTGATCTGTCAGCGACCAGAGCGTTAACGGTAGCGAGCTGGCCGTCTTCGAGGACGACGACTTTCTTAACGATGTCTTTGCCTTCGGCGTCGATTGCTACGTAAACCAGGGTTTTCTGACCGTGTTCGTTGATGGCGTTGTAGAAGCGCATTCCAACGCAGCCGGGCTGAGCGAGGATGGCGTCGATGATATTGCGGCCGATCACGAAGGAAGTTACGCCTTCTCCGGTAGCTTTGGCATGGGCGTTTACGAAGTCCTGACCCATTTCATGGCTGATCTCTTCCCCAACCTTGCTGTAATCCTTCTTGATAGTTAACTCCTTCTGCATAAAGTAAGTTTTTAGAGGTTTGTAAAATGTTAGTTTGTAAGGCTAAATAACCCCTAAAAAAAAAACTGGGCAACGGCCAAAATTTATGGTAAAATGGTTTAAATTGCCTGTAATTCAAGCCTGTACTGCATTGTACGGGTTTTTCCCAGGGGAGTTACGATAGGAAAATCGAGTAGTTTCACGCGGAAAAAATAGTATTTTTACTATCTTAAAAATCGTAAAACGCCCTGGTGAAATTACCAAATGAAAAATATTCACGATATGGGGGTTTCCTGTGGATAACTTATGAGTTAGCCATTTAGAAGGGGGGCCGGAGCCGTTAAATGAAGGAGGAGGGAGGCGGCGAGTGAGGGCAGCGTAATTAAATTCCTGATTTTTCGTTAAACTGGACAATTAAAGGTAAATTCATTACCTCATAGGTTCATTCAGCTTTTTTAAAGAGAAGAGAAGTTGATCGATATTGGATCTAACCGTTGGTTTTTGAGGATATTGAAGTCTTTTACTGGACGGTAAACGGGGACATTGGATGGTTTGTGGTTGTGAATCCATCAATCAACTTCCTGCTGTAAAGATATCCGGTGCAGTATTGTCCGACAAGAGCAGAACTGCCCGATTTGTGAAATGTGGAAATTACTTTTCGAGTCGTAAAAATTCTAAATAAAGAGCGGGTACTTCTCCGTGTGCTGGTGAAATCCGGGATTGTAGCGGAGTGGCAGCGGGGGAGCGGCTGATTGTTAACAAAAAAAATTTTAGACCTATACCTATTAATTCTACAAACCTGTCGGTATGACTGCTGAATTAGTAATCAAGGTATCGATCGCGGATGATCATAAGATTTTTCGTGACGGTATTAAAATGGCGTTGAAGAATAAGGAATATCTGAGAATTCTGTGGGAGGCCGAGGATGGAAAGGATCTGGTGCATAAGATGCAGATCAAGCGACCTGACGTATTGCTTATGGATATCCGGATGCCGGAGGTGGATGGCATCAATGCGATAGGGTTGTTGCGAAAGGAATATGAGGATGTAAAAATTATTGTGCTGACGATGTATGACGACCAGGAGATGATCTCGAAGATGATGGAAATGGGCGCCAATGCCTATTTGACGAAGACTACCGATCCGGACGAGATCTACCAGGCGATCCTGACCTGTATGAATGACGACTTTTATTTCAATGACCTTGTCAATAAGGCGGTGTTGTCCAAGCTGCAGACCAAGCGGCAGGTGCGGCAATTTTATCCGAGTCCCATCAAGTTCTCCGAGAAGGAGATCCGGATATTGAAATTGCTGGCTGAGGACAAGACGACGGAGGAGATATCGAAGGAGGTGTTCCTTTCTACACGGACGATCGAGACGATCCGGCAGAATATGAAGACGAAGATAGGCGCGAAGACGATCGCGGGTCTTATCATGTATGCGATGAGGAATAAGATCATCGATTGAGGATGGCGTCCAATAAAAAATGCCCGCTTCAGACGAAGCAGGCATAAACTAACTTTTTTACAAACCAGAGAGAACCTTTTGAACTCTGACGCTGATGCGGCCGGTCGGGTTCAGGTTGAACTGGAATTCCAGTTCGGGCCGGGATATTGGATGACTTTTGCTTTTCACAGGAACATGGAGCTGGTTTTCATCCGGACATAATGTCTTTGGTCGGACGGATCCTTCGTTTTCATAGGACCGGACAGTAACAAGGTTAAATCGGACTTTATAGGATACTGAACGGAAATATTAAAATAAGTTGATTGACATTGGATTTTGCGTGGATTTCATAGATATTGAAATTACGTTTGGACGGTTTCAAGGACATTGGACGGTCTGAGGTTGCTAATCCTCGTCAATCAACTTGTAACAAATATAGCTGTGGATAAACATGTGGACAAGAGCACAAATGCTGAATTTTAACCTTTCGGGTTTTACTGGCGGGATAGTAAAATAACTATGTTTTTTAACGTATAAATTCCTCTTTATAATCGAAAAAAAACCACTTATCTTCGTGAATAGGTATGTGGGAAGGTACATAGAAAAAGTTCGGCAGCGTATCCAACTGCCCGTTGTATAAACACTAAAATCGTATGAAAAGACCAGAGCTTAACCAGGCGATCAAGGTTGCCATTGCAGATGACCACGCACTTTTCAGGGCTGGGGTTAAAACAGCGCTAGCCGTAAAGAAGGATGTAGAGCTGATCGCGGAGGCAGACAACGGCATGCAATTGCTGAATCTGTTGAAACACGTTGAGCCGGATGTTATTCTACTTGACATTCAGATGCCGATAATGGATGGGATCCAGACCCTTCCGGAGATCCGCAAGGTCCATCCCCACGTAAAGGTCATCATACTTTCGATGCACAACGACCACTCCATGATATCCAAGCTGATGGAGATCGGTGCAAATTCCTACCTGACCAAGAACTCCGATTCGGAGACGATCTACCAGGCGATCAAGACCTGCTACGAGCAGGAATTTTTCTTCAATGAATTGACCAATAAGGCTTTATTGACGGGTTTGCGAACCAAAAGGCCCGAGATCGGGACTCCCCAGGACGTCAATCTTACGGAGAAGGAGCTGACTGTGCTCAAGCTGATGTGTGAAGAGAAGACGACCAAGGAGATAGCCGACATCGTCGATATCAGTCCCCGCACCGTAGAGGCGATCAGGGATAAGCTGAAGACGAAGACGGGCGCAAAATCAATGGCCGGGCTGGTCATGTATGCGGTGAAAAATGGGATCATCGAGCAGCAGTAAATTGGGGTCCTCGGACAGGACGAATCCGGGGGCGTCGGATTGCTCGGATCCGGGGGTTTCGGACTGCTCGGATCTGGGGGCGTCGATCTGGACGAATTACAACGGTGTTCTTTATCCAGCTGACCGTCCTTTGCTGACGGCCGACAGTCGCGGTTTCCGCTACGGTGACGGGATATTTGAGACCCTTTTTGTACGAAGGGGAGGGATTCGGCTTGCCGGCTACCATTTTGAGCGTTTGGTGGCGGGAATGGGGGTACTGGATATGGATGTGCCGGCTGGATTTGTGGAGAGGCTTGGCGGTGAGGTGCTTGCGCTTTGCGAGGCGAATGGGTCTTTTGTTGCCGGCGCAGCGCGGGTGCGGCTGGCGGTGTTCCGGGGGGAGAGCTCTTTTGTGGGGCCGGTCGACAGGCGGGCGAACTATATTATTCAGTCATTGCCGTTGGAGCTGAAGGAGGGGGATGGGGTCAGCCTCGGGGTGTATCCGGACGGCCGAAAGGCCTGCGACGCGCTGTCGAATCTAAAATCTGCGAATTATCTTCTTTATATACTGGCGGCGCAATATGCGCGAAAGCAGGGACTGGACGACTGTCTGGTGTTAAACAGCCAGGGGCGTCTGGCCGATTCGACCATCGCCAATCTCTTTTATATCCGTGATTCGGTGTTTTATACGCCGCCGCTGTCGGAAGGCGGGGTGGCGGGGGTCATGCGGCGTCATCTGCTGGATGCGCTGCCCAGGGTGGGGTATGCCGTGGTGGAGAAGCCGGTGAGTTCAGGGGATCTGCTTGAGGCTGATGAGGTGTTTCTGACCAACGCGATCAGGGGGATCATACCGGTGAGGAGTTTTCAGGGAAGGGGTTATGACTGCCGGCTTGCCGGGGTTGTTGGTGAAAAGATGATGGGGCTGTCGGCCGGCTCCTGAGCGTGGATGCGGCTATAGGTGGTGAGCAGGGTTTGAATGGCTTTTCTGCCTTCGTCACCCAGGGCGAGGGAATAGTTGTTGACATAGAGGTCGATGTGCTGGCGCATGACGGTGACGTCCATCTCCTGGGCGTGTTCCTTTACATAGTCGGAGAGGCTGGGATAGTTTGCGAAAGCGTATTCGAGGCTGCGGCGGATAAGCGAATTTACTTTTATGGAAAGGGTGGGGTCGAGGTCTTTGCGGAAGACGATGCCGCCCAGGGGGATCGGGGCACCGGTCTCTTTTTCCCAGAATTCTCCGAGGTCTACCAATTTAGTCAGTCCTTTTTGCCGGTAGGTGAAACGATTTTCATGGATGATCACGCCGCAGTCTACCCGACCGGAGAGGACGGCGTCTTCGATCCCGGAGAATACCATGAACTCTTTCCTGGTGGCCTTGGGGAAGGCGAGGGAGAAGAGGAGGTGTGCGGTAGTCTGTTGCCCGGGGATGGCGATGGTGCAGCTGTCGACGGTGGAAAGGGGTCTGTCTTCGCGGGAAATCAGGAGCGGGCCGACGCCTTTTCCGAGTGCGCCGCCTGCCTCCAGCAGCCTGTATTGGTGTAAGACGAGGGGCAGGACGCCATAGCTGATCTTGGAAATGTCTAACTTACCTTGCATGGCCCACTGGTTGAGGGTCTGTACGTCCTCCAGGACGACGTCGAAGTCCAGGCCTTCTGTGTCGATCTTTTTGTTGACGAGGGCGTCGAAGATAAAGGTGTCATTAGGGCAGGGGCTAAATCCAAGGGTAAATCGCATGAGGAATTTTTTATAGTTTAGAAGAGGCTGTCTCCTGTTGAATTCAATTTTTCGAGAAGGGCAATGAGCCGGGTATTCAAATTGGCTATGGCCGAGCGGATGTCCCATTTTGTCTTGTCGCGTACGCCAATGTCGTTGGATATGGCTCTCAGCTGGATAAAGGGTATTTTTTCCTGCAGGCAGACATAGTGCAGGCCACCGCCTTCCATGCTTTCAACAACGGCGTCTGTATTTTGTTGATACCAGTTGATCCGGATCGGGTCGGTGGTTATTTCGTTGACGGTGATGGAGGGGACGAGGTCGAGGCCTGACAGCTCCAGCAGCTGGCGATGGGGGTTGACGAGGTGGCCGTTGGTGAAGGGTGGGGCGTCTGGTTCGGCCAGCCGCAGGTCGAAGAGTGTCCTGAAGGTCTGGTCTTCCCATACGCCGAGGTCGGCGAGGGTATCTTTTTGGATCGCGACGACGTCTCCGGGTTTTCTGCCGGTAAAGCAGCCGGCGATGCCGGCCTGGATGATCAGCTGTGGGCGGTTGCTGCCAATCTGTCGCATGAGGGACCAGGTTGTGGGGAGGCAGCCGACGCCTGTGATCAGGGGGGTGATGGTCAGGCGGGTGGTTGGGGAAAGCGGATCCGGGGAAGGACCGAGGGGGGCGACCGAATCAGGTGAACCCTTCGAATAGCCGGATATAGCGGCCAGATAATCAAGGGTTGGCTGTACTTCGAAGGGGGTGGCGGCCGTAAGGAGAATATGCATGTTGCAAATATCCGGAATCATTTAACTTTGCGGCAATTTTAAACAGGACGAACCACGGGTTCGTCGGCCGAAGGCCCATTTATTAGCCGTGCACCGGGGAATGGGTAAGTTTTCGGAAAACCAATTCCCGGTGCTTAATGAAAGACATGGTGTATTTGACGCGCCTGGAACATTTTAATGCTGCGCATAAACTGTACAATCCGGGCTGGAGCAGGGAAAAGAACGAGGAAGTCTTTGGCAAGTGTGCCAATGAGAACTGGCATGGCCATAATTACGATCTTTATGTGACTATAAAGGGTGAGCCGGACCCGGATACTGGATTTTTGTTTGACGTAAAGAAGCTGAGCCAGATCATCAAGGACCAGGTGATCGAAAAGGTAGACCATCGGAATCTGAACCTGGAGGTTGATTTTCTGAAGGGGAAGATGTGTTCGACGGAGAATCTGGCTATCGGTATCTGGCAGCAGCTGGTGCCGCATTTGCCGTCGGAGATCAAGCTGCATTGCATCAAGCTGTATGAGACCCCGAGGATATATGTGGAGTATTTTGGATGAGCGTGAACCGCGCGGTGGACAATGGGGTGGGTGATGACTGCCGGCCGATAGGGACAGGGATGAGTAATGGGTGGTGTTTGGGGACAAAGTGAGGGATGAACATAAATTAATAGCCATGAGCGTTCGTGAAAGAAAAGTAGCGGTTTACCGGAAGGAGCATTTTAATGCGGCGCACCGCATTTTTAATCCTGCGTGGGATGACAGGAAGAATGCGGACGTGTTCGGGAAATGCAGCAACCCGAATTATCACGGTCACAATTACGAGCTGATCGTGAAGGTGACGGGTGTGCCCGACCCTGAGACCGGCTATGTAATGGACATGAAGGTGCTGTCGCGCATCACGGCGGAGGAAGTGCTGGAGCGCTTTGATCATAAGAACCTGAACCTGGATACCGCTGAATTCAAAGATCTCAATCCTACTGCAGAGCATATTGCGATGGTCATTTATGACCTGCTGAGGGCGCGTATCGATGAGAAGCTGGAATTACAGGTTAGACTATATGAGACGGAAAGGAATTTTGTGGAATATCCTGCGGATTAAACTATAAACGATGGCTTATACGAAAATCGACCAGTACGACGAAAAGGTCACCCTGGCTCTAACTAAGAATTACCAACAGTCGCTGGACCTTCTTGGGGAAGATCCGGGCCGGGAGGGCCTGTTGAAGACGCCTGAGCGGGTGGCGAAGGCGATGCAGTTCCTGACGCAGGGTTATTCGCAGGATGCGCATGCCATTCTGAACTCGGCCAAGTTCCACGAAGACGTCAGTGAGATGATACTCGTAAAGGACATCGAACTATACAGCCTGTGCGAGCATCATATGCTGCCTTTTTTTGGTAAGGCGCATGTCGCCTATATTCCGAATGGCTGGATCACGGGTCTGAGCAAGATAGCCAGGGTGGTGGATGTTTATGCCAGGCGCCTGCAGGTACAGGAGAGAATGACCACGCAGATACTGCACGCCATAAAGGAAACTCTTAACCCGCTGGGGGTAGCCGTTGTCATTGAAGCTTCTCATCTTTGTATGATGATGCGGGGAGTGCAGAAGCAGAACTCGGTCACGACGACTTCTGCCTTCTGGGGGGAATTTGAGAAGAATGAAACAAGGAGTGAGTTTACCAAGCTGATATCCTCTAATCTGCATTAATTTTCTTTTTTTTGAATCGGGTCTTTGTGGCATATTTGCCACCGGGGATGGATGAGTAGTGTTGATTGATGATGTGTTGTCCCCAGTTCACCTAAACACCTAGGAATATGAAGCACGCGTATGTCTTCCCGGGACAGGGATCTCAGTTCGCCGGCATGGGAAAGAATCTTTATGAGAATAGCGCATTTGCGAAGAAATTATTCGAGCAGGCCAACGAGATAATCGGGTTTCGTATTTCGGATGTCATGTTCAATGGGACGGAGGAAGAGCTGCGTCAGACGAAGGTGACCCAGCCGGCTATCTTTCTTCATTCTGTTATCGTCTATAAAGGCATCGAGAATAACAAGCCTGATATGGTGGCGGGGCATTCGCTGGGAGAGTTCTCGGCGCTGGTGGCCAATGGGGTTCTGAGTTTTGAGGATGGTCTTCAGCTGGTGGCTGCGCGTGCGATGGCCATGCAGCGGGCCTGTGAGAAGCAGCCTTCCTCGATGGCGGCGGTGCTTGGTCTGGAAGACGGCAAGGTTGAGGAGATCTGTGCGACTGTGCAGGAGGAGACGAATGAGGTTGTTGTTCCTGCCAATTACAATTGCCCCGGGCAGCTCGTGATCAGCGGGTCGACGCGCGGGGTTGAGGTGGCTTGTGAGCGGATGAAGGCGGCTGGCGCCAAGCGTGCGCTTGTGTTGCCGGTGGGTGGGGCTTTTCACTCGCCCTTGATGGCGTCTGCGCAGGATGAGCTGAAGAGCGCGATCGAGAAGACCACATTTTATAATCCGATATGCCCGGTATACCAGAACGTCGTAGCGAAGGCTGTCGTGGCTAAGGATGAGATCAAAAAGAATTTGATCGACCAGCTTACGGGCGCGGTAAGGTGGACGCAGTCTATTCAGTCAATGATAACTGACGGGGCTTCTCATTTTTCGGAGATCGGGCCCGGTAAGGTGCTTCAGGGGTTGATCCAGAAGATCGACAAGACGACGCAGGTTGACGGGGTGAGCTAGGAGATGTTGATGGCGCAGTTGACCCAGCCGGCGTCGAAGCTGGCGTTGTATCTTTTATAAAAATTGATGGCGGGTTCGTTCCAGTCGAGCACCTGCCAGACCATTCCCGAGAATTTCTTTTCTTTTACTTCTTCCAGGAGGCGGTCGAAGAGCAATTTGCCCAGGCCTTTTCCGCGCATTTTTTCTGTGACGATGAGGTCCTCCAAATAGAGGCGTTGTCCTTTCCAGGTGCTATAGCGGATATAGTAAAGTGCGAAGCCTTCGACCATGCCGTCGACTGTGACGACAAAGGCCCACCAGACGGGGTTGGGCCCGAAGCCGCTGTCTGTAAAGTGTTCGAGGGTCACGGTGACTTCCGCGGGTGCTTTTTCGTAGAGGGCGAGTTCGTGGACGAGCTCCAGCAGGCGGGGGCAGTCCTCGCGGACTGCCCTGCGGATGGATATGTTGTTATTGGTATCGCTCATTTTAGTATCCCCATTTGACCCAGGTTGCGCCCCAGGTGAAGCCACCGCCGAAGGCGGAGAGGACGAGATTGTCTCCTTTTTTTAGTTTGTCTTTCCAGTCCCAGAGGCAGAGGGGGATAGTTCCGGCTGTGGTGTTGCCATAGCGCTGGATATTGATCATGACCTTTTCTTCTGCGAGTCCCATCCGGTGCGCCGTGGCGTCAATGATCCGCTTGTTGGCCTGGTGGGGCACGAGCCAGCTGATGTCGTCGGCCGTGAGGTGGTTGCGTTCCATCAGCTCAGCGCTGATGTCGGCCATGCCTTTGACGGCGAATTTGAAAACGGCCTGGCCTTCCTGGTAGATATAGTGTTCTTTGGCGGCCACGGTCTCGTAGCTGGAGGGGCGGAGGGAGCCGCCGGCTTTCATGTGGAGGTGTGTCCGTCCGCTGCCGTCGCTTTTGAGGATGCTGTCCAGGACCCCATATCCGTCGTAGTTGGGTTCGAGCAGGACTCCGCCGGCGCCGTCGCCGAAGATGATACAGGTGGTGCGGTCGCTGTAGTCGACGATGCTGCTCATCTTGTCGGCGCCGACGACCACCACTTTTTTGAACCGGCCGCTCTCGATATACATGGCGCCCGATGTGAGGGCGTAGAGGAAGCCTGAGCAGGCGGCGCTCATGTCAAATCCCCAGGCGTTCTTTGCACCGACCTTGTCGCAGACGATGTTGGCGGTGGAGGGGAACAGCATATCGGGGGTTACTGTGGCAACGATCACACAATCAATCTCTTCCGGGCGGATTCCCCGTTGGCGGCAAATCTCTTCGACTACCGGTACGCAGAGGTCGGAGGTAGCCTTTCCTGCGCCTTTGAGGATCCTTCTCTCTTCAATCCCTGTCCTGGTGCGGATCCATTCGTCATTTGTGTCAACAATCTTTTCGAGGTCGGCGTTGGTGAGACGGTCTTCGGGTACGTATCCTCCGATCGCAGTAATAGCGGCGGTCATTTTATTGCTCATTATTAATTCCAATCAGGTTTATAAAAAGATTTTTGCAAAGGTGCTGAAAAATATTGAATAACGGGGGGAGGGGGTTCTTATTATACCCGTGGGATGGGTGGTGGAACATCGATTGGAGGGTTGTGGTTAGAGGGGAGGACGGGTGATGGAATATCGATTGGAAGGGTGTGGTTACAGGGGAGGTCGGGTGGTGGAATATCGATTGGAGGGGTGTGGTTACAGGGGAGGTCGGGTGTGATCGTGGGGGTCGGGGTGGGTATGATCATATGGGAATGGGGGGTGTGAATGTACCGGTTGGGTGGGTGTACAGATGTTAACGAATTAGCCTATTTTCGCAGCCATGATAGCCTTTTTGCGTGGAACGTTTGCCTACAAGAGTCCTGCCCTTGTCCATATGGAAGTGGGAGGGGTGGGCTATGAGCTGCAGATCAGCCTGAATACCTATTCCCATATTGAAGCCCTTGACAAAGGGTTGTTACTCACCTATCTGCATATTCGGGAGGACGCCCATATCCTGTATGGTTTTTTCGAGAGAGCGGAAAAGGACCTGTTCATTCAGCTGATCAGCGTGTCGGGGGTTGGTGCGTCGACGGCGCGGATGATGCTTTCGGCGATGAAGCCAGAGGAGATCACGCGTGCGATCCTTCAGGGTAATGCGAGGCAGCTGGAAAGTATCAAGGGGATCGGCAAGAAGTCGGCGGAAAGGATCATTCTAGAGCTGAGGGACAAGGTGGGCAAGGGCAAAGAAGATACCACAAATATTTCATCCCTGACAAGCAATACGTTGGAACAGGACGCGTTAAATGCCCTGATCACGCTTGGCATCGCCAGACCCGCCGCAGAAAATGCAATCAAGAAAGTGAGCCGTGAGGGGGTTGATAAAGTCGAGGATCTTATTAAACAAGCCTTAAAATTCCTGTAGCCTATTGGACGAACTTTATCTAACTAATTCATTGAGGAAGTTTGACCCGTCATTTGTTTCAGCTATCCCTGGCAACGTTATTGTTGACCGCGGCATCGGTTGTTTGTGCGACAACTGCATCCGCGCAGGTCGACACGGTAAGACATAGGACAGATACGGTAGGACTCTCTCCCGATATGTATCGTCTTAGGAGGGCTGCGGATTCCATCCGGCGGCTCGGGGATTCTATTCGCAGAGTCAGTAATCCCGGGAACGCTCCGGGTAATCCTCCAGGCAATGTAACGCCGGGGAATGTTCCGGGCAATGTGCCTCCGGGGAACGCGAATCCGGCTGGTGTGACTCCTGGTAACCGAGGGGTCATCTACGATACCGGAGCTCCCCGGCTGATCGATACTTTCCATAAGGACACGCTGCGATTTCCGCTGTATGACCGTCGTTCAGACCGGTTCACCAACCCCAACAAGAATCCATTCGACCTCAAGGACCCGGCAAATATCAAAGATTCGATCGTCTATGACCCGGTCACTAAGCAATATTACATTATTGAGAAAATTGGTAGCCAATACTTTAGGAAGCCTACCTACCTGACCTTCGATGAGCTGATGCAGATGCAGGGGCAAAATTCGGAGGATGATTATTTCCGGAAGCGGGCCGATGCCCTGGATGCGCTGAACCGGAAATTGCTCAGGCCGAAGCTTTCTGTCAGCGACAACCTGTTCAACCGGATCTTTGGCAACGGGAAGATAGACATCCGGCCGCAGGGGAATGTGGATATCAATGCGGGTTTTCAGAGTCAGAACATCCAGAATCCGACCCTGCCGGAAAGCGCGAGGCGGACCTGGTCGCCGGATTTTGGGATGAACGCCAACTTAAACGTGGTGGGGAACATCGGGGATAAGCTGAAGCTTCCCATTTCCTATAATACCCTGGCCAATCTCGATCTGGAGAACCAGCTGAAGCTGGACTATACGGGTGGGCCGGACGAGATCATCAAGAAGATCGAGGCGGGGAACGTCAGCTTTACGACGCCGAGCACGCTGATGACGGGCGCCCAGTCCCTTTTTGGTATCAAGACCAAGATGCAATTCGGCCGGCTGTCGGTCACTGCGGTGCTGGCCAACCAGCGTTCGCAGAAACAGAATATCGCCTCCCAGGGCGGGGCTGCGGTCACTTCCTACTCTTTCAAGGCGGATGATTATGAAGAGAACCGGCACTTCCTGCTGGCCCAGTATTTCCGCAACAACTATAATAAGGCGATGTCGCGGCTGCCGATCGTCACTTCCCAGGTACAGATACTGCGTATGGAGGTCTGGGTTACGAACCGCAACGGCATCGATACGGGGTCCCGCCAGATCGTGGGTCTTATGGACCTTGGGGAGGTAGCTCCTTACAATAAGAACATCCGGCCGTTGACCAATCTCCCTTATCCTTTCAACAATGCGAACACCGAATACAATTCGATCGTCGGTGACAAGTCGAGCCGGAGTCCGTCGCAGGCGGCGAACAAGCTGAATTCTCTCGGTCTGGCCCAAGTGCAGGATTTCGAGATCGTATATGCGCGCAAATTGAGTGCTTCTGACTACTATTTCAATCCCCAGGTGGGCTTTCTGTCGGTCAATCAGACGCTGCAGTCCAACGACGTGCTGGCGGTGGCCTACCAGTACAGCTATAACGGACAGATCTACCAGGTGGGGGAATTCGCTTCGGATGTTCCGCCCGATACTGCGGTCGGCACGGGGGCGGGCTCTTCCAAGGTCCTATACCTCAAGTTGCTGAAGGCGACGTCCCAGCGGACCAACCTGCCGTTGTGGAAGCTGATGATGAAGAACGTCTATTCCCTGAAGACGCCGGCGGGCGGGATCCTGTCCAATATCCAGCAGGCCGGTTTTCAGTTCAATATTAATTATGACGAGCCGAGCAAGGGAACGAAGCGCTATCTGCCCGAGGGACCGAAGGCTGCTATACCGCTGCTGACGGTGTTGAACCTCGACAGGCTGAATGCGCATAACGATCCCCAGCCGGATGGGGTATTCGACTACCTCGAGGGGTATACGGTACTTTCCAACCAGGGCAGGATCATCTTTCCGTTGCTGGAGCCATTTGGTCATGACCTGGATTCGATCGCCTTCCAGGGGGCGCCGCAGTCGTTGAAGGACAAATACGTTTTTTATCAGCTGTACGATACAATCAAGGCGGTGGCGCAGACCTTTGCTAACGTGGACCGTTATGTACTGAGTGGGTCGGCGAAGGGACAGTCGACCTCGAATCTTTCGCTGAATGCGTATAATGTTCCCCCCGGCTCAGTCGTGGTCACCGCCGGCGGCCAGACATTAAAGGAGAATGTGGACTATGTGGTCGACTACAACCTTGGGCAGGTACAGATAATCAACCAGGCCATTATCAATTCGGGGACTCCGGTGAATGTCTCCTTTGAGAATAATGCCAGCTTTGGGCTGCAGCAGCGGAGTTTTATGGGTGTGCGTATGGATTATCTGGCCAAGTCTACGGCGACGGAGTCGTTGAATTTCGGCGCGACGTTCGAAAGGCTGAACGAGCGGCCTTTTTTCAGCAAGACTGAGTATGGACAGGACCCTATCCGGAATACGATGTATGGGGCTGACGTCAATTACCGGGGGCAGCTGCCGGGTCTGACGCGTCTGCTGGACAAGCTGCCTTTCTATAGCACGAAGGAGATGAGCACCATCAATGCCTATGGCGAAGGGGCTATCCTGCGGCCGGGGCATCCGCCGCAGATCGGCAAGGGGACCAGCGGCGCGGTGTATATCGACGACTTCGAGGGTTCGACGAGCTCGATCGACCTGCGTTTTCCGCTGACGAGCTGGGCGCTGGCGTCTGCTCCGCAGGGTACCAACGGACAGTTTCCGCCGTTGTTCCCTGAAGCGAGTCTGACGGATTCGGTCGACTATGGATTCAACCGGGCCAAGTTCGCCTGGTACAATATCGAGCCGACCCTCCAGGACCGGACCAATCCGAATAACCCGGACAAGTACGAGAATACGCTGCTGGACCCCCGTGTAGGGCCGATACAGACGCAGCAGCTCTTCCCGGAACAGACGGTGCAGACGGGTCAGGCGCAGCTGATCACGTTCGATATGGCATACTACCCTACGGAGAAGGGTCCTTATAACTTTGATGCGCGGCCGGGCAGCGTCGACGGCACCGGCAAGTTATTGAACCCGCAAAAACGCTGGGGTGGCATCATGCGCGCGATCGACCAGACGGATTTCGAGACGAACAATATCGAGGTGCTGCAGTTCTGGATGCTCAGCCCCTTTGCAAAGACGGCGAATGGCGTGGGCAACACCACGGGCGGTCAGATGTATATTGATCTGGGGAGCGTTTCGGAGGATATTCTGAAGGACGGGAAGAAGCAGTTCGAGAACGGGCTGAACACCCCGAACATCAATTCCCAGATAGACGAGAGCTCTGTCTGGGGAAGGGTGCCGGCCAACCCGATACAGGTGACAACGGCGTTCAGCAACGACGCGGGCGACCGGCCTTACCAGGACGTGGGCTTTGACGGGATGACGGACAGCGCGGAAAGGACGAAGTATCAGCGCTATCTGAATACGCTTGCCGCCACCTTCGGGACGGGGTCTGCGATCTATCAGAAGGCGGCGAACGACCCGTCGAGCGACAATTTCACGAACTACCGCGACCAGGGATATGACGGGGCTCAGGCAGGTATCCTTACCCGCTATAAGAATGTAAACAACCCGCAGGGTAACTCGCCGATAGCGACGACGGGTTCCACCACCATTTCAGCGTATACGCTGTATCCTGACCAGGAAGACCTGAACAAGGACAATACGATGAATACGCTGGAAGAATATTTCGAGTACAAGGTGAACCTGGTCCCGAATGGTTTTGGGTCCGGGTATATCACGGACTCGATGACCTTTGCTCCCAGCGGCGGGGTAAAGCAGACCTGGTATCAGTTCCGTATACCTATCTCCGAGTATTATCAGAAGGTGGGCAATATTCCCGATTTCAAGTCTATCCAGTTCATCCGTATGTATCTTACCGGTTTTACCGACTCGGTGGTGCTGCGTTTTGCCAAGCTCGAGCTGGTGCGCAATAACTGGAGGAATTTCAACTATATCATCGATACGACGGGCAATTTTACGGCGTTGCCGGCCAATAACGTCACGACATTTAATGTGACGGCTGTCAATATCGAGCAGAACAGCTCGCGTCAGCCTGTTCCGTATGTCACGCCTCCCGGTGTGGTCCGGCAACAGGAGCTGAGCAACAATAACGTGAATCTGTTGCTGAACGAGCAGGCGATGAGCCTGCAGATCTGTAATCTTGTACAGGGGGATGTCCGCGGGGTTTATAAGACTACGGCTCTCGACCTGCGTCGCTATGGCACCATGGACATGTTCATCCATGCTGAGGCTACGGGTAACCAGAACGGGATCAATGACAATGACCTTTCCGCGGTGATCAGGTTAGGTAGCGATTTTGTGAGCAACTATTATGAGATAAGGATACCGCTGAAGCGAACGGTGTGGGGGGCTACCACTGCGGATGCTATCTGGCCCTCGGCCAACAACCTCAGTCTGAATCTGCAGCGGCTGATACAGCTGAAGGTCAACCGGAATAACAAGGGGGTGAGCAACTCCTATTATAGGGAGGCGGATGCGACGGGGCGAACGTACGCCATTTTGGGTAATCCTAACTTAGGCGCGATACAGGCTTTTTTCCTTGGAGTTCAGAACGTCAACCTGGCTACGGCGTGTACGGAGGTATGGTTCAACGAACTGAGGCTTACCGATATAAGTACCCAGGGGGGGTGGGCGGCAGTGGGCAAGGTGGACATCAAGCTGGCGGACCTGGGTACGCTGACGGTGTCGGGAAGCAACCGGACGGCGGGATTCGGTACTATCGACCAGAGTACGAACGAGCGGTCGCTGGACAATAATTCGCAGTTCGATGCGGCTACCAACCTGGAGCTGGGCAAGCTGTTGCCGAAGAAGGCGGGGATGTCGATACCGGTATATGCGGGATTGACCAAGACGACGAGCACGCCGCAGTATGACCCGTTCGATCTGGACATCAAGCTAAAGGACAAGGTGAAGGCTGCGCCGGGTTCGCAGAAGGATTCGATACGGGAGCAGGCGGTTGACCAGACGACGATCACGACGGTCAATTTTACCAATGTCCATAAGAATAACACGACAAATAAAAAGCTCAAGGTCTGGAGCGTCGAGAATGTGAACGTGAGCTATTCGTATAGCCGGACGGAGCACCATAGTCCGCTGGCGGTGGAAGACGAGCTGATCGTGCATAAGGCGACGCTGGCGTATAACTATAACCGTGCGGCGAAGTTCATAGAGCCGTTCAAGAAGAAGATCAGGTCGAGGTCGCCGTGGCTGGGGCTTATCAGGGATTTCAATTTCAACCCGATGCCGACGGTGCTCGGCTTCCAGGCGAATGTCATCCGGCAGTTCGGCGCTTATCGCAGCCGCAATATTGGCGGGCCGAAGAATATTTTGCCGGAGACCTATAACAAGTTCTTTACGTTCGACCGGCTGTATACGCTGCGCTGGGATTTTACGCGGTCGCTGGCGCTGGATTTCACGGCAACGAACAGGTCGTGGATCGACGAGGACAGCGGCAGGCTCGACAAGGCGCAGCGAAAGAAGATGTGGGACCGGTTCTTCAGGGGTGGTCGTACGGTGCTTTATACACAGAATGCCAATCTTACCTATACTTTCCCGACGGCCAAGATACCGGCGCTGGACTGGACCAAGGTGCAGGCGGGGTACTCGGCGTCCTATACCTGGACGGGGGCTTCGCAGCTGGCGGTGACGCTGGGCAATACGCTGCAGAATACGCAGCAGCGTACGTTGCTGGCTGATTTTGATCTTACCCGTCTGTATGCGAAGTGGGGGTTGCTGAAGCGGCTCGATCAGAATGGGCAGCAGCGGCAGCCGGGGCAGCCGGGGGGCAGGCCGGATACGGCGCGGAAGAGGTCCGGGTCCGAGGAAAATCAGCCGTATGAATTAAAGGGTGTGGTGAAGGGTCTGGCGAAGATATTGACGTCGGTGAAGCATGTTACCTTCAACTATGCCGACAATTCCTCGTCCACTATTTATGGGTTTTTGGACAGCACGCACGTGCTGGGGATGGACTTCCGGTCGATGCAACCGGGGTGGGGGTATGTGTTTGGGCGTCGTGCGGATACTTCCTTTATCAACGGGTTGGGGAAGAAGGGTCTGATCTCTACGGATACGACGCTGAACAACCAGAACATGATCAGCTATACGCAGAAGATCTCGGCGTCTGCGATCATCGAGCCGGTGCGTGACCTGCGTATCACGGTGAACCTTGACAAGACGTTCGGGCAGAATTATTCGGAGCTCTACAAGGATACGGCCGGGGGCAGCGGGTATTCGCGGCTGAATCCGTATATGGCGGGGACATTCAGTGTTTCTTTTATATCCTACAAGACGCTGTTCGAGTCGTATAAGCCCAATGAGATATCGAAGACCTTTGCCAAATTCGAGACCTACCGGAGCATCATCTCTTCGAGGCTGGGGGCGATCAACAAATATACGGGTGGTCTGGTGGGCAGCGACGGTTATGCGGCTGGGTATGGCCGTTATGCCCAGGACGTGCTGATCCCGGCTTTTATCGCTGCCTATACGGGGAAGAGTCCCTCGACGGTGGCGTTGCTCAATGAGAAGGGCGGGGATGTCACCTCGAATCCTTTCTCGGGATATCTGCCGAAGCCGAACTGGCATATTACTTATAGCGGGCTGAGCCGTCTGGAGTGGTTCAAGAAGATCTTTACGAGTTTTAATATCACTAATGGGTATACGAGCTCGTTGAGCATGAATAGTTTTAATTCCGACCTGCGGTATCGCGATCCGCTGGGATATGGGACGCCCGGGTTTATCGATACGATCAGCGGGAATTTTGTGCCTTTCTATGCGGTTCCGAATATTACGATCCAGGAGCAGTTCACGCCGCTGCTGGATGTGGACATGCAGTTCGTGAACCAGGTGCAGGCGAAGGTGGGATATAGCCGGAGCAGGCAGCTGAGTCTGAGTCTGGTGGACTTCCAGCTGAGTGAGAGCCGTTCTACGGAGATCACGATCGGGGGTGGGTTCCGGAAGCGGGGTGTGGGGCTGCCTTTCGGCTGGAAGGTGGCGGGTAATGGGAAGACGCCGCCGAATGGGCCGCCTGGCAGCATTAATTCGCAGAAGGCGCAGAATGATCTGACCTTCCGGCTGGATATAAGCATCAGGGATGATGCGACCTCGAGCAGCTATCTGGATCAGAATGCGTCGTTGCCGACTGGTGGACAGCGGGTGATACGGATAGATCCGTCTATCGATTATGTGTTGAATAACCGGATCAATCTGAAGCTGTATTTTGATCAGCAGCGGACGACGCCGAAGATATCGACGACGCCGCCTATTGTTACGACGAAGGGGGGGATACAGATAAGGATATCGCTGGCGCCGTAAGTTGATTAGCTTTTCTTATAAAAATATATTCCGTCGGCCTGGGCCGTGCAGGTCATGACGATGTCGTTGAGGCAGACGTGGGCCGGCAGGGTGGCGCAGTAGTAGATGACGTCTGCTACGTCAGCGGCGTGCAATGGGGTGTAGCCATCGTATATCTTTTTTGCCTGGGTCTCGTCGCCTTTGAAACGGACGTTGGAGAATTCTGTCGCGGCGGCTCCGGGGTGGATGGCGGTGACCTTGATGCCGTGGCGCAGCAGGTCGATGCGCATCGAGTGGGAGATGGCGTCGACGGCGGCTTTGCTGCCGCAGTAGACGTTGCCTTTCTCATAGATGTCCTTTGCTGCTACCGAGCCGAGGTTGATGATATGACCTTTGCCTCTTGCGGTCATGGACGGAAGGACTGCGCGGGATACGTAGAGCAAACCCTTTACGTTGGTGTCGATCATTGTCTCCCAGTCATCCATATTCGCTTCATCAAAGAAATCCCTGCCGAGGGCGAGGCCGGCGTTGTTGACGAGGATGTCGATCGTCTGCCAGCTGTCGGGCAGGCTACCGATGGCGGCGTCGACGGCGGCTTTGTCCTGTACGTCAAAGACGAGGGGTAGTATCCTGGGGGTGCTGAGGGGGCCGTAGGCGCCGCTCTCCAGGTCGGTCTTGAGCGCTTCGAGCCTTTCTTTTCTTCTGCCGGTGATAATGATGTCATAGCCGCCTGCTGCTGCGAATTTGCGGGCGCAGGCTTCGCCAAAACCGGAAGTTGCGCCGGTGATGAGGATGATCTTGTTCATGTATTTATTACGAAGTTTAGATATGATTGGAGGAGGTTGTTGCTGAGGCCGGGTTCTTCGAGCATGCCCATGTGTGCGGAGTGTTGAAGGATATGGATATGGGATAAGGATGGCAGATGGGACTGCTGCAGGGTGTGTTCGGGTGGAACGGCCTGGTCTTCTTTACCGATGACGAAGAGCACTGGTGTTGTGGCCTCTTTTAGAACTTTTGTGCGGTCTGGGCGCTGGATCATGGCTTCGTACCAGGCGATAAGGGTGTCGGGTGCGAGGCCGGAGTAGCGGTCGATCATGGTCTGGACCAGACTGGGGCGGCTGGTGCGGGTTTCGGCGGCGAAGAGGTTGGGGATGGACTGGCGGATGAAGGGGGCCGAGCCGTTGGTGCGAATGAAGTCGTTGCTTTTTCGGCGTGCTGCTTTTTTTTCTTCGCTGTCGGGATATGCTGTGGAATGGAAGAGGCCGAAGCCTTTGAGGCGGTCGGGGTATTTTTCGGCGAAGGCGAGAGTGACATAGCCGCCCATGCTGTGGCCGATGAGGACGCAGTTGTCGATGCCTTCGTGGTCGAGGATGGCCAGGGTGGAGTCGGCCATTGATCCCATAGAGGCGGGGGGCAGGTCGGGGATGATCAGGCGGTAGCTGGTCAAGAGGTGTTCGACCTGGATATCCCACACGGTATGGTCTTCGGCGAAGCCGTGGAGCAGGACGACGGGGAGGCCGGCGCCTACGTCGCGATAGAAGAGGGTGTTTGCGCCGTTGGCTATTTTCTTATCCACGAATTTTTTGTTTTAATGGTGGTGAAGATAACCCAGATGATGAACAGGAGGGTAAGCAAAAGTGCCAGCTTTGATATGCAATCACCGTACCGGACATAGAAGGTGAGCTCGTTGGTGGCGGGGACGGATTGCTGGATGATGGCGGTTGAGACCCAGGGTCTGGACGCGATGATATCACCGGCGGGATTGATGACGCAGGAGACGCCGGTGTTGGCGCTTCGGATGACCCAGCGTCTGGTCTCGACGGCTCTCAGGCGGGCATAGTATTCGTGCTGGCTGTAGCCGGGGGTATTGCCCCACCAGCCGTCGTTGGTGATGATGGCGATAATGTTCGCTCCGTTGCGGACGTAGCGTGACATGAATTCTCCGTAGATGCTTTCATAGCATACGGCGGGGGCTATATGGTAGGTGTGGTTGGTCGTGTTTAGTACGGTACGGTCGGTCTGACCGGTATAGCCGGTTGTCGTCCCCCCGAATTTTTCAAACCAGGAGTCGAGGATATGCAGGAAGGGTGGCAGGGTCTCTACGCCCGGGACCAGCCTGGATTTGTGATAGAATGAGACGGGGCCGCTGCTGTCGAAGAGGGCGGCGGCGTTGTAGCTTTCGTAGTATCGATCGGAGCCTGGGATCTTCTGGGCGGAGGGGCTATGGCGTTCGTTGAAGATGCGGACGGCTTCGAGGCCGCTGAGCAGGTTGATATTGGGGTGGTGGTGGAGGAAGTCCCATAGGGGGTTGAGAAAGAAATCCTGTTTGAGCTGGTCTTCCAGAAAGCCTTTCTCGCTGTACAGGGCTGTCTCGGGCCATACGACGAGGACGGTATTGGAGTCGACGGCGGAGTCGCTGAGGCGGATCAGCTTGTGCAGCTGGGCCTCGAGGCTGCCGGTATACAGTTTTTCATAAGGGTCGATATTGGGCTGGACGATGACGATGTTGTTGTGAGAGAGGGTGGCTCCGGGCTGGTCGCTTTGGATATCTTTCCGGGGCGGGGTGACGAGGAAGGAGATCAGGAAGGGGAGGACGAGGGTCAGGCTTGAGTAGAGTGCGAACCTGCGGTTGAGCTGTCCGCCTTTGAATTTTTTCCAGCAGAAGCGGAAGAGGAGGATGTTGACCGACATTACCCAAAGGCTTCCGCCGCTGGCGCCGGTATATTCATACCATTGTACCCAGCTGGTATGAGTGGAGAAGACGTTGCCCAGGGTCAGCCAGGGCCAGCTGAGGCCCCAGTCCTGGAGGTGGATGTATTCGAAGCTGAGCCAGAAGAATACCAGTGACAGGTAGCCGGCGGTATCGCCCATGCGACGTTTGACGGCGTGAAAGCCGAGCCAGGGGATGCACATGAGCAGGCTGTTGGCAAGGATGGCGCCGATGGCGCCGGGGGCAGTGGCGTTCCATATCCACCAGGTGGTGGTGGCGTTCCAGATGACCATCGAGAGGTAGACCCAGCCAAAGAATTTTTTTCGGCGTATTCCCTGGCGTTCGAGCCAGAGCAGTGGGATGAAGGCGATAAAGATGAGGAAGGTGAGGGGGGACACCGGCCAGGCCGCGAATAGCAACAGGCCGGTAAGCACAGACAGAAGAAAGGGAGAAAGCTTTTTCAAACTGTGGATCTTTTTTGTTGTGGGGTAAAAATACATTTTATCGCCGGGAGATGGACCATGGAATGAAAAATGCCCCGGGAGTCGGAGCATTTTTATGAGATTTTTGAGAGGCCAGCGGGGTGGTGAGAAGGAAGACCAGCGTGGTAGTGAGAAGGAAGACCACCGGGATGGTGAGAATGCCGGACTAGCGGCTATAGTTAGGGGCTTCCTTCGTGATCTCGACGTCGTGTGCGTGGCTTTCTTTCATGCCGGCGTTGGTGATCTTGATGAATTGGGCCTGTTGCTGCAGGGTGCGTATGTCTTTGGCGCCGCAGTATCCCATTCCTGCCCGGAGGCCTCCGACGTATTGCTGGACGACTTCCGACAGGTTGCCTTTGAAGGCTACCCGGCCTTCGATGCCTTCGGGGACGAGCTTTTTGATATCGTCTTCGACGTCCTGGAAATAGCGGTCGCTGCTGCCCTGGGTCATTGCTCCGATGGAGCCCATGCCGCGGTATTGTTTGAATTTTCTTCCTTCGTAGATGATGGTTTCGCCGGGGCTTTCTTCGACGCCTGCGAATACGCTGCCCATCATTACGACGTTGGCGCCTGCGGCGAGGGCTTTTACCATATCTCCTGTATAGCGGATGCCACCGTCGGCGATGACCGGGATATTCCTCGATCTGAGGGCGGAGGCGGCTTCCATTACGGCGGTTATCTGGGGGACGCCGGCTCCGGCGACGATGCGCGTGGTGCAGATGGATCCGGGGCCTATCCCGACCTTAACGGCGTCTGCGCCGGCGTCTGCCAGGGCTTTGGCTCCTGCTGCGGTGCCGATATTGCCTGCTACGACCTGTAGCTGTTTGAAATTCTTTTTGAGGGACTTGAGGGCGTTGATGACGCCGATATGGTGGCCGTGGGCGCTGTCGAGCGTTACGATGTCGACTCCGATCTGCTGCAGGGCGCCGGCGCGATCGAGTAGGTCTTTTGTGATGCCGAGTGCGGCGCCGACGAGCAGGCGGCCGTAGGAGTCCTTTACGGCGTTGGGGTAGCTGGACAGCTGGAGGATATCCCTATAGGTTATGAGGCCGATGAGCTTGCCTTGTTTGTTGATGACGGGAAGCTTTTCGATCTTGTATTTCTGGAGGATCTTTTCTGCTTTTTTCAGGTCGGTGCCATCGGGTGCGGTGACGAGCCTGTCTTTGGGGGTCATCACTTCGCTGACCTTCTTGCGTGGGTTGTCTTCGAACCGGAGGTCGCGGTTGGTGAGGATGCCGACGAGGACGTTGCTTTTGTCGGTGATGGGGATGCCGCCGATCTTATTTTCTTTCATCAGGCGGAGGGCGTCGTTGATGGTGGCGTCTTCGTTGAGCGTGATGGGGTCGATGATGAGTCCGCTTTCGCTGCGTTTGACCTTTCGCACCTGTTCGACCTGCTTGTCGATGCTCATATTCTTGTGGAGGATCCCGATGCCGCCTTCGCGTGCGAGGGCGATTGCCAGTGTGGCTTCGGTAACGGTGTCCATTGCTGCGGATAGCATGGGGATATTCAGCGTAATGCTTTTAGTCAGCTTGCTTCGAATATCGACTTCGCGTGGAAGTACCTGGGAAAAAGCGGGGAGTAACAGTACGTCATCGAAGGTGAGTCCTTCTCCGAAAAACTTTGAGGGGGAAGCCTGCTTTCCAGCAGCGGTATTGTTTCTTGCCATGTGCAAAGATAGGGCGGCGGGGTAGTATGGTCCAAATTTTTTGTCTGCGGGGCTTAGGCGAGCCGGTATCTCTTTCCTGGTAATGAGCAGATCAGTCCTTGTAATTCAAGGTTAAGGAGGTATTTGGCTACGGCTGAAAATTCCAGCTGACTTTGTATGCGTATGTCGTCGAGGGAGAGGGTTTTGCTGTCTGTTAACAAATCGAGCAGGGCTTTTTCGGGACCGGAAAGAGTGTATGCATCTGTGGGAAATGAGAGGGCTGTCTGTGTAGCGGGGCGGGCGATGGGCCAATCCCAGGCCATGCTTTTTTGCAGCTGTTCGCCGGACAGGAGGAGCTCGGCCTTTCCCTGCTGGATGAGCCAGTTGCAGCCGGCGCTGTGGGCGTCGTTGAATCTGCCTGGAACGGCGAAGATCTTTTTGTGATAGGCTTCTGCGTTGCTGATGGTGAGCATGCTTCCTCCTTTTTGTCGGGTCTCTATGACGATGACTGTGTCGCAGAGGCCTGCGATGAGGCGGTTGCGGAGGGGGAACTGGAATTTTTCGAGAGAGGTGTTGATGTTGAACCTGGTGAGGAGGCCTCCGTGCTGCAGCATCTCTTTCGCGAGGCCGCGGTGCTCGTGGGGGTAGACGTGGTTGAGCCCGTGGCCCAGGATGCCTATCGTGGGGATGTTGTATTTCAGCGCAGCCCTGTGGGCGCAGGAGTCGATGCCGTAGGCGAGGCCGCTTACGATGAGCAGGTCGGGCTGGGCGAGCTGGCGGATGAGCTGTTCTGTTATCTCCCGGCCGTGGTTGCTGGGTTCTCTTGTGCCGACGACGGAGATGATCTTTTTGGTATTGAGGTTGGCGTTGCCGTTATAAAAAAGGAGGAGGGGGGCGTCGTCCAGCGGTAAAAGGCGTTGCGGATAGTCGCTGTCGGTGAAGAAGAGGGGGCGGGCGCCAATCTTTTCGAGGTAGAGCAGCTCGGCTTCCACGGATGCCCAGTCGTTGAAGGTCTTGATGGAGTGGGCTGATTCGGGTGGGAGTCCGGACTTGAGGAGGGCGTCGGGGCTGGCCTGGAAAATGGCCTTTGCGTCACCGAAGCGCTCGATCAAATTTTTCGAATAGGCGACACCGATACCTTTGGTACGGGTGAGAGCGAGGAGGTGGAGGGTGCTTTCTTTCATTGGGCAAGGTGATTATGTGTGTGTTTGTGTGTGTTTGTAAAGTTAACCTGAAAATTGTCCCTAACGACTGGTGACTTTGAGCTCGGTGCGGCGGTTTTGGGCGCGGCCTTCGGGCGTGGAGTTGTCGGCGACGGGGACGGTATCTCCGAATCCTTTGAATGACAGGCGAGTCTGGGCTATGCCTTTGGAGATCAGGTATGTAGTCACGGCTTTTGCTCTGTTCTCGGACAGCAGCTGGTTGTCGGTGGCCTTGCCGGAGTTGTCGGTGTGGCCGTTGATCTGGATGCGGACGGTCGGGTTGTCTTTCAGCATTTGAACCACGTTGTCCAGCTCGGATCTGGACTGGGGTTTGAGCTCGTATTTATTGGTCTCGAAGAAGATGTTCTTCAGCACGATGGCGGCGTTGGTCTCGATGGGCTGCAGGGGGATGTCGACGTTGAATGCGGTATCGCCCTGTTCGCGGCTCAGGGAGTAATTATCAGAAAAGAGGAGATAGCCTTTTCTTTTTACGTTGAAGGCGTAGTCTTTACCTTTTGGCAGCGTGATGAGGTAGTTGCCTGTCTCGTCTGTCTGGAGATTGCTGATGACCTGCTGGGTGGCGAGGTCGGTGAGGACGACGCTGGAGGGGAGGCCTTTGCGGGTGGTGCGGTCGTATACTCTTCCCTTTACCCAGAGGGTTCTGGCGGGACGGATGTCGTCGCGCAGCTCGAATGTGTAGAGGTCCAGTCCGCCGCGGCTGTCGGACCGGTCGCTGGCGTAGTAGGCCGTCTTTCCGTCGGCGGCTACCACCATGCTGCCCTGGTCTTCGATGTCGTTGATCGGGTAGCCCAGGTTCTCGGGTTTGCCCCACTCGCCTGTGGAATCTTTATGTGCTACAAAGAGGTCGTTGCTGCCATAGCCGGGGTGACCTGATGAATTGAAGTAGAGGGTCTGGTTGTCGGCGTGGATAAAGGGTGTGCCTTCGTCTCCGACGGTATTGATGGCGGGGCCGAGGTTTTCGGCGGCGCTCCAGTGTCCGTTGAGAAGCCGGTGGCTGACGTAGAGGTCCATCCCTCCGTATCCGCCGGGTCTGCTGCTGGAGAAATAGAGGTCTTTTTTGTCCGGAGAGAGGGAGGGGGCTGCGTCCCAGGAGTCTGAGTTGACGCTGTCGCCCATATTTTCGGGGGCGCTCCAGCCGCCGGATGTCCAGTAGGAGATATAGAGGTCGCAGCTGCCCATGCCGCCGGGGATATCGCAGCCGTTGAAGATGAGCATCTGTCCGTCGAGGGATACTGTCTGTGCGGCTTCGTTGTAGTTGGTATTGATGTCGCCCTCGAGGCTGTGCGCTTTTGCCCAGGCGCTGCTGGTCCTGGTGGAGGTGTAGAAGTCTTCGTTGTTGTGGTTGACCCTTCGGGTAAAGATCAGCGTGTTGCCGTCGAGGCTGATCGAGGGGTAGTATTCGGAGACTTCCGTGTTGATGCTGTCGCCCAGGTTGCGGGGCTCAAATTTGTAATTGGCTGAGGCCTGATGTGCGGCTGCGTAGTCTACGGCGAATTGATAACAGCGTTCGCGGTATGCGCCTGCCTTTCGGCTGGTCTCATTGAGGTTGGGGACGGTGAGGAAGACGTCGATCGCCTGGAGGGCTTTTTCAAAATTCCCGATGCCGGCGAGGTCGATGGAGTAGGGAAGGTTATAGTCTTTGAAGAATTCGCTGTCTATGGCTTTTGCCTGTTGGTAGTATTCGACGGCGGAGCGGTGGTCTTTGAGCTCGGAGTACATGCCGGCTATGGAGAGGTAGGCTTCTTCGTAGCCTTTGTCGATGGAGATTGCTTTCTTCAGGGTTTCTATGCCGCCTTTCAGGTCGTCATTCTGCGCCTGGTCGAGTGCCTTCGTATACAGCTGGGTCGCCTTTTTACTCACTTTGTCAGGGTTGTACTGTGCCTGTCCTGCCAGTGAGGGAAGAAGGAAGAATAATATGAAGAAGTAGGGATACGGTAGACCGAAGCTTTTCATTTTGAATCATTTGTTATCTCAATTTAACTAAAACGCGTGTTATGTGGAGTTTCTGTTTGGGTAAGCAAAAAAGGTGCGCCGATTTTTGGGATGGGAGTATCAGGATTGGGGGAAGGTGGCTTATCGGGGTTGCAAAATTGTGAAAATCGTTTAACATTCCTTTAACATTTCTTTCACATTTGTCCAGCAGCAGGGGCGGGAGGATGCATGTCTTTTATTTATTATCTGAAAAGAACGGGGTTGGAGCCTATTAAAGTTTTGAAAAAAAACTTATGCATTCGTATTGATTTTTAATTAAATACAAACCAAAACACCCCCCACATGAGAAAACTTCCACCACTGTTGGCAGTGTTTGCCCTGTCATGTCAGTTACTATTCGCCCAAGTCAGACCTATAACCGGCAGGGTTACTGATGCCCTGGGGCAGCCGGTTCCCTTCACAACCATTCGCATCAAAGGCACCAAGTCGGGAGTCAGCGCCGACGCCGATGGTAATTTCACGATCAAGGCCAAGACGGGTGACGTGCTGGTCGTTTCCGGGACGGGCATTTCCGAAAAGGAGTTTCCCGTCACGAGCGATGCCGTGCTGGCCATCCAGGTCACCCGGAGTACGACTGCGTTGACGGAGGTCGTAGTCACTGCGCTTGGTATTCAGCGGCAATCGAAGGAACTTGGGTATGCCACGACCAAGATCAACACCAAGGAGCTGACCCAGGCCAAGGTGACCGATATCAGTACCGGTCTTGCGGGTAAGGTTTCGGGGCTGCAGATCAACCTGACAAACAACAGCGTCAATCCGACGACACGTATTGTGCTTCGGGGCAACCGAAGCATCACGGGGAATAACCAGGCGCTGTTGGTCCTCGACGGCGTCCCTGTGGATGATCCGACTTATATCAACAAGATAGATCCGGAGGACGTGGACAATGTGACCGTTCTGAAGGGGGCGGTCGCCGCGGCCATCTATGGGTCCAAGGCCTCAAATGGGGTGTTGGTTATCACGACCAAGCATGGTACCAGGGGAAAGCCGACGATAACCGTCAGCAATACGACCTCGTGGGAAAGGATCTCCTATATGCCGAAGGCGCAGACGAGGTTTGGTTCTTATGGCGGAGAAGGTTTTGCCACCTTCGCGGATGGTACCGTTGGCTATGTGCCTTATGAGAACCAGAGCTACGGGCCGCCGTACGACGGGTCATTGGTACCGCTGGGCTATGGCGTGCCGGAGCGCAACCCGGATGGTACGGTGAATCTCAATAAATTAGATACCAATTTCGTTCGGTATTCGCCGATCAAGAATAATCTCAGGGATTTCTTCAATACGGGGTTGACGAATCAGGCCAATGTCTCTTTTTCCTCCGGTGATGACCGGGGGACGTTCTATATGGGTTTTCAGGATGTGAAGAAGACGGGTATCGTGCCCAACGACAAGTCGAGGCGGGATAATTTCAGAATAGGCGGGTCGAGGAATTATGGCCGTTTCAGGGCCGAGTACACCGCGTCCTTCAATCAGTCCTCGGTAGATATTGCGGGGTTGAGCTATAACCAGACGAATGGCGGCGTTTTTTCGGGTCGTCCGTTGTTCTTTGAGGTGTTGAACAATCCTGCGCATATTCCGCTGACCTCTTTTAAGGACTGGCGGAACAATATGTTTGCCGATCCTAATGGCTATTTTGATGCTTATGCGACGAATCCTTACTGGACGATCGATAATTCGAGGAGAAAGACGAATACGTATGACCTTCTTGGAAATCTCTTACTTTCCTTTAAGGTTACCGATTGGTTTACGTTGTCAGACAGGTTAGGGATCACCCAGACGACGGCCAACAGGAAATATACCCGTGCGGGGATCAATTTTGCGCCATGGGCAATTGCGGACCCGTGGGGAGCGGGGAACGTGCCCAGCAGCCAGGGGTTCCTGGCGCCGTCGGAGTATGATGAGTCGTTCTTTGAGCAGCGACTGAATAACGACCTGATCGCAACCTTCAATAAGGAGTGGGGTGACTTGTCTTTAAAGGCGCTGGCGGGATGGAATCTGTCGCAGCACTATCAGACGGACCAGTGGCTGGAGGGGGACAACCTTCAATTCATGGACTTCTACAATATTTCAAGTGTTTTGGGTGTGCCGGGTTATAGCCAGACCACCTATAAGCAAAGGGACGGGGCGTTCTATGGAGACCTGACCCTCGGGTTTAAGGAATTTCTTTTCGTGCATGGGACTGACCGGGTGGAATGGAACTCTACACTCGATCCCAGTCGGTACAGATATAATTATTATGGAGTAGATGCTGCCCTGATCTTTACGCAGGCCATCGATGCGCTGAAGAACGACAAGGTGCTGACCTATGGCAAGATCAGAGGTGGGTATACCAAGGTGGCCAATATCAACTTAGGCGGAACGAATCCCTACGGCGCGTATTCGCTGGTGAATCCCTTTATACCGGCGACTGGCTATCAACTGACCAATTCCGGTTTTCCGTTTGGGTCATTGGGGGGATATTCCCAGTCTACCACCTATCTGAATCCTCTTATCAAGCCTGAGATCACGGACGAATGGGAGGTCGGTGGTGAGTTGGGGTTCTACAATAACCGGATCAATTTATCGGGAGCGTATTATCAGAGTAAAAGCAAGGGGCAGACGCTGACGGCGGGTATTGCTGCGCCGACGGGCTTTACGTCGAAAGTCGTGAATGCGGGCCTGGTTACGAACAGCGGGTACGAGCTTGATCTGAACGTGACGCCGGTAAAGACAAAGGATGTGACCTGGAGTGTGGGCGTTTCGTATGCGCACTATGTGAATAAGATCAATGAGCTGTTGCCGGGTGTGGACGAGCTGCAGCTGAGCAATTTTGCGAATGGTGCGGCTGGCGTAGCCGGGGGTATCTATGCTGTGAAGGGACAACCTTATCCGGTGATCAAGACGACGGACTGGGTGAGGGATTCGGCGAATGGCAAGGTCATCGTTGATTCGGTTACGGGATTGCCTACGCTGGATGCGACTGAAAAGGTCTTTGGAAATACGAATCCAAAGGACATCCTGGGGATCAATACTTCCGTGTCCTATAAGGGCTTTACGCTTTCAGCGGTCATCGACTACCGGGGTGGCAACTATATCATGAATGCCCTGGGGCAAAACATGGATTTTACGGGTGTTTCGTTCCACTCTGCTGAGAATGGCCGTCAGCGTTTTATCTTTCCGAATTCCGAGATCTCGGATGGGACCGGCAAATTTGTGCCGAATACGAGTGTGGCCATTTCCAATGGTGGCAATATCGGGGGAGCGGGTTTCTGGCCGACCTTGTACACCAATGGTATCGGGACTCCTTATATAACCAGTGCGGCTTTCTGGAAGCTGAGGGAGGTAGCGCTTACTTATGAGGTGCCGGCCAAGGCGTTGTCGAGGATTTCCTTTATCAAGCGAATCACTGTTGGGCTTGTGGGGAGGAATCTCCTGATGATCCGTCCCAAGTCTAATTTCTGGTCTGACCCCGAATTCAATGACAACAGCACCACCGGTATAGGGACGAACAATAGCGGTACGGGCAACGCCATCGGTTCGACTTCGGAATTCCAGACGCCACCAACAAGGCTTTATGGCGCCAATATCAGTATAACCTTCTAATCTGCTCTGTGAGCAATTAAAAATATTGGATATGAAAAGAACGAGCTTTCTACTAATCATAATTATGGGGGTGATGGCCGGGGGGTGTAAGAAGTACCTCAATGTCAATCAGAATCTGAATCAGCCGAGCGCCGTCACCCCGAATGTCGTCTTGTCTGCCGCGCTTGTCGGAACGGCCGACAATCTGGGGCGGGACTATCAAAACCTGAACAGGTGGATGGCTTACTGGTCGCGGAGCGGCAACTATGTACCGGACGTACAGACCGAGACCTACAATTTACCGAACAACTACACGGATTTCGAGTGGGGCAATATTTATGCGACCCTGAACAGGTTTCATTATATAGAGGGTGCGGGCAGGGCGTCGCAGGACCCTTTTTATGTGGGTGTTGCCAAGGTAATGATGGCTTTCCATTTTTCGATGCTGGTGGACATTTACAATGATGTTCCGTATACTCATGCCTTCGATCCCGTAAACTCGGTTCAGCCTAAATATGACAAGGCGCAGGATATTTACAATGACCTGGTCAAGCAGATCGACAGTGCCATTATGTTCTTCGATTCGGCAAAATCGTATTATTCTACGGCGCCGACGGTGACACTGAAGACCGACGAGCAGTATGACGTTATGTTTGGGGTTCCCGGTGGGACGGGAGGTTCGGATGTCTCCACTGCCAACGACAGGATGGATGCCTGGGTGCGGTTCTCCAATACACTGTTGCTGAAGCTGCTGATGCATCAGTCGCAGGTGGGCGCGCAGCAAGGGCTGATCACTACTGAGCTGGCTAAGATCAAGGCGAATGGCAGGGGTTTTATCATGGCGGGTCAGAGCGCCATTGTCAATCCGGGCTATCAGAACTCCACTGCCAAGATCAATCCTTTTTACGCAACTTTTTTTACGGTCACTGCGGCCACTACCAATGTAGCCTATTACAGGGCGAATACGTATGCCGTGAATTTCTACAACAGCAACAACGATCCGAGGCTGGGCGCTTTTTATGCGTCTGTCAACGGCGCCTACGCCGGCAACTATGACGGAGATCCGACGGCGGTGTCGAATGCGAATACTTCTGCGATAGGTCCGGGATTGCTGAAGGGGCCTGCTCAGGACCAGCTGGTCCTTTCGGATTTTGAAAGTCTTTTCTTGCAGGCGGAGGCCGTACAGCGGGGCTGGATCACGGGGAATGCGCAGACATTATTTGAATCGGCTATTACGCAGTCTTTTGAATACCTGTATAAAGACGGTACCAATCTGATACCTACGGGCGCCACGCCGGATGACGATGCGAAGGCCTATTATACGCAAGGGGTACCGGATGTGGACTGGTCGGCTTCTACGGACAAGCTGCATGCAATTCTGACGCAGAAATGGGCGGCGCTCAACGGGATCAACCAGGTGGAGGCGTGGACGGATTTCCGGAGGACGGGTATTCCGGCCCTTCCGATATCGAAGGCTCCTACGCATATACAGCCGCAGATACCTATCAGGTATCTATATCCTCAGTCCGAGCTGAATACGAATGGTGTTAATGTGCCGCAGCTGGGCGCCAATGCGCAGTTCACGGCTAAAATTTTCTGGAATCAATAAATCGAAAAACAATGAAAAGACTAATTAATATAAAATGGGGAGGTAATTGTGAACCATCGCGGGTGACGGGGGTGATGCGAGTGACGGGGATGACGCGGGTGACTGGGGTGCTGGGGATTGTCGTTCTACTTTTCAGCTCGTGTCTTAAGAATAACGGGCCGATACAGGATTATTCGCAGAGTCCGGCGTTGGTGAGCATACAGGGGAATGGGCAGTATAGCGGGATATACGTGGCCAACCAGTCGGTGCTGCCTGTTGCTGCTGCCGGGGTAAATGTCGAGGTGACGTTGTCGGTGGCCAGTCTGACGCTGTCGAGTCCGGTGACTGCGACGCTCGTGGTGGATCAGGCGACGCTGGATCAGTATAAGGCTGCCAATTCGGATCCTGGCAGGTTGCTGTTGCCGGCCGACAATTACCAGATCGCGAACAACGGTGCTGTGACGATCGCTCCGGGGCAGCAGATCGTGAAAGATTCTATTACCTTTTTTGGGACCAAGATCGATTTCACGAAGGACTATGCGTTGCCTCTGTTGTTGACCAATGCCAAGGGCGCCAAGATACCTGACAACCTCAAGCAGGAAGTCATACTGATCAAGCTGAAGAGTATTTATGAAGATACTTATACGCTTTCGGGGTCGAGGACCTTATATAATGGGGCGACGGTGGGATCGGGTGTATTGACGACGGTGGCCATTTCGGGCAGCGCGCTGTTCTCGACGGTGAGTCCGAATGTGGTCGATGGTCAGCTGGCTGATCTGGGGAGCCAGATGTCGCTGCAGGTCAACCCGGATAATTCTGTGACTGTGCTTCCGAGCCAGGCCAACCCGGCGAATACGTTTGCCAGTCTTGCCAATGACGGGGCGGCCAGTACATACGATCCGGCGACGAATACGTTCACGCTCCACTATAAGTATTATAATGGGTCGGGGAACTTACGTCATATTGATGAAGTGTTGGTGGGACAGTGAATGATGTGGGGTTGACCCGCAGAAGGGAATGAGGTGGAGTGAGGTGGTTGGGTGACGTGGCCTAGGGTACGTGGATGTATTTGTGTAATTGCAAGGAGAATCTCCATTGGGGGTTCTCCTTTATATATTCTATGATGAGGGGTGTGACGGTGGTGGATTTGCTCCATTCGGGCTGGAGGTAGAGGCGGCAGCCGGGGGATGTCTGGCGCGCCCATTGTTCGGCCCAGTCGAAGTCGCTTTTGTTATAGATGATGATCTTTAGTTCGTTGGCCAGGGGGAGGATCTCCGGGAGGGGGGCCTTGAATTTTTTTGGGGAAAGGGTGATCCAGTCCCAGTCGCCGCTGAGGGGGGAGGAGCCGGATGTTTCGATATGGGTAGCGAAGCCGGCCTGGTGGAGCCGGGTCGTGAGGGGCTGGCAGTTGTGCATCAGCGGTTCGCCGCCGGTGATGATGACGATGCGGCCGGGGTGGGCGGCGGCTTCGGACACCAGCTGGTCGATTGGCCGGAGGGGGTGTTTGCCGGCTTCCCAGCTGTCTTTTACGTCGCACCAGAAGCAGCCGACGTCGCAGCCGCCGAGGCGGATGAAATAAGCGGCTTTTCCCTGGTGAAAGCCTTCTCCCTGGAGGGTATAGAACGACTCCATTACCGGGAGGGGAGGGGCCGCGGGTGTTGACGGGGGATTATATGTTGGTGTCTCGGGTGTCATGGAGTGGTATCTCAGCTGTCATTTCTGTCTTTGCAGGCTCTGAAGGTATTTTTCATGAGTGCGGCGATGGTCATGGGTCCTACTCCGCCGGGTACGGGGGTGATAAAGCTGGCGAGGGGGGCTACTTCCTTGAAGTTGACGTCTCCTTTTAGCGCGAAGCCGCTCTTTTTGCTTGTGTCGGGGACGCGGGTGATGCCAACGTCGATGATGATGGCGCCTGGTTTCACCATGGATGCGGTGACGAATTCCGGTTTGCCCAGGGCGGCGACGATGATATCGCCCTGGAGGCATAGTTCCTTAAGGTTATGGGTATGGGAGTGGCAGATGGTGACGGTGCAGTTGCCGGGGTTGGTGTTGCCGCTGAGCAGGATGCTCATGGGGCGGCCGACGATATTGCTGCGGCCGACCACTATGGCGTGTTTGCCGCGGGTGTTTATTTTATAGTGTTCCAGGAGGAGCATGATCCCATAGGGGGTGGCGGGGATAAAGGTGGGCAGGCCCTGGACCATTCTGCCGACGTTCTCGGGGTGGAAGCCGTCCACGTCTTTGGAGGGGTGGATGGCATTGATCACTTTTTCGTCGGAGATGTGTTTGGGCAGGGGCAGCTGTACCAGGATGCCGTCTACGTCCGGGTCGTCGTTGAGCTCTTCGATGATGTTGAGCAGTCTGTTCTCGCTGATGTCTGACTCCAGCCGGAGGAGGGTGGATTTGTAGCCTATTTCTGCGCAGGCTTTGACTTTTGCGCCGACGTAGGTTTCGCTGGCTCCGTTGTCTCCTACCAGTACTGCGGCGAGGTGGGGTACTTTTTTTCCTTCTGTCTTAAGCTGGGCTACTTGTATCGCGAGTGCGTCTTTGATCGCCCGGGAGGCGAGCTGTCCGTCTAATAATTCCATCCCGCAAAGGTAGGATTTCGGGTAAATGAAAACGGCAATAAAAAAAACGCTCAAACAAGTGATTAAATTATTTAATATCAAACTTTAGCAAGTTGAATCTCGTGTGAAAGAGAATAATACTTCATATGTATTGTATTAGTCTTATTTAGTATGTCACTGTAATATGAGAAATAGATGATATAAATGCCGGCCGGTGCATTTACGGGTATCCCCTTAGTTTAGTCTGATTAGTTTATTTATTGCTGATATGCAATTAAATATGAATAACATAAATATTGCAATTGATTATCGGAACTTGAGCTTTTTAATTTTTTTATTAAAGTTTGTTAACCATTTCTTTTTTGCTAAAAAAAAGTTAATATAAATTCGGGGCTCTACTACACAAAACTACTTAGTCACATGAGAAAATTTCTACTGCTACTTGCGGTATGGGCATGCTTTTGTATGTCCGCGCTGGCGCAAACCAAGATGATCACCGGAAAAGTCAATGATCAAACCGGAACTCCGATCGTCAATGCATCAATAGTCATTAAGGGGACGCATTCGGGCACCACTTCAGATGCCCTTGGCGGTTTTAAGCTGCCTGCGAAGAAGGGGGACATGCTGGTCATTTCCGCCGTTGGATATAACCCACTGGAAATGAAGCTTGGCGGGCAATCCGACCTGGCAATTCAGCTGGCAACGGGCAATAAGATAATGGACGAGGTAATCGTCACTGCGGGTGGTATCAAGTCCAAGCGGCGGGAGGTGGGAACGGCCAATACGGTGATCAAGGCGACCACTTTGACGGCGGGCAAGGCTGTGAATATAGCGAGTGGTCTGCAGGGAAAGGTGGCTGGTCTGAATATCAGCGGCACTTCGAGCGGGGTAAACCCCAACTACCGGCTTGTTCTGCGCGGGCAGCGGTCGCTGACGGGGAATAACCAGGCGCTCGTCGTATTGGATAACGTTATTGTTCCCAATGCTTTACTTGCGCAGCTAAACCCTGAGGACGTGGACGAGATCGTCGTCCTGAATGGGAGTGGCGCTGCGGCTCTTTATGGCAGCCAGGCGTCGAATGGGGCTATTATTGTGACTACGAAGAAGGGTAGGAAAGGTGCGGCCGAGATCCATGTGGCCAACACCACGACTATCGAGTCGGTGGCCTTCTATCCTAAGATACAGAAGAAGTTCGGGGCTGGTGGTACCGCCTATGGGCTTGATCTGAACGGCAATCCGCTATTCAATTACCTGGAGAACCAGTCCTATGGGCCTGCTTTTGACGGTGTTAAAAGGCCGTTGGGGGCTCCGCTCGAAGACGGGAGCCAGGACTCTGCCGTATATGCTTATAATGACGGTCATTTTAAGTTCTGGCAGCATGGTATCACGAACCAGTCGGATTTCTCGCTCAGCAACGGGGACGATAATTCTACTTTTTATCTGTCCGGACAGTATTCGACGACGACTGGTACGACACCGGGGGATCACTACAACAGGGCCACGGTCCGGATCAATGGTACGCGGAAGATAGGGAATAAGCTGAATGTGGTCTACAATACGACCTACACGCAAAACAGGTATGACATCACGTCTCAGACTGCCTCTATGTATTCGCAGATGTTGAACATGCCTTCGAACGTGGATATTACCAAGTACAAGAACTGGAGGACGGACAAGTTCGCCAATCCGAATGGATATTATAATCCCTGGTATCAAAACCCCTATTTCACTGCGGACGACTACCGGTCGAAGCAGCGGAATGACTATCTGACGGCGAATGTCGAATTGCGGTATACTCCGGTTGCGGGTTTGGACCTGGTGGCGCGTCAGGGGATCGCTACCAAGAATAACTCGTACAAGAATACGATCGGCGCCTTCAAATACTCGACGTATGCTAAAAATACGGATCAGAGTTCGAAGTCGGATATTTCGGCTTCGGTGGGTGATGCGAGCACGTTCAACACCGAGCTGCTGACTGATGGTTTTCTGCAGTATATAAAGAAGGCGGGCGACTTCAGTGTCAACCTGATCGCGGGTGGGCAATGGCGTCAGGACCAGGCAAAATATGTCGCCATGTCGGCGAATGGTCTGGTGGTGCCGAATCTTTTCAATGTGAGCAATGGGGTAGGGACGCCCGGTGTCGGCGAGTCCGATTTCGAGACGCGGCAGGTCGGTGCTTATGGCGATGTGCGTTTTGGCTATAAGAACTATCTCTATCTGCACGGTACGGCCAGGAATGACTGGGTCTCCATTTTGAATCCTGACAACCGGTCTTTCTTTTATCCGTCCGTTGATCTTTCGTTGGTGGCGAGCGATGCCATCACAGCGATAAAGGAAAGCAACACGATCAGCTATTTGAAGATCAGGGGTGGCTGGTCAAAAGTTGGCCAGGTGAATCTTGGCTACACTACCGGTGATGCTCCCGACTATGGTGCGTACTACCTGGTGCCGACCTATTCCAGCACCAACCAGGGATTTCCTTATGGGAACCTTGCGGGCTATTCGGTGGGTAACACTTTGGTCTCTCCGAGTCTGAAACCGGAGATCACGAAAGGCTATGAGGTTGGTTTTGATCTGAATTTGTTCAAGAACCGCTTTGTTTCCAATTTTACCTGGTATGATACCAAGACGGACAATCAGACGGTGAACACGGCTATTTCAAACAGTACCGGTTTCACCGGGCTGCGTACCAACACGGGTCAGACCCAGAGCCGGGGGATCGAGGTGACGGCGCATATGACGGCTGTCCAGACGCGGGACTGGAACGTGACGGTTGGCGGCAATTATACTTACCTGGATAACAACGTCAATTTCATCAGTGCGGCTCTGCCCAACCTGTCGCTGTCGACTTATGGCTCCACGGCGGGTTCGTATGCGGTAGCCGGAAGGGCATTCCCGGTCATCATGGGCTATGACTATCTCAGGGATCCCGGGGGGCATGTGATCGTGGATCATCTGACGGGTCTGCCGACGAAGGCCGATACGATCTCTTTCCTGGGGAACGCGGTCGCGAAGAACCGGCTGAGCCTGGATCTGTCTGTCAGCTATAAGCATTTCCATCTGTCTGCGCTGTTCGAGTATCGCGGCGGGTATAAGGTATACAACTCGATGGGGACGGAGCTGGACTGGTCTGGCACGGGTTACAGGACCGCGGCATACAACCGGCAGTCGTTCGTCTATCCGAACTCTGTATACGAGGATCCGAACAAGCCGGGCAGCTATATAAAGAATACGACGGTGGCTATCGCCAATGGCAACGGCAATAATGGATTCTGGACGGACGGGATCAACCGGGATGTGACTTCCAACTATGTTACTTCGGGCGCTTTCTGGAAATTGCGCGAGGCGTCGATCTCTTATGATATTCCTACGTCTGTCTTTGGCAAGTCGAAAGTGGTCAAGGCGGCTACGGTAAGCGTACAGGGGCGCAACCTCTTCATGTGGCTGGCGAAGGATAACCTGTATACCGATCCCGAATACAGCGATGCCGGTAATGACAGCAATGGTATAGGGTTGACGGGGCTGAGCCAGACTCCTCCTTCGCGGTTTTATGGAGCTACGATCTCTGTGACCTTCTAAAATTTTGATGAGAACAGCGCTAAAAATTAATGACAATGAAAAAAGCAACAGCAATTCTTTTTATAGGGCTGGCCGTACTGGGCGCTTCCTGTAAGAAATATCTGAATATAAATACTAATCCGAACCAGGCCACGTCGGCGACTCCGGAGTTGATCCTGCCGCAGGCGCTGACCGCGACCGCGTCAACGCTAAATGTATACAACACTTATGGAGCGCAGCTCGTGGGCTATAGCGCCAATGCCGGCGGCTATGGTGGTTTTGGCACGTCTATTACGTACAATTTTGCGGCGAGTGATTTTTCCGCCCTTTGGGCCAATACGTATGACAATTTGGAGGATTACCAGACGATCATCAATCAAACTTCCACGCAGCTGCCGGGGTATGGCTATTTCAATGCGGTAGCCAGGATCATGAGGGCATTTGATTTTCAGCTGCTGGCGGATGCTTACAATGATGTGCCGTATACGGACGCATTGAAGGGGACGGACAATCTGACGCCCACTTATACGCCTGCTGCGACCATTTATGCCAGCCTGGCCGATCAGCTGGATTCAGCCATTGCGACGATCAATGCAACGACTGCTGCAAGCGGCGTGGCCATTTCGACGCTGGGCAGCTCGGACGTGCTATTCAAGTCGGATATGACAAAGTGGAAACAGTTCGCCAATACGCTGAAGCTGCGTTTGATCGTCAGGGGTGGAAGCAAGGTCAGCTTTAAGAACACGAGTTTTAGCGGCGACGGTTTTCTGAGCTCTGACGCTCTTGTCAATCCCGGGTATACGCGAGATAATAACAGGCAGAATCCTGCCTGGAACCAATGGGGGTTTGCGTACACCGGCGGGGATGCCAACAAGGCCTGGATACCCACCAAATTCATTCTTTCCTTTTACAATGGGAATAAGCTGCAGGATGGAGACAGAGGTGCGGTGGCTTATTACCAATTCCCCTCCACGGGCACCAATCAGCTGGGATATGAAAGCGTTGATAATCCGAAATGTCCTTCCGGCAGCTTCTGGTATTCAGGATCGGAAAGGACCGGGACTGCGGCGGGCAATTCAGCAGGAATTTTGAAAGGGCCCAATGCGGGATTTCCGGTCATGCTGGCGGCGGAAAGCTATTTGCTGCAGGCGGAGGGCGTTGTGAGGGGTATTATTACGGGCGATGCGAAGGTGGCGTTCAATAATGGTGTAAAGGCTTCCTTTGCCTACCTGTATTCGAAGCCGGATGGTACTGGCGCTTCGGATGCAGACCTGGCTTCGATGGTTGCGGGCTATCAGTCGGATAATTCGTCGAGCGCGCTTGTCAATTTCGATCTGGCTACTACCACCGATATGCAAATAGAGTCCATTATTACCCAGAAATATATTGCACTGAATTACATCAACAGCCAGGAGAGCTGGAATGAATATCGGAGAACGGGCTATCCGAGGATCGTGAATGGTTCTGCGGATGCCGTGCAAACCTTTGCTTCTACGCAGTCGCAGAGTACGCGTCCGGACAAGCTGCCGACGCGTATCCAGTATCCTTCAACTGAAGGTTCCTATAATCCAAGGAATGTTCCAAAGAACATCAGCGTCTTCTCCTCACTCATTTTCTGGGCCAAATAAATTCCACCAATCATGAAATATATATCCATCAAAAATATTCTGGTAGCTGCGGCTTTGATCTCTCTGGGCGGCTGTTTGAAAAAGAACGAAATGAATGTCGATCCCGATGGCGTTTCCAGTGTTATACTGTTTGCGTCCACGGGGAATAATCAGGCCTCGACCTCGTCAGAATTTATGCGCTATTACAGTGACTTTGGGGTTGTGAATGTAGGTGACAACGGCCAGTTCAACGTCAACGTTATGTTCTCCGGCGGCGTCACGGCGCCGAGTGATATTACGGTTAATCTGGCGCTGGATACGGCGGCGTTGAGCACTTATAATAAGGAGGACGGTACGAGCTATGTGCCGCCGCCGGCTGCCGCGACGCATTTCCCGACTTCCCTTGTGATAAAGAAAGGAACGCAGCTGGTCCAGGGAGTAGCCAAGATCGATATCACCAGTGAATTCGATTTTACAAAGAGCTATGCGCTGCCCCTGAAGATCGTCTCGTCGTCTTATGGGGTTGTCAGCACTAATCTGGGAACGACCATTTACTCATTTGGTGTGCGTAATAAGTATGACGGTCATTATTCGATGAAGGGTTATACGCTGCGTGCGGGTGATGGGGCGAAGACCGGTAATTTCACGAATTCGAAGGGTATTGACCTGGTGACGGGGGGATCGAATTCTGTCAACTTTGGCGATCTGCAGGTATGGGCGGACCTGACCGGAGTTGGTATCGGTAATCCTACGCTGACTGTAAATCCGGACAATTCGGTAAAGATAAGCAGCAGCGGGGGCGCGTATAACGACCCGGCCTATACGAGCAGGTATGATCCTGCGACCAAGACCTTTTATGTCTCTTTCTCATGGGGTGCGGGTCCTGCGGCGCGGCTGGCGACGGACACGCTGACCTATGTGAAGTCCAGATAACGGGGGGAATTGAATGAATATATGACCAGGGCGGCTTATTGCCGCCCTGGTTTTTTATTGCTGGCAGAACAGTATGAGGTCGGTGACGTCTTTTTCCTGGCGGAGATCGGGCTTGTTGTTCCTGATATATTCGCTGATAAGGGCTTCTTTTTGTGGAAACATGCGGACTATCTGTCTCTCTGTGTTGGCTTTATAGAGGCTGTGTCCCCGGCGGAGCCAGAACTGTGGTATGAACCCGACGTCGTATTGCCCCTGGAAGCGCCGGCTGACGTAGGCTGCGGAGACGTTGTTGCTGACGACGTTGGAGGACTGGCGGGATGTCCCTGTGTGTTCGGCCTGTGCCTGGAGGGGGATGGGTTTGTAGGTGTAGCTGATCAGCAGGGGGATTTCGGTTGTGGTGGCTACGAGGTAAAATTTGTCTTCGGCGGGAATGAATTTTTTTTCTCCGATATAGATGGTGTCGATGTTGTCTATACCGGTGAGGATCATGTTCTGTCCATTTTGTCGAAAGAGGATGGTTTGGTTTTCGGTATTGTAATTCAGCCGGGCGTTGATTACGGTTGCGTTCTTTTGGAGGACGGTGCCTTGCTGAAACTGGCTGAACAGGCAGGTGCGGGGTGTGGTGGTGTCTGCCGGGGGTTGGGCTTGAGTGGAAAGCACTGCGAAAATGGTGCAGGCGGTGATCCAGTGTCTCATGTGTCGATTATTTTAAATGGATTAGGGGCGGTAGTCGGTTAACTTTTTTTTAATGGATTTCACGGGTTTCCGAATTTGACCTAAGGCTCTCATTTACAATATATTCTCGGGCATCTGTTGTCGTGAGGCGGGCAGCAGTTCTATACAATTTACGATTCCAACGCATTTTTTTGTAAAAAATTTAACTTAATATTGATAGGTCTTTTACTTTTACTTGTCACAAAGCTTAACTGCTAACACATGAGAAAACTGATTAATCTTCCATTTTATGGACTGCAAATGGCTTGCGCTGACCCGCTGAAGCCTAATTTCCAAAATTATAATTATAATACATAGATTTTTTTGTTTATCCGTTATCGGATAGATGGTTTATATATTTCATAGTGCTGTCTGCTGAGGGGCGGCGCTAAATTCTAAAACTAAACAGTCACATGAGAAAACTTCTATCACTGCTTGCGGTGCTGTCCATGCTATACGTGACAGCATTCGCCCAGACAAGAATTCCCGTAAAAGGTAAGGTATTGGATGAGCTAGGTCAGCCTGTTTCCTTTGCTTCTGTAAGAATCAAAGGGGAGAAGCAGGGTGTCAGCGCCGATGCCGACGGAAACTTCAGCATTAAGGTCATTAAGGGCGCTGTTCTCCAGGCAAATGCGGTCGGCTATGCCGGCACCGAAATGGTCGCAGAAGGCGGCGATCTTTCTTTCAGGCTGAAGCGCACCAGCGAGTCGCTGTCGGAAGTCGTGGTAAGCACGGCTTTTGGCATAAAGAAAAGCGAGCGTACTACTCCCTACAGTGCGCAGGTAATCAAAGCAGATGCGGTAAACATCATTCCTCAGACGAATTTGGCTGATGCGTTGGCGGGTAAGGTAGCCGGGGTACAGTTCCGTACCCAGTCGCCTTCGAAGCTGAACAGTCAGTCCTTTGCGCGTATCCGCGGTGGTCTTCTGCTGTCGGGGGATGTGAGCCCGATCTATGTGGTGGATGGGACGATCATCGGGAATGATGGTGACAATGACGGTAGTTTTGACATCGATCCGTCGAATATCGAGACGGTCACGGTGCTGAAGGGTGCGAACGCAACGGCTTTGTTCGGGAGCAAGGCGATCAATGGCGCGATCGTCATCACGACCAAGAAGGGAGCTGCGAATGGCCGGTCTTCTGTGCAGGTCAACCAGGGGGTGCTTTTTGAGAAGGTGTTTCACCTGATGCATGCCCAGAACCGCTATGCCGGCGGCGCCAACAATTATCTTACTACCTATCACTGGAAAGCGGGTGATCCGGTGGAGTGGAAGACGCTGGATGGGGTTGGGTTCCCCGACTATACTGATGACTCCAGCTGGGGTCCGGAGATGGATGGCCAGGACTATGCGCCCTGGTATGCGTGGGTTCCGGGAACGTCTTACACGGGCAAGTCGCAGAAGCTGGTGGCTCAGCCGAATAACATCAAGCAGTTCTTCAATACCGGCGTGACGAACAATACGAACGTCAATTTCACCAAGTCCGGTCAGGGTTATCAGACCCGTCTTTCGTATTCCAAGCAATACATCAACGGTCTTATCCCGGATACTAAGTCGGACAGGGACATCCTGAGCGCTTCGGCTACGGTAGACCTGAACAAGTTCATCACTGCCGGTGTGGACATTACCTATAATACGCAGCAGATCTCCGGTCAGTTTGATGACGGTTATGCCAACAACACGTCGGGCAATTTTGGTCAGTGGAACCACCGGGACCTGGACCTGAAGCTGATGAAGAAGTTCAGGGGGCTGATGACGCCTATTGGTACGCTGGCTTCCTGGAACTGGGCGAGCAACCCGGATGGCTATGACGCTTCGAATCCGGCGGCGTTCTACTCCGGCAACTACTGGTATAATTTCTATTCCTACCAGGATAATCTTTCGCAGCAGCTGCGTCGTGAGCGGGTATATGGCGACGCCTATCTGAAATTCAATCTTTTTGATGGATTTAGCCTGAAGGGTACGGTTCGTAAGGACCAGTACAATTTCTGGAAGGAGAATATCACCAAGTCGATATTGGAGAAGAGCGGCTATCAGACTGGTCTGCTGGGCAGCTATCTGACGGGACAGCGTTATCAGAATGAGATGAACTATGAGCTGCTGGCCTCCTACAATCACTCCGTATTCACGGACTTTAATGTGAATATGGTAGGTGGGGTCAACGTCAACAAGTATACCCGGAAGGATATGGAAATGAAGACAGTGAATGGATTGACCATTCCCGACCTGTATTCGATCTCGAACTCCAAGTCTCAGCCCAGTCTCTCAAATGCCCGTCTCGGATCGGAGACCAAATCGGCATTCGCCTCGGGAGATTTTGAGTACAAGCGTTTTGCCAGCGTGAGCTGGGCGGTTCGTCAGGACTGGATCTCGACGCTGCCTTCGGGGAACAACCATCTTTTCTATCCTGCGGCGGGGTTCTCCTTTGTACCATCGGAGCTGGCCAAGAGCCTTCCTTCGTGGCTATCTTTTGCCAAACTGTATGGTTCCTGGGGTCGCAAGCCGCTGGGGCTTGACATTTATGCCACCTCGGTGCCCTATAGCCTGAACCAGTATCAGTGGAATGGCAATCTGATGATGAGCTCTCCAGGTCTGGTTCCCGACTCGTCGCTGCACGGCACTTTGATCACCACTTACGAGGCTGGGGTGGACCTGCGGTTCTTCCAGAACAGGTTTGGTCTTACGGTCAACTATTATAACGAAAAGGCGGCTGCGCAGCCGGTACAGATCAGCGTGGACGCGGTCAGCGGCTACCGGGCCAAGACGGTCAATGCGGCGACGGTGGTAAGGAAGGGATTTGAATTTACGCTGACGGGAAATATCGTGAAGACGACGAATTTCAACTGGAATGTGACGGCGACCCTTGGCTATCTGATGAGCAACAAGGTAACGCAGATATTCGGAACGACTACGCGGATCCAGCCGACTGGCTGGATAGGCAGTTTTGGTACGCACTATGCGTCGGCTTACCAGGAGCTTGGCAAGGATTGGGGTCAGCTGATCGGTGGCGGCCAGAAGACTGGAGACGGCGGTCTGCCGCTGGTGAATCCCGGTACCGGTCTGTATGTGACGGGTGATGCCAATTACCACTGGGGCAGTGTTGTTCCCAAGGTTACGGGCGGTTTCCAGAACCTGTTCACCTACAGACGTTTCCTCCTGAATGCCAGCCTTGACTACCAGGCAGGCGGTCATTTCTTCTCCCTGACGGAGAGCTGGGGACAGTTCTCCGGTATCCTCGACTATACGGCGGTCAACAACGACAAGGGCAAGAGCATTCGGGATGATGTCGCCAATGGCGGTGGCGTACACGTAAAGGGAGTCAGCTCGGTGGACGGCAAGACGCCGGTGGACAAGTATGTAGACGGGCAGACCTATCTCCAGCAGTTCTATGGCGCCAAGATCGCCAACCCCTTTGTACACAGCCTTTCTTTTGTAAAGCTCAGGGAAGTTAGCCTGGGGTATCAGCTGCCGGTGAAAAATTGGGGATTCACCACGAAATGGATGCAGAGCGCTACGGCCTCGATCGTTGGCCGGAGTCTCTGGCTGATCTACTCCGGGTCGAGGAATTTCGATCCTTCGCAGATATCGAATGTTTACGGTGAGAACGGTGAGCTACCGACTACGCGTTCGCTCGGCTTTAACCTCAGCTTTAACTTTTAATGTTACTTAACTCAAGTAATGGTACTTAAATCAAGACAAATGAAACGCAAAAAAATAAATGTACTTGTTGGGCTGACTGCTGTGCTGATGGTCTCGTCCACGCTATCGTGCAAGAAGGTTGATGATTTCGGCACGCTGAATACGGATCCCAACGCGGCAACAGTCCCGGTGACGGGCGCCCTTTTCACGTCGGTGCTATCGAATATGCATGCGCTGGCTTTCGGACCGGCTGCGCCTGCGAACACGCCGTCGCTGAATGCGGACGTTGCGGGTCTGTACTGTCAGTATTATTCCGAGACGCAGTATACGGACGTCTCCATTTTCTCGAAAGAGAGTCTGAACTGGGATGATTTCTTCGGCGCCAATGTTTTTGCCCAGCCTACTCCCAATCAGTTTACGCAGAACGGTATGCTGTTTGATCTTCAGACGATCATCAAGACGAACACCGACCCGAAGACGAAAGCGGCTGCCGTGAACTATGGTTCGAATGCCAACCAGATCGCTGTCGCCAGAATTTTGAAAGCGTATATATTTTCCGTCATTACCGATATGTACGGCGATATGCCCTATTTCAATACACTTGCGGGGGACAATGGCCAGATACCGTATACCAAGCAGAAGGATATCTATACCGACCTGTTCAAGGAGCTGAATGAGGCTGTCGCCCAGTTCGACGGTGGGGCGAATATACAGGGCGATATCTTTCTGGATGGAACTCCGGCGAGCTGGAAGAAGTTTGCCAATTCGATCCATGCGCTGCTGGCGCTGCATCTGTCGAAGGTCGACCCTGCGACCGGCAAGACGGAGTTCGCCAAGGCGCTTGCGGGCGGGTTGATCGACAAGGACCTGGTGATGAACTATCCCGGGGGTAATTTCTTCAATCCTGTCTACCGGTACTATGATATCACCAAGCGGTTCGACTATGCGGTGTCGCAGACGTTGACCGACTGGCTGAGCGGGCATAGTGATCCCCGTGGTCAGGCAAATGTGTATGCTACTACATCGGTCGGGTTCCCCTTTGGTCTGGCCAGGAATGCGGCAGTCGCTTTTGCCAATGCAAACACGAACTACGCCAAGGTGATGGCTGGTCAGAGCGAGAGTTCCACGGCAAGCTTCCCGATACTGGGAGTAGGGGAGATGCTGTTGGCGAGGGCCGAGGCTGCTGAGCGGGGATGGACGGCAGAGGATCCCGTTGCGCTGTATGGTCAGGGTATCCGGGCTGCGTGGGACCTGTGGACTCCGAAGGGCACGGATGCTGCCTCTCAGGCCGAGGCTGCTAACTTTGGGAACACGCAGTACACGACCTATATGGCCAGTCCGGATATCACGCTTTCTTCCGGTGATCCGCTGACCAAGATCTGTACGCAGGAATGGGTAACGCATTATCCCAATGGGGTCAGGGGCTGGACGCTCTGGCGGAGGACGGGTGTGCCTGCGCTGGTTGGCGGCCCTGCGGCGGTGACTGCCGGCAAGGCTATTCCCCGCCGGTTCGCTTATGGTCCGAATGAGTATAGCACGAATTCGGCGAATGTAGCGCCGGTTGCCACTCAGTATACCGTGCAGGGTGATGCGGATTCGCAGCTGGCCCGGATGTGGTGGGATGCGCAGTAAATGTAGTTGTCAATTATATTGTAAAAGAGACCGCTTGCGGTCTCTTTTACTTTTTAGTGGGTGTTGTTAACCAGGGTTTAACAAACTGCGGTTATATGTTAGTGTTGGCTGAAACTATTTTGAGATGAACGATTTGTTTAAAAAGATTTTTTTTAATATAAACCTTTACAGCGATAACTTTTTAAATTTTTTATTTTTAATGTCGTCGTTTGTTGGAATTTGTTAATTTAGGTTGAAGTAACGTCTATTGCTAGTTGTAAGACTGCTTTAATCAAAACAAACTAGAGTCACATGAGAAAATGTCTATCGTTGATAGCAATACTGCTATTATGCCTATCAGTATTTGCTCAAACCAAAACAACGACGGGTAGAATAACGGACCAGCAGGGTCAGCCCGTCCCCTTTGCAACTATCCTCATCAAAGGGACCAAGACAGCCGCCGGTGCAGATGCGGACGGCAATTTTACCATCAAAGCAAAGCCGGGAGATATCTTAGTCGTGAGCGGGGCGGGTATGACCTCGAAGGAAGCGACGGTTACGGGGTCGGGTCCTGTGAATGTGCAGGTATCCCGTAAGGAGTCGAATATGACGGAGGTCGTCGTCACGGCTCTTGGTATCCAGAGGCAGGCCAAGGAGCTCGGTTATTCGACGGCGAAAGTTACGGCCAAGGAGCTGACGCAGGCCAAGCCGATCAGCGCCGTGAATGGTCTTACCGGTAAGGTCTCCGGTCTGCAGATCAACACGACGAATAACGGTGTGTTTGCGCCGACTCGGGTCACCCTGCGGGGTAACCGATCGTTGACGGGTAACAACCAGCCGCTGGTGATCGTGGACGGGGCCATATATTACAATGATCTGAATACGATCAACCCGGAAGATATCACGGATATTACGGTATTGAAGGGGTCGAGCGCCTCGGCGGTATATGGTTCGGATGCTTCCAACGGTGTGATCCTCGTAACGACCAGGAAGGGTGTGCGGGGTAAGCCTACGCTGACTTTTGCATCGACGGTGCAGATGGAGTCGGTGGCGTATATGCCTAAGTTCCAGACGCGTTTTGGCGCCAATGGAGGCGAATATTTTGTGAATGATTTCAACGACCTGCGCACGCAGGTTCCCTATGAGAACCAGGCCTATGGCCCTGAGTTCAGGCCTGGTGTGATGGTCCCGATAGGTCGTGTTCAGCCCGACGGCAGCTATCTGCTGGTACCGTACGTCGCCAATCCCAACCAGAAGAGAGACTTTTTCGATCATTCGATCACGACGCAGAACAGCCTGTCCTATGCGGCGGGTGATGACAACAGCCGGTTCTATCTGAGCGCGCAGGACGTCAACACCAAGGCCGTCATGCCGGGGGATGTGGGGCGCAGGGACGCATTCCGGGTGGCGGGTAGCCGCAACTATGGCGTCTTCTCCGCGGATTATACGCTGTCGTATACGTACAAGTATACCAACACTACAGCGACCTCGACGGTCTATGACGACCTGCTGCAGACCCCTCCCGACGTCCCGCTGTCTTCGCTGAAGGACTGGCAGCACAACAAGTTTGCGACGATCAACGGGTATTTCAATGACTACTATGACAACCCGTACTGGACGATCGGCAACCAGCGGTATAAGACAAAGGACAATAACCTTAGCGGGAATATGCATCTCTCGCTGAAGCCGGTGAGCTGGTTGAATCTCTCGTATCGTCTTGCGTTGACGAATGTCAACAGGAAGTATGATGCGATGGTCGCCGACAAGACCTATTCGACATATGCCATCAACAATCCAATCATTTACTATTCCAACCCCGCGGGTAATGGCATCGACACGGTGACGGATGAGGGAACGAAGTACAACGCCGGTCATGGAAGCCAGGCTACGTATTACACCTACAGCTATTCGAACTTCCTTGTGACCTCAGACTTTCTGGCTTCGTTCGATCATAGTCTGAACAAGGACTTCAACCTGAAGGTGACCGCCGGCGTGACCTATATCGACAACCAGATCAACAATACCTATATCAATGCGGGTTCGTTGTTCTTTCCCGTGTTTAACGTGAACAATCTGACGGGGTCTTCCGGTCTGGGCGGTACTGGCAATACGACCACGCAGAGCAACTATACGGAGGAGGCACGTCGCCTGGGTTATTTTGGCGAGGCTACGGTCGGGTTTAAGAACTATGCTTTTCTGCACGGCTCGTACCGTGCGGATATCGATTCCCGCCTGTCCAAAGAGAACCGGTATATACCGTACTGGGACGTCGATGGGTCTCTCGTGGTCAGCGATCTGATCCCGACGATCGCTAATGGGAAGGTGGTGAACTTCGTCAAGCTGCGGGCTGCGCATTCTTTGACGGGGAACGTCAGTGCGCTGGCGAGCGGCTCTCCCTATATCGCTGACGGGGCGTATAAGACGGGCAATACGCTGTTGAATGCCAATGGCGCCCAGGTTGGAGCCACGGGCGCGGCGCCGTACATCGGGAACTCCTATGGTTTCCCCTACAATGGTCTTGGTGGCTTTTTGCTGAATACGACGCTGGCCAATCCGAACATCAAGCCTGAGAAGGTGACGGAGAATGAGATCGGCCTGGAAATGGGTTTTCTTCAGAACAGGATATCGCTGGTGTCGGCCATATACGAGTCGAAGCTGAAGGATGGTATCGTATACGCCACTATTCCCAATTCCAGTGGTTTTACGCAGGCGCTTGTCAATGCGGCCAATACGCGCAACAGGGGTATCGAGGTCGAGGTGAAGGGGACGGTGTTGAAGACTTCCAGCGTGACCTGGAATCTGGGTATCAACTATACTTATAACGAAAGCAAGGTGATCTCGATCAATGGCGGGCAGAAGTCGCTGGGTCTTGGGACGAACGGCAACCTGAACACCAATGCTTATGCCGTTGTCGGCCAGCCTTTCCCTGTGGTAGAGGCCTATGACTGGGTGCGTGACTCGCTGGGACGCGTGATCGTGGACGGTGTAACGGGGAATCCCTCGCGTGATCCGAATCTGAAGATAATGGGTCAGGCCACTCCGAAGCATATCCTGGGCTTTACGTCCACTGTTATCTACAAGAACTGGACGTTCAGCGCCACCGCGGACTACCGTGGCGGCTATAAGATACTGAACCAGATCGGTTCTGCGATGGACTTCTCTGGTAACGGGTATGTCTCTGCGATCACGGGCCGCCAGCGTTTTGTCTTCCCGAACTCTGTGATCATGCAGGGTGGCAAGTATGTTCCCAACACCAACGTGACTGTGAATGACGCCAGCTTCAACTTCTGGCCGAGCCTTTACAATTCGGTGACTGCCAACTATGTGACCAGCGCGTCTGCCTGGAAACTGCGGGAAGTGGCTGTGAGCTATGATTTCCCGAGGAAATGGATCGCGCCGGCGCGGATCGTCCAACATGCCACGCTGACGGTCTCCGGAAGGAACCTGCTGATGATCCGGCCGAAGACGAATATCTGGACTGATCCTGAGTTCAGCGAAGATACGAGCAATGCAGTGGGAAGGACCGGCGAAGGTCAGGCTCCCCCGACGCGTATTGTGAGCGCGACTCTGGCTATTCAGTTCTAATCCCATCCTAATTCTTTAAAAAAAGATATTATGTTGAAGAGATCAAATTTTTTCCTCGTCGCGCTGCCGCTGGTGCTGTTGGCGGTGGCGGGTTGTAAGAAGGGGACTTTCGATATCAATAACAATCCTAACGTTCCGTCGAATGTGTCGCCACAGTTCACGCTGTCTGCGGCGCTGGTGTCTGCGGCCAATGAGACCTATAACAGCGGTTATCCTGATTTTGTCAACCGGTATATGGGTTACTGGGCTTTCAGCGGGGACTATGGCGGGTATGGTACGGAGGCGACGTATAATACGAATACCAGTTTTGCCACGCAGAACTGGGACAATGTGTATGTGACTTTGGAAAACCTGAAGTTTGTGGCCAACCAGTCGCGTACGAAGGGTGAGGAGTACTATCTGGCGATGTCGAAGGTGATGACGGCCTTTCTGTTCCAGCGTCTTGTGGACCTGTATAACAATGTGCCTTATTCGGATGCGCTGGGCGGGGACAAGCTCAATTACTATCCGAAGTATGATGACGCGAAGACAGTTTATAAGGCGATAGTTGGGCAGGTTGACAGTGCGATCGCGCTGATCGCGTCTGCGGATGCTTCGACGGCTGACAATCCCAAGAAATATGACGTGCTATTTGGCGGGGATATGGGCAAGTGGACGGCTTTTGCCAATTCGGTGAAGCTGAAGATACTGATGAACATGACGCAGCTGTCGGATGGTCCTGCGTTCATCCAGGCCGAGCTGAGTGGGTTGACCACTAAGGATTTTATGGGTTTTGGCGTGGATGCTGTGGTCAATCCGGGCTATTCGAATGCCGCGCTCAACCAGCAGAATCCGCTGTGGCAGAATGTTGGGTTTGCCACCAATGGGACGAGTCCGACCACGGGGAATTCCTTTAACAGGGCCTGCAGCTATGCGGTGAACTTCTATACGAACACCAATGACCCTCGTCTGGGCCGGTTCTATGCGCCCAACAATGCGGGAGTGGTCCGGGGCCGTGCGCTGGGCAGCCAGGATGGCACCGAGCACAATACAGTGATCTCCGGGGTCGGGCCGGGCGTTCTCGCCTCGGCTACACAGGGTGCGCCGCTGATGCCGGCTTTTGAGAGTCTTTTCCTGCAGGCCGAGGCTGTGCAGCGGGGTTATCTATCGGGTCTTACGGCGGATTCTCTTTATCGTTCGGCGGTCAGTGAGTCGTTCCGGATACTGGGTGTCTCCGGCGCTGCTGCTGCTGCGGCCAGCTATGTGGCCCAGAATGATGCGCGGGTGAATTTCTCTGCTGCGTCCGACAAGATCAATGTGATCGTGCTGCAGCAGTGGGCTGCGCTGAACATGTATGATCCTATCGAGTCCTGGAACAACTGGAGGAGGCTGCATATCCCGGTCGACCTGCCGGTATCCATCTATCCGGGGACCAGCGCTACGCATATCCCGTACCGGTTGTTGTATCCGTTGAGCGAGTACAACAATAATTCGACGAACGTGAATGCGCAGGGAACCATTAGTAATATGACCTCTAAGATATTCTGGATGCCGTAGTGGGTTAATTTAAATAAGAAAAATCATGAAAAAAACATATATAACATTTTCAGTTGTTGCCGGGCTTGCTTTGTCGGGCTGTCTGAAGGACAAGTCAAATACCGATTTCAGTAACCAGAACGGGTATATTGCGGAGATATCGACCTCCAGCGTGAACAGCACGGATCAGGCGCCGAGCGGCGGTCTGACGTATTTTGGGGACGCTACCATGGCGACCTCGGTCGATCCCACTCCGGATAATGAGTTCTTTACGGTGAATATCGCGTCGCCGTACCCGCCGACCAGGGATATCCCTGTGACGATCGCCGTCGATGACGCCAAGCGTACGGCCTATAATGCGACCACTCCGGATTATACGTATGGCGCGCTGCCGGCGAATGCCTACTCTCTTCCGGCTACTACGGGGACGATACATGCGGGTCTTCGTCTTGACACTTTCAATATCACTTTTATGTATGGGAGCATGGATCCCACGAAGGACTATATGCTGCCGATCTCGATCACCCAGGCGCCGGGTACGACGATCAGCGGGAATATGTCGACGATCTATTTCCATATTGTAGGGAATCTGCTGGCTGTCAACCATAACCAGAGTTATATGCTCTATGACGGAAAGGACAGCACGGGGTCTGTACTGGCGAGCAGCTCGCCGGGGGCGGTGCTGTTCACGCCTTTATCGCCCTTTAAGAACGAGTTCATGAGCGGGTTTACCGATGCCCAGACGCCGAAGCTGCGGTATGATCTGAGTTTTGTGCGCAGCGGCAGTACGGCGGGGACGTTCTCGGTCGCGTTCAATTCCTCGGACGTGAAGGCTATGCAGAAGGCAGGGGATTCGGTGAAGGTGGGGCCGAGCCTGATCGCTGCGGACTTTGCGAATGGCACTTATCGTCTCGGCTACCAGGTGAAGGCGAAAGACGGGTCGTTCAAATATGTGATCGATAATTTTCAGCGATAGTATCGGGCGTATGACGAATATGCAGATAATAACATATATTTTCTGGTCTTACCGGGAGGAGTGCGCGCCAGAAGGTTGGAAATGAAGAAGAAGTACATTAAGTATATAGTTTGGAAGGAAAAATTCAATGTGGATGTATTCTTCTCGAAACACCGATATGGTATAATAAATCAAACATTATTAAAAGAAGTAATATTGTTTCTTAACGGGCAACCTCAGTCGCTTTTAACAGTCTGTTAACAAGGAAACACAGGTTTTTTTTTCTCTTATTTCTCTCTGATACTCAATGCGTCGCTCGAGAATGTATCTATATTCCATTAAGTTTTCTTTAGCGTTTGCAGCAGTTTGAGTTAAATAATTGTCAAATAATTTAACTAATATTGGACGCATTTTAACTTTTTAGAAAGTCAGATTGCTAAAATATCACTGAGTCAACATTAAGTCACACTAAATCCATTTGTTCATGAGAAAATTTCTATCACTGCTTGCAGTGCTGGTGCTTTCTGCTTCGTTAGCTTTTTCCCAAACCAAACCAATTACCGGTAGATTAACAGACGCTCAGGGTCAGCCTGTCCCCTTCCTTACTGTGAAGGTAAAGGGTACCAAGACGGGGGTGAGCGCCGATGCCGATGGTAATTATTCGATCAAGGCCAAGGCCGGGGATATCCTTGTTATCTCGGGTACTGGCGTTACCACCCAGGAAATCACGGTTACCGACGCTCCCACGCTGGACGTACAGGTGACGCGTGCATCTACGGCCATGACGGAGGTTGTGGTCACAGCCCTTGGCATCCAGCGCCAGGCCAAGGAACTGGGTTATGCAACTGCAAAACTTGACAATGCCACTCTTACGCAGGCTAAGCAAGTCAATGTCGCACAGGCCCTTAACGGTAAGGTTTCCGGTGTGAACATTTCGACGACGAACAGTGGCGTGTTTGAGAATGCCAAGATCAACATCCGCGGTATCCGTTCGCTGACGGGTAACAACCAGCCGATGCTGGTCGTTGACGGGGCTCCGACCCCGCTGGGTTATCTTTCTTCTATTCCTCCTGATGACATTGCCAGCCTGGACGTGCTGAAGAGTGCTGCTTCTGCGGCGTTGTATGGTCCGGATGCGGTGAATGGGGTTATCATTGTGACTACGCGTCGTGGCACCAAGAAGCCGGTGGTGTCGCTGAACTCGAACGTTCAGATGACCAGGGTATCCTTTTTCCCGAAGCTGCAGACCGAGTTCGGTGATGGTGGCGGTGAGATCCAGGACCCGTATGGGAATTTTGGGTACGTGCCTTACGAGAATCAGCAGTATGGTCCTCGTTTTGACGGGTCGACCCAGCCGATCGGTCCGGTGCTGGAAGACGGATCGCAGCAAAAGGGACCTTACAGCGCGATCCATGCCAATGACCGTAAGAAGTTCTGGAATACGGGTCTGACGACCCAGAACTCGGCTTCTATCGCGGGTGAGGATTTTTATGCGAGTGTTGAGGACGCGAACATCAAGGGTGTAACGCCGAGCGACAAACTGCGTCGGACGAGCTTTCGGTTCAACGGTGGCAAGAAGTATGGTAATTTCTCGATCAATTACGGTCTTAACTATACGCTGCAGAATTCGGACGTGGTCAATGAGGCGGGGTTCCAGAACAGCTTTCCCGCCGCATATGACGGCGGTCTGTTCTTCCTGGTCCTTCAGACGGCGAGCAATGTGCCGCTGCTGAGCTATAAGGATCTGAACAGCAAGTATGGCAATTTCTCCAACTACTATAACGAGTATGCGGTAAATCCCTACTGGCTGATCGCCAATATTCGCGCCAAGCAGCGTCAGGACGATATCCTTGGCAACCTGATGATGACCTATAAATTTCTGCCCTGGCTGTCTGCGAATGCAAGGGTCAGCACTTCCCTGGGCTTCTCCAGCGAGACGAGCACCAACAACCCGGTGGTAGTAACCGACTGGGCGGCTGCCAATCGTAACGCGACGCAGTATTCGAATAAATTGGGTAATGTGATCGACCAGTCCGGCTATACGTCGCGGATCAACCTGGACTATTTCCTGAGCGGTGATCATAAAGTGGGAAATGATTTCAAGGTTGCCTATACGGCGGGTGGTTCTATCCGTCAGGACCAGGCGAAGGACGTGACGGTTGGTGGTAACAACCTGGTGGCTCCGGGGCTGTACAATATCGCGGTGAGAAGCGGTGACGCGAATGTCCCGTCGTTCGCCGGGTTTACATCCAGCACGCTGACCAATGCCAGTACGGGCCTCAGCGTTCCCCAGGGGAATAACTATAAGTTAGAATACAGGCTGCTTTCGGCGTATGGAACGGTCTCTTTGAACTATAAGGGCTGGGCCAATATCGAAGCGACCGGCAGGAATGACTGGGACAGCCGTCTGTTGAAGCAGAACCGGTCGTTCTTCTATCCGGCGGCCAATGCCTCTGTGATCCTTTCGGACGCCTTTCCGGGCATCCAGGATTTTGCGACCATTTCTTTCCTGAAGGTTCGTGCCGCGATCTCGAAGTCCGGTAACGTGAATCTGGGGCCTTATAACTTGCAGCCTACGTATTTCCAGCCCAATTCTTCGACGGTATCCCCGCTGGGCGGCTTTCCTTATGGTAATGTCGCTGGTTTTACTGCCGGCAACCAGATACAGTCGCTTAACCTGAAGCCCGAGTTTGTGAATACAAAAGAGGCGGGTATCGAAATCGGATTGATGCGCAATACGATCAACTTAGGCGCGACCTACTTCTATCAGAAGAATACCAACCAGATATTAGCTGTTACGCAGTCGATGACGACCGGTTATACTACGCAACTGGCCAATGCAGCTGACTTCAACAACTATGGTGTGGAAATGGACCTGGCTTTGACTCCGCTGATCCGAGTGGGCAAGGGCCGGTTCGACCTGAAAGTGAATGCGACTTACAACAACAACAAGGTGACGCATACGCTGAACAATACGCCGGTGGTCATCGGCGGTAATGCCGGCTTTATCCAGAATGCGGTCGGCTATCCGACGGTCAACAATATCGCGGTTGTGGGCAAGCCTGCCTTTATGTTCCAGATGACGGATTACCTGCGTGATTCTTCGAATGGAAAGGTGATCGTTGATCCCGTCACGGGCTATCCGACGCAGGCGACCAATATGATCAATACGGGTCGCACGCTGCCGTTGTGGGTGATCGGTATCACGCCTTCTTATTCGATCGGTGGTTTCAGCGTCAGCATGACCTGGGATTACAAGACGGGGCATGATTTCTATTCGGGTCTGGGACCTGACGAGGACTTTGCCGGTATCTCGGCGAGGAGCGCAGCTTATGGCCGTCAGCGTTTTGTCATGCCGAACTCGGAGTACATGTCCGGTGGCAAGTATGTGCCGAACACGAATGTCCAGGTGCAGAATGGCAACTATACTTTCTGGACGGGTGCCAATACCAACACGGGCATAGCGACCAACTACTATGCAAGCGCTGCTGCGTGGCGTCTTCGTGAGGTGAATATCTCCTATAGTATACCGATGAAATGGCTGAGTAATGGAACGGTGATCAAGAAAGCTACTGTCAGCCTGATCGGCAAGAACCTGCTGCTGTTCGTACCGAAGTCCAACCAGTGGGGTGACCCGGAGTTCAACTACTCTACGACCAACAACACCTATGGTCTGGCGAGCGGTTTCCAGTCTCCCGCAGCGCGGTTATTTGGTGGTTCTCTGACGGTTCAATTTTAATCCTCTCAAACGAATTATATAATGAAACATAGCAATAAGATATTTCTTTTCATGGTATTGTCGGTTGGCATTACTATGACTGGCTGTAAAAAATATTTGGATGTAAATTCGGACCCGAACAGGGCGACTGACCAGACGGTGACGCCTGAGCTGCTGTTCACGCAGGCACAGAATGCCGTGGGATTCAGGCAGGCAAGCGGTGACTTTACGTTCCTGGACAACTGGATCGGCTATTTCGCACAGAATGGAGGCTTTGCTCCGCAGCAGAACATTATCGCCTATAATGTCGATCTCACGTTTGGGAATACGCTGTTCCTGAATCATTACGATGTGCTATATGATCTGTACCTGGCGAAGCAGAAGGGGCTTGCTACGGGGGACACTGTACTTGCAGGAGCGAGCATGGTGCTTTCGGCCAAGCTGATGCAGGAGCTGGTGGACCTGTTCGGAAATCTGCCTTATTCGCAGGCCTGGCAGAGTACGAAGTATCCGCAGCCTACCTATGACAAGGCGCAGGATATCTATAAGGCGCTGCAGTCTTCTCTGGATTCGGCTATCATTTATCTGAAAACGGCTCCTCCCAAGAAATATGCTCCTTCAGATATCATCACCCATGGTGATACGACCGGGAACAAGTGGGTCAAGTTTGCCAATACAATGAAGCTGAGGCTGCTGATCCGTCAGTCCGAAGTAGCGGGTTTTGATCCATCAGCGGATATGAAAAAGATCACCGACAACGGAGGGGTTTTAATGGCTGGCCAGTCGATCATGGTGAACCCGGGATATTCCAATGACGTGAACAAGCAGAGTCCTTTCTACGAGTTCAATGGATGGGACCCTACGGGGGTTCAGACCAATACGTCTACCAATGCCAACTCGTATATTATCGCCCAGTTCGAGCAAAATACTATGGCCGATCCGCGTGAGGGAAGGTTCTTCTATCCGGTAGGTTTTGGGTTCTCGGGTACCTCGTATGTAGGCTGTAATTTTGGTGATGCCCAGGCGAATATTCCGCAGAGCACCCAGAGCTCGTATTTCGGCCCTGCGCTTGTTGGTGGCGTTACGGCTGGTTCGTCGCACGTAGGTGATGGCAGCGGCGCCAAGCAGGATGCGTGGATCTACCCTTCTTATGAGAGCATGTTCCTTTGGGCTGAGGCGGTAGCGAGGGGATGGGTATCCGGGGATGCTGGGGCTGCATTTGATGCGGCTGTGCAGGAGTCGTTCGTGTGGCTCGGCGTTCCGAATGCTGCGCAGGCCTATACCGACTACAAGACGAATGATCCGGAGGTCGCTGATTTTTCCAATGCCGGTGCTACGCCGCTGTCGAAGGCGAGGTTTATTGCTTACCAGAAGTATCTCTCGCTGGTGGGTATCGACCCGATGGAAGCGTTCTTTGATCAGAACAGGCTGCATTTCCTGACGGACAACAGCTATATCTCGCTGTATGCGGGAAGGATCTCGAATACTATTCCTGTGCGGCTGCCGTATCCTTCGAGCGAGTATACTTCCAATGCGACCAATGTAAATGCGCAGGGAGCGATCAATGTCTTTACGTCCAAGCTGTTCTGGCAACCCTAGTCAGTGAAACAATTAAAAAAGAAAAATCAGTAAAATATGAAATTGAAAAATATAAAGGCGGCTTCTTATGCGATCATCGGGCTATCGGTGGTCCTGACGGGCTGTCTCAAGGACAAGGATTTTAATAATGGGTTGATCCAGTCGGTGCATGGGAATACGGGGAAGGTAGTCAGCCTGGCGGCGAATGTGCAGACCAGCAGCAATGTGTCAACGGTTGCCTTCGACAATTCCAACAATGACACCGTGGTCAATTTTCTGCCGGTGGAGCTTTCTAACGGTGATGCGCCTGCACCGGAGGATATACATGTGACGATCACGCTGGTCGATACGCTTGTCAACAACCTGGATACGGCCAACTATAATGCCAATGATGGAAGCACGTATGACTATGTCGTGCCTGATCCGTCTATTGTGTCGGTTGTCAGCACTGATGTCGTTATCAAGAAGGGTACGTATCAGGGTTTTCTTCAGCTGAAGTTCAAGCCGAGCAATCTGCTGGGTCAGGACCTGGCCTTCGGTTTCCGGATCACTGCTATCAAAGAAGCCGGCTATACGATCAGCGGCAATCTGAAAGATGCGGTGCTGGTGCTTCTGATCAAGAACAAATGGGATGGAACCTATGTGGCGAGTGGTACTTTCATGCACCCGAACCCTGCGCTTGCCGGGCCGTTTAGTGACAAGACAGTGGTTCTGTTCACTACCGGGGCTACGTCTGTGGACATGGAGGGCGGGCAGCCGACGGCTGGTGGATTGATCGGAGCCAGTCCGAGGTTTACGGTTGACCCTGCGACGAACCTGGTTACGGTAGGGCCTGGTGTTCCTTATGGTCCACCCACTATTGCCGGGCCGGTGACGGTGGGTTTTGTTAACCGTTATGATCCTGCTACGAAGACGTTCTATATCGACTATGGATATTCCGGTGGATCGCGTCATATGACGGAGACGCTGGTCTATAAGGGTCCGCGTTAATATTATAAATGATTCTGTGTAAAGGCTGCCCGGTTGGGCGGCCTTTTTTGTTTAATTTTGAAAAAAAACAATCATGACAGATCAACAAGCGGCGGGGAATCAGCTGAATATCGAGATCAGTGAGGAGGTGGCCGAGGGGCAGTATGCGAATCTGGTGATCATCACGCATTCGCATGCGGAGTTTGTGCTGGATTTTGTGAATGTGATGCCGGGGACGCCGAAGAGCAAGGTGAAGTCGAGGATCATATTGACGCCGCAGCATGCGAAGCGGTTTATGAAGGCGTTGACGGAGAAT
>Ga0105240_10000745_pt1 | contig 59414 bp, 38 predicted proteins | sample KBSC54metaG_FD_80426 | JGI IMG/M metagenome (GOLD analysis project Ga0105240, IMG submission 80426) | Corn rhizosphere microbial communities from Kellogg Biological Station, Michigan, USA - KBS C5-4 metaG | ecosystem: Host-associated > Plants > Roots > Rhizosphere > Soil | place: Michigan, USA... | reverse complement strand
GATTCGCTTTTTGGGGTAGGTGTCCCGAATAATGATTGGAATACCTCGGACTACCCAAATTATCCGTACGGATCGACAAATATTAGTCGCTATAAGATCAACTATAACAATGAGAGCATAGCACTGCCCGGTGCCAAAGCGCTGGTACAACACTGGCTGGACAATGGAAACTTTGGGATGACAATCTTTACAGCGATAAGCTACGATTTGAAATACTCTACTTTTTGTTCGCAACGTTACCCCAATCAGTCGTACTGGCCACACCTGTATGTCTCTTATTTATTGCCGCCGGATTCAATCTCCGGACATATGCAGCTGTACTACAAGCCCTCCTGCGACACCATCACGGACTATTCCTGCAATAGTGTCGTAGCGGATACGACTTTCAACCCCTACACTGCCGGCGTATTGGGCAACTGGCGCGGCAATCGCAGCTATACCTATTATGGCACCCGGGCAGAGACTGATCCGGCCGGACAAACGAATATCCGTCACAATGGCGCCTTCCACGATTTCGCTCCTTTCTGGACCTTCCAGAACAGCAAGCTGCAACAACAGCCTGATACCACGCGCTGGGTATGGAACAGCGAACTGACCCTTTTCAATCCCAAGGGAATGGAGATAGAGAACAAGGACCCGCTGGGCAGATACAACTCCATCCAATATGGGTATTACAAGACGCTGCCGATTGCAGTGACCCAGAATGGGCATTATCGCGAGTCGGCTTTTGAAGGGTTTGAGGATTATGGTTTCCTGACACAGGTATGTGATACCGCCTGTCCGGCAGATCGCCACATCGATTTCTCACCGTATGTCAACAAACTGACGACGGCAGAGAAGCATAGCGGCAAAAGCAGTCTCCGGCTGGAAGGCCATGACCAGGTGGGCCTGGCATTCAACCTCGTCAGCCAGGAAGCCGCCGATCCTACGCTTAATTTCAATACCAGCGTCGATGTCTGCCCGGGGATCGGGACCGTACTGGACGGTATCAAAATTCCCAATACCATCCTGCTGCCTACCTTCTCCCCCTTCAAGGGCCGGAAGATGGTCGTCAGCGCCTGGGTGAAGGAAGGACAAACATGCACCTGTACATCTTACATCAAAAATGATATCAAGATCGTATTCGACGGCACGCAAACCATCACCTTCCAGCCATCGGGAGCCATTATCGAAGGATGGCAGCGATATGAAGGTGTATTTACGATACCGGCAGGAGCAAGCAGCATCAGCGTCAACCTGGAAGCTACCGACACCACTCCTGTCTTTTTCGATGACCTGCGCATTCATCCTTTCAATGCCAATATGAAGTCCTTTGTCTACAACCCTACCAATCTAAGGTTGATGGCCGAACAGGACGAAAACAACTATTCAACCTTTTATGAATACGATGACGACGGCACCCTGATACGGATGAAGAAAGAGACGGAAAGAGGTATTCAAACCATCAAGGAGACGAGGAGCGCCTTGTTAAAACAGTAATCTATGCAGCTACAAAAGATACTACTCGGCATCATATTTACCGGCGTTCTGCTAAAGACGACGGCCCAGCAGCCTAAAGAAAAACAGCAGGTGGTGGCCTTGCTGCAATCCGTGGCTCAACGTTACCAGGGCAATAATGGATTGCATTTTTCAATCCGTTACCGGTACGCCAGTGAAGCAAAACCCTCTGCCTGGCTGGACTCCTTAAAAGGTGATTTTACCATGAGGGACGGACTGTACCGGTATTCCCTGGACAGCACGGAGTACATCGGCGGCAGGGAGGTATCGGTCATTCTTTTCAAACAAGATCAGCTGATGTATCTCACGAAAGGGAACAATGCTTTCCCCAAGGGAAACCCCCTGGCGTTGCTGGACAGCATAGTATTAAAAAATGACAGCCTGGACTGCCGGGTAGAAGAGACAAAGGACCGGCAGACTATTATTCTTGCTTTCCGACCCGGCCAAAAGACAAAAAGAGTCGAATATGTCGTGGACAAGCATACCGGGTATGTCATAAAGATGATAAGTGTTGTTTCCGCGCGGGAATTGTATGATCCTTCGGTACAGGAAAAAGTTGAAAACGATAATACCTATGCCATTGTGGAAACAAGCTTTACCAATTACAGACAAGCGGGCCCTGCGGAAAAAGAGTGGGATCTCACCCGCCTGTTTAAGAAAGCAGGCAAGGAATATATTCCTCTCGCTCCTTATGATAACTATAAAATAGTACTTGGCTCTCCTGACCTATAATCACCGTATATGAAGAAATTATTCATATCCCTGTTATTACCCACCCTGATCCTGTTGATCTCTGCCGGCAGACCGGATAAGGCTTCCGGTGTTCAGCCACCTGTGCTGCAGGTGCTGGATGGCAGCCTGGGACAATTGAACAAGGACTCCTTTAATATCGTATCGGATACTTTGTTCTTCGACCCTTCCTACAACAGTGTGCTGGACAAGCATTACCTGGTAAGGAATACGGTGCGGCTGCATATCAATCCCTATTCCCCGTTTTTTCTGAAACGCAGCTTCTCAGCCACCCTGCGGCTGGAAATTACTAAGACAGATGCGAACGGTACCGTTACTTCCTTTGATACCTCCCTTACTGTCAGATACAATAAGGACAGCCTGATCCGGGATAGGGATAGCTATCTGTTCAGTAATGCTTACCGGGTGAAGGTGAAGGTCATCGACCGGCAAACGGACGCAGATTGGGATGTATGGAAATCGCTGACATTGGAGAACGAGCTGCAAAGCTTTCCAGTTTTTAGTTTCGACTGTTCGAAGGATACCATCAACTCTGTGAACCATGCGGCATTGGATTCCAATAGTACAGCTGATGAGCTACCCGTGAGCTGGACGCAGGTGACCGGGGCCGATCAGTATGACCTGGAATGGACCTACATTGATTCCAGCGCATTGAAGGGTGCCCGGCAACTGTATGGGAATCCGGCCACCCCTAATGCAGCACTTATATTCGACAACAGCTGCACACGTGTGACTATCACCGGTACCTCTTATAATATCCCCCTGCTTTATGACGGAACAGGCACCTTGTTCTTCCGTGTAAGACCCGTGCAGTTACAAGCAGGCGGAGGACGTACGGAAGGCCATTGGAGCAGTGATCACCAGGTGCCGGGAAGCTTTTACTTCAAAGGGCACCAGCGTAACCTGAACTGGCAGTCCACGGCCACTTTTGCCGAGGAAGGCAAACGGAAAGTGGTCGTGCAATATTATGACGGCAGCTTGCGGGGCCGGCAGACCGTGACGAAGGACAACACGACCAATACCACTGTTGTCAGTGAAAGCTTTTATGACTACCAGGGCCGTCCCGTGATCCAGGTTCTCCCCTCGCCTACTTTCAACAACGTCGTCAAATATTCTCAAAATTTCAACCTCGGACTGAATGGCAGCGCCTATGACAAGAACGATTTCGACAGCCTGGCCGACCCGTCGCAGTATTGTAACAGCGGAGCAAAGGCCATGGGTACCGGCAGCGGCGCCTCTCAATATTATTCCACGGCCAATCCCGACCGGGATACCGGTATTTCCAAATACATCCCGGACGCGGCCGGCTATCCATTTACCGAAGTGGAATATGTGCAGGACAATACCGGCAGGATCAGCCGGCAAAGCGGTGTAGGGCCCCGCCATCAGCTGGGGAGCGGTCATGAGACAAAGTACTTCTACGGCACCCCAGATCAGCATGAGCTGGATGCCCTGTTCGGCACCGAAGTAGGCGATAATTCCCACTATTTCAAAACCATGGTGCGGGATGCCAATGGGCAGTTCAGCGTGAGCTATACCGATATGCATGGACGTACCATTGCCACCGCGTTGGCAGGCGTACCGGACAGCACAAAACTGGATACCTTATCCTCTTACCGTCAACAAAGGATCACCGAAACGCTGTCTACCCCCACCTCGAATGTGGTGAAGGACCTGGTCATGGAAAGTAAAAAAGGGCTGGTGGTGGCTGTGCCTGGTGTAAATCAATTCAGCTATGTCCTCAATCCCGCCAGCCTGCAGCTGCCCGATTGCAATAACAATACGGTTTGCTATGACTGTCTGTACGACCTGGAGATCACCATCACCAGCGACTGTAATAACCAGAAAGTGGGGGGACAGCCTTTCGACACCGTGATCCACAATTTCTCTTTGGGCGGTCGGCCGGATACCACCTGCGGTAAGCCAGCGGACAGCTTTGCCTTTGTCTTTTCGAAATACCTGGATGCCGGCAGCTATGAGATCACCAAGCGCCTTTCCGTTAGCCGGTATGGTGAAGACTATTACCGGGACAGTGTGTATATGAAAAGGAACAGCTGCCGGAATATGAACAGCTTTTTGCAGGAGCAACGGGCGATCCAGGCAAGTATAACCCAGTGTACGCCTTCCTGTCAGAGTTGCAATGACAGCCTGGGAGATTGGAGCACTTATTACGGCCGTTACATCGCCCGAGCCGGCATAGCGGCCAATGACTCTTCTTATAAGGATATGATCCTTGCCGCTTACCAGGAGGCCCAGGCTTCCTGCAACCTGCTGTGCGACAAAATCACTGATGCCGAAGATATACGGCAGGCCATGCTCCTGGATATGACGCCCCCATCAGGGCAATATGCCAACCCGGACAGCGCCGCAGACCTTTATTCCATCTTCTATTTCCATAAGAACAGCAACGGTGACCAGACAGACACCACCGAGCCCGTGTACACCCGGAACAACAATTACCTGGATGAGAATGGCAATCCCGACCTGGTGTATGACGAAACCACGGGCCGCATGGTCAAGCCGCAGGATCTTACACCTGACGCCTTCTCGCAAAAGTTCAAGTTACCCTGGGCGGGAGCGTTGTTGCAATACCATCCTGAATATCAAAAGCTGGTGGCCTATGAGCAGTTGGATGCCAGCAATGCATGGGATAAGCGGTTCGAGGCAGTGGATACGTATGGGGAGGCCATGCAAAAGGGATATCTGAATCCCACGGGAAATACAGGGGCACCTTATAACCGATTTAACGCCACAGGGACAGCGGATTATGATCCGATTGCGCTTAGCTATAGGTCGAGTTTGGATGACAGTCTGCGAAGCTATATTTTCTGGGCTCCTCCCCCAAGCCCCCGCCCCGGTGTTGATACATATATGACCCTTTGGGGGTTTGCTACGGCATCCATACGCTGTGCGGGCAAGGATGCTTCCTGTATGCTACGGTATACGTTTAATCCAACTACCAACCATGATGACAGCGCTTTCAACAGTAATGTGTGCACCGGCGACCTGGATATGGCCTGGCGCACTTTCAGGCAAGTCTACCTGGACATCAAAAGGAAATTGATCAATGCGCAGCTGAATTCTATACCGTCTATACCCTCAACCACTACCTTATTGAACGCACACCGCCAGCCCCATTTTACGGATGCGGGTGAATTGATGCAGGCCACTGGACTCACCCCTCCGTCTGACCAGAGTTCCGCCTCCCAACAGAACCAGGCCGCGATCAATAATTATTATGACGCCACCTGCAGGGCCTATGCTACCATGTGGTGGCAAAACCTGCAGAAGCCCTGTAACTATAATGCTACCGACTCCGCCGCCATCATCCCCCTGCTGATACAGGTATGTAAAGAAGGTTCCGACGTCAGTCATCCATACGGCGCCAGCTCGATCAGCCCTAATAGCTCTAATCAATACAAGAGCTTCGAGGATGTGATCGACCAGTACAATGCCGGGAAGAGCAAGCCTGCCACGTGTAATGCTTATGGCATCAAGGCGCCAAAGCCATATGATCAGCAGTTGGCCTACAACAACAAACCGCTGTGGACTGGCCCCGACAGTTGCGAATGCGACCATATCCAGTCAATCTATCGTAACTACCAGGCAGTGTCGAGCCATTACCTATCCTTCTCCGACTATGTGTACAAAGCTTATCAAACTTCCATGGCGGACTCTACCCTGACCCAGCTGCTGAACATGTGTACGGCAGCTCCCGGCGCGTCAGGGTGCAACTACCTGGCCACTCCCATCCAACTGCCGGCCGTCATGCAATGCAGCACGGGCGATATTTGTGTGGGTTGTACCCAGTTCAAGGCGCTGGATGCTGAGTTCCGGAGTAAATACCCTTTGGTATCACCGGTGGCTACCCCATTACCCACCGACTCGACACAGTTGGCGGCTAACCAGCTGTATGAGCAGTTTATGAACTACAGACTGGGTTTTACAAAAAGTACGGCTGACTATCTAAGCTTCTTCAACAGCTGTAACGGCAAGAGCGGGAGTACGTCGACAACTTATGATACAGCGACGATCAGCTGTGCCGGCCTGGACTCTTTGATCAAAGAATACAAAGGCATCTATCTGCAGCCGTTTACGGGCTATGCCGACCTTGACATGCGCACCTTCGCAGGCAATATCACGCCTGCAGCGGGCCCTAAGGGCGTATTCGACATAAACGGCCTTCTCCTCGGTAATACGGCGGATGGAACTATAGACCAGGTAAATGTCTCGTTCGCCCAGATATGGAACAGCAGCAGTGTCAACCAGCAGGTGGGGACATTGTCATCTTTACCGAATGGCAAATTCCGCCTGCAGTTGAAGCCAGGACAGCTGGTGCCGAAGAATAGCATCACCGGCATGCGCTATTACCAGTTCGACATCCCGTATGATACGTTGGATGCGGTGCTGACCAATCTTGGATCTTATGTAGACTTTGGCGATGGGCAGCATGTCAGGGTGGATTCGGTATATACTTCTTCGTTGACAAACGTCGGGCTAATCTACCAGGGCTTTGGCAATCCCTGGGCCGGCTACTATTATGTAGCACACATATATTCCAGCGCAGCGGCCAGAACTGTAACAGTATACCATTCGGATATTTATGGTATCCTGGGATTTGATACCTATTTACCCGGAACAGGAGCCGGCAGGTACCTGCGTGGCCTCCAGCATCTCCGTGGCTATGCTCCGCAGGATGTCAAGTTTATAAAATTCTACAGCACGCAGGATTCGACGCTTAATACTTTCAACGGGCTTGTGAATAAAGATCAGTTCACGGGCGTCCAGTGCATCACCTTTGCGTCGGGAGATGGAGGTGTGACCAGGTTTAAGAATTATAACTTCGGCAGTCTGCAGCGATTTCACGAATTGACAATCTTCAGCTGCGGCGACACGGTTGCCGGCGGCATAAACAGCGTTCTGCCCAACCTGCCTGTGAACTTCCCTTTATTGAGGGAGTTATTTCTCGGCGGCCCGACTTATTCGGATTCCCTGGACTTTTCATTGCCCAACTTAAATGGCGGTGTGATCTCGGGGCTTACCACTTCGCAGATAGACAGGGTACTGAACAATATTGCCGCCGGGTCAAGGCAGGACACCGGAGGTATCTCGCTTTCAGGCGCCCCCAGGAGCGCTGCCAGCAATACCGCCGTCTCACAATTAAGCGCCCGGAAATGGACGATCCTGACGCCGGGCGAGAGTATCAACCCGAACAACTGGCTGCTGAAGGGATTTGATACAGCGGACTGGCAGAAGCACTATCCTGACGGCAGCGCTTTCACGGATTTTATCAATGCAAAGTTCGGCACTTCCATGGAATGGACGCAGCTGAATGATTTTTACAAGCGAAAATGCGGGAAGCTGCCGGATCTGACTACGCCGGATACGGTGACGTCGACGCCGGTAGTAAATAATCCCTGTAGCAAATATCAACTTATACGCAACTATTCTGGAAATGGCGGCGAGGCAGTTATTGACATGACGAAGACACCAGACGGCGGCTATCTCTCGGTCGGAAAAGCAAATGCAAACGCTGGTTCACAGGTGCAAGGTGGATTTATTTCAAAAACAGACAATAAAGGAGTGGTACAATGGTACAAGACGTATAGCGCCGGAGGGACAGACGGGTTTGTAAAAGTACGGAACACAAGGGACGGAGGATTTATTGTCTTAGGAAATACCACTTCTTTCTCCCAGATAAAGGGAGAACCCATGCTGGTAAAAATAAATGCCACCGGACAGGTACAATGGAGCAGGACGTATGGTGTTAATTCCACCAATGGGGAATATGCTGTTGATGTAATACAGACCTCAGACGGAGGATATGCTTTGGCGGCCGACTACAATAATGTGCCCGGAGCCGCCGACTGGGAAATCATCCGGGTCGACAGTATGGGTTCATACAGCTGGGCAAAACGCATGGGAACTGTCCCTAACGGTCAAAGCGTAGGTGGAAGTGACCAGGCCGGCGGCCTGGCGGAAGACCAGGATACTTTGGTATTCGCGGGTTATGCCCAGGGGATAAGTCTGTCGAATGGTACAGGTCGTGACTCCCAATATGACGGTGTAATCATGAAGATAAATAAGAACACCGGTGCAATCATCTGGGCAAAGTCCTATAATATAGATGGTCAATGCAACTGGTTTTTCAACCTGGAGGTTCAACCAGGAGGATATCTTATCAGCGGTAACTCCACAGATGATTTTGGCCCTAATTTTACCGATATAGATCATGTGGTGGTGGAATTGGATAAGAACGGAGATAATCCTGACATACATACCCTGTCCCGGCCAGCAGGCGGAATGGCCCTGTCAGATAATTCTTATCCAACGAGCGATGGAGGATTCATCAGCGCAAGCACATTCGACAACGACATCAATGCTATATACATTCACAAAACGGGTGGCCCCGGAGGCATTGACTGGTCGAACAGGATACAGCTATCCGGACAGCCAGTAGTTCGCCGTATTTTTCCGTTAAGCAACGGCTATTATGCGCTGGCGGGAAATACCAATACCGGGGCCTTTATAATAAGCATTGACAGTCTAGGAAAGACTGGATGCGCGGATAGTAGTGTAAGCTATGACGGTGGAGTTTCAAGAGTTACCCAATATGCAGAGTCCTTTACTCCTTCTTCGCTTACCCCTGACAATATACAACAGACGTGGACTGTCCGGGATGTGTCAGCTACCCAAAGCAGCTTATGTTATAGGGGCAGCGGTTGCACTCCTATTATCACTGACACCGTCTTCCTCTGCGGCCGTGCTGAACTCGTACTCCCCCCGGTGGATGTAAACACGATTAACAATTGCACGGACAGCACCTTCTTTGCCGTCAGCAAGAGCACCGAACTCTTCAACGTCTACACCGACTCTATCCAAACCAGGTTCGACAGCATGTACCGTGCCCGTTGTATGCAGGCGTACCTGTATGAGCATTTTACCGTCACCCATAATGTCAGCGAGTACCACCACACCCTGTACTATTATGACCAGGCAGGCAACCTGCTGAAGACCGTACCACCTGCCGGCGTACAGGCCAACTATGATTCCGTATGGCTCGACAATGTAGCAGCGGCCCGTGCGGCAGACCAGTCCCTTGTTCCTGCCCATGGCCTGAACACCCAGTATAGGTACAACACCCTCAACCAGGTGGTGGCCCAGCAGACACCGGATGCCGGACAAAGCCATTTCTGGTATGACCGGCTGGGAAGACTGGCGATCTCGCAGAATGCGCGGCAGAAGTATGTCACCAATAATGAGCAGGGGCGGCAGTACAGCTATACGTTGTACGACGGCATCGGCCGGATCACCGAAGTGGGCCAGATCGCCAATGCCGGAACGGCCCCCATGACCGACTCCATCAGCCGGGTGGAGAGCAATCTGCTGGCCTGGATAACGGCCTCGCAAGGGAATAAGGAGCAGATCACCCAGACAGTATACGACATCCCTTATACCGGCTTTACAGGACTTTCCTTCACCCCTATCGTACAAAGGAACCTGCGTAACCGGGTAGCCTATACTTCATTCACCAACGGCAGCAACCCCGCCCAATACAACCAGGGGACGTTCTACACCTATGACCCCGAAGGCAATGTGGACACCCTGCTGCAGGACTATGGTAACAGCACCTTCAGCCCTGTCCAGAATGTGATGAACCTGAATGGCAACCGCTTCAAAAGGTTGGTCTATCAATACGATCTGGTCAGCGGAAAGGTGAATAATGTAGCCTATCAACCCCACCAGGTGGACGCCTTCTATCACCGGTACACCTACGATGCAGAGAATCGCCTCACATTAGCCGAGACGAGCACGGATAGTGTCTATTGGGATAAGGAAGCGAGGTATGAGTATTACAAGCATGGCCCCCTGGCAAGGGTGATCCTGGGGGATAAGATGGTGCAGGGGCTGGACTATGCCTACACCCTCCAGGGCTGGCTGAAAGGCGTGAACAGCACCAGCCTTCTACCCCTCTATGACATGGGCAGGGATGGAGATACGACGATGCAGAACAGGTATATCGCCAAGGATGTGTATGGGTTTGGATTGAACTACTATGCGGGGGATTATGCGGCGATCGGCACCAACACGACCCCTTTCCCCGGCAGCAGCGCCTATCTGAATACAGCCGACAGACCCTTATTTAACGGCAATATCAGCAGCATGGTGGTGAACCTGGGACCTTTGTATCACCATTCCAATGGTGTAACGGACACCAGCCATTGGAGAGGCCCCTTGCTGTATAATTATCGTTATGACCAGCTGAACCGGATCACGGGGATGGATGCGTACTATGGATTGAACCAGGCGACCAACAGCTGGGCGGGACTGATGCCTACTGCCGACTTCAGGGAGCGGGTAGCTTATGATGGTAACGGTAATATCCAGAAATACAAAAGGAATAATTTCGGGGAGACAGGGCTGCCCATGGACAGCCTGGGGTATAAGTACATCACCGGCACCAATAAACTGCAACAGATCACCGACAGCGCCGACGATGCCGTGGGTGGAGGTTATGATCTCCATAGACAGCCTGTCAACAACTATGCCTATGATTCCATCGGCAACCTGATCAAAGACAGCAGCGAACGGATCAGCAATATCAAGTGGAATGTCTACGGCAAGATCACGGAGATCGACCACCGGACGACCACACCGGCCAATCCCACGAAGAATATCTACTATTTCTACGACGCAGCCGGCCACCGCATCGGCAAGAAAGTCACCAGAGGCGACACCAGCGCAGTCAGCTACACCTGGTATGTAAGGGACGCCAGCGGCAATGTGATGTCCACTTATACGGCCAGCATTGACAGCACCCAGGCTCTGGGTAATGCCGACCTGCAGCTGAATGAGCAGCATATCTATGGCAGCAGCAGATTAGGGATTTTGACGGCCAATAGGTCGGCGGACGCCAATACCGAAGGGCTGAACAACTATGTTTCCCCCTGGACAGGTATGCATCTCCCCTATTACACGGGTAAAAAGCAGTATGAGCTGACCAACCATTTAGGGAATGTGCTGGCGACTATCTCAGATAAGAAAATCGGTGTATCTTTAGCCCAAGACAGTTCTTTGATAGACCATTACGAGGCAGATGTGCAGACGGCACAGGATTACTATCCGTTTGGTATGATCATGCCGGGAAGGATGCTGACTACCCTCTCTATCCCCGGAGGAACGTTCTCCGGGACGACGCAGGTCAATGGGTATACGCTGCCGATTGATCTTACGCTGACTAGTAGAGCGGGAAATCAGCCGACCAGCTATGTGGCTAGCGATCTAATCGATTTGAATGAAGGGTTTGAATCAGGACTCAATGATGATGTAACAGCTTATATAGCGGACGGTTCTTATGCCGGAGGTGGGAATGGGTCAAACGATGCGGGGATAGCGGGTGGTGGAAAGTATCGTTATGGGTTTAATGGGAAGGAGAATGATAATGAGGTGAAGGGTGTGGGGGATCAGATCGATTATGGGTTTAGAATATATGACCCACGAGTCGGAAAGTTCTTAAGTACGGATCCATTAACCAAAAGTTACCCTCAACTAACTCCTTATCAGTTCGCCAGCAACAATCCAATCGAAAACATTGATCTGGATGGATTAGAAAAACTTCCTGCCACGCAGGGAGCCGCGGCATGGGAAGGATTTAAGGATGGAGCGTTCTTGACATTTACCGGGCATGTTTCTAACTCACAGGGAGCTCCGTCCTTTAGAATAGAAGACATAAAGGGTAAACTTGGTAAAGTTTTAACCCTACAGAAAACATTGGAAAGCTTTTTGCCGCCAAGCCCCATTGACCAGATTCTCAAACCTGCCACGACCTTTGAAGGAGCCGGAAATCAGGCGTTTCAACTACAGTATAAAGCAGACAAGTCGGGACATCAAGGTTTTTATGCAGCAGGTTTAGTTGGAGAAAAAATAATAGAAGGGGTTTTAATAAAAAAAGCTTTAGCTGGCATTGAAGGGAAAGTTGCCGGAAGAACTGCATCTGAAGGTACGAACCTCAACACGAATGAACAGACCTCTGCAGCTCACCAGGGAAATAGCGAAGCTACTGCAGGGAATGCAGAAAATCAAAACGGTACTCCCTCTGCACCGGCAAAATTGCCATACTTAAAAAGCAGGCCTCCTTATGCGCCAGGACAAGTTGAACAAGTATGGGAAACAGCGGCTGAGAAAAGCGCTGAAGGTAAGGTATATGATCCCAATGAATCTTCTAAAGAACTTACTTGGGATAGGACTAAGCCACGGAATAATCAATGGCATATGGGTCATAAGCCTGGAAAAGAATACAATCAACTTTTCCTTAAATACACTTCTGGTCTTATTAGTAAAGAAGAGTTTCTCAAAGAATACAGGAATCCTGACAACTATCATCCAGAGGATCCACACGAAAATATGAGCCATAAACATGAACAAAAACCAGCCAAACAATAGCGATGAAGGAATTTAAGTTACGTGCTGATCAAATTATAAAATTGATAGAAGAAGCCGGTGCAGCCACGGCAACAGACATGATTACTGTGGAAGGGAAAGATGTCGGATTTATGTACCGAGATCAACCAATAAATGACATTGATACTGGATGGAGATTTTTTTCAGGAGATGAAGACGAATCTTATATAAAAAATAATGACAATACTAGTTTTTATGATATCAATACTATCGCGAATTATGATCCTTCAATAATAGCATACTTAAATGAGCCTATAGGAACTGTTTGGGAAAGGGTACCAAATACAAATAGGTTTAGGAGGACAGAATGGGGTAGCGCTTAATAGCAAGAAGTGGATAGCGTATCAAAGTAGTCCTCATTAGATTATAAAAGCTGGCAATACTAAAGCCCTTTCTTCCCTCCCCGCGGCAGCTCCGCTGCTTTACATAATGTGATTATCGGACACTTGTGTGCGAAGCGAACCGATAATGTCATGTTATGTAAAAGCCGGGCAAAGCTTGCGTGAGGGATTGGAGCGGTAGCCCACAGCCCGGCCAGGGCGAGGACTACGAGCGGAAAGCCCGACCCGAAGGGGCACGCCCAATAAGTCTCGCGTCCTCCCACCGCAGCCAATTATACCGCCATTGATTTGGGTGTAATACACTTCCCCGACAGCAGCGCCTACCTCAATGCAGCCGACAGGCCCCTGTTTAATGATAACCGAGCGAAGCGAAGGTTACGAACGAGAAGGAGCGTGTCGAAGCAGCTCCGCCGAAGTTCTGTCAGCAGCATGACGGTGAACCTGGGGCCTTTGTACCGCCGTTCCAATGGTGTAACGGATACCAGCCATTGGCGCGGCCCCTTGCTGTATAACTATCGTTATGACCAGCTGAACCGGATCACGGGCATGGATGCTTACTATGGATTGAGCCAGGCAACCAACAGTTGGGCGGGATTGATGCCTACTGCGGATTTCCGGGAGCGGGTAGCCTATGACGGCAACGGCAATATCCAAAAGTACAAGCGAAATAATTTCGGGGAGACGGGACTGCCCATGGACAGCCTGGGGTACAAGTATATCACCGGCACCAACAAGCTGTTACGCATCCAGGATAGCGCCGATGATGCTATCGGGGGTGGTTACGACCTCCACAACCAGCCTGTCAACAACTATGCCTATGATTCCATCGGCAACCTGATCAAAGACAGCAGCGAACGGATCAGCGCTATCAAGTGGAATGTCTACGGCAAAATTATCGAGATCGACCACAAGACAACCACACCGGCCAACCCAACGAAAAATATCTATTACTACTATGACGCAGCCGGCCACCGCATTGGCAAGAAAGTCACCAGGGGAGACACCAGTGCCGTAACCTACACCTGGTATGTAAGAGATGCCAGCGGCAACGTGATGTCCACTTATACGGCCAGCCTTGACAGCACCCAGGCGCTGGGTAATGCGGACCTGCAGCTGAATGAGCAGCATATTTATGGCAGCAACAGATTAGGGATACTGACAGCGAATAGGTCGGCTGACGCCAATACCGAAGGACTCAACAACTACATCTCCCCCTGGACGGGTATGCATCTCCCTTATTATACGGGTAAAAAGCAGTATGAGCTGACCAACCATCTGGGCAATGTGCTGGCAACTATCTCAGATAAGAAAATCGGTGTATCTTTAGCCCAAGACAGCTCTTTGATAGACCATTATGAGGCAGATGTGCAGACGGCACAGGATTACTATCCGTTTGGTATGATCATGCCGGGAAGGATGCTGACTACCCTCTCTATACCCGGAGGAACGTTCTCTGGGACAACACAGGTCAATGGATATACGTTGCCGACTGATCTGACACTTACCAGCAGGGCGGGCAATCAGCCAACCAGCTATGTGGCGAGTGATCTGATAGATTTAAATGAAGGGTTTGAATCCGGTCTCAATGATGATGTGACGGCTTATATTGCGGATGGGTCCTATGCAGGTGGCGGGAATGGGTCCAACGATGCAGGGATAGCGGGTGGTGGAAAGTATCGTTATGGGTTTAATGGGAAGGAGAATGATAATGAGGTGAAGGGCATCGGTGATCAGATAGACTATGGGATGAGGGTGTATGATCCGAGAGCGGGGAGGTTTTTGAGCGTGGATCCAATTCAAGCCAAGTATCCAGACCTAACCCCTTATCAATTTGCCAGCAATAGCCCCATTGCTCATATAGACTTGGATGGGTTAGAGAAGTATCACTATATCCTGACCTTTGATGTGGAGCATCAACCGGCACTTAAGTTAGGAAGTATTGAAGATTATTCTGTACACAAGGTGATAGCCCAGCACTGGGATAAGGAAGGCAATATATACAATGAGTACGGTGATGTAAAAAACCCATATCCTCAATATGATGTTACATATTCTTGGGACTCTTATGTAGCAACGGAGGCCATAGCATTACCTATTAAAGAGCAAGTAACTGTACAATTTGGAGAAGATCCCACTGCTCTTAATATGGATAATGTTATAGAGACGGTGAATAGTGAAGTTGAATCGGCGCAAGACTGGAGGGACTTTAGACAGGGTTTTGCACAAGGGTTAAGCCACGCTGGAGGGATATCTGGATTAATTAAGCGTAGCATAAAATCATCAGCTGAAAGCCCAGGTAAAACGACCGGGAAGGCCGCAGATGCCGCGCACACAACACCGGAAAAATCTAAAACTGCCACTTGGGTAGAACAAGGGAAAGTATCAAAAAAATTAGTTGATAAATACAATAAGCTGAATGCAAAACAACGGCCAGGATTACCCTTTACAAAAGCTGGCAAAGAGAATGTAAGAGAAATAAATAAAGAAGTAAATGGAGGAAATATGATTTGTGTAGACTGCGGTGTTGTTACCCCGCCTGCTAAACAATCAAAAAAGGGAGTTCCTCAAAACCCGAATGAATCAAATGTTGATCATGTTAAACGAAAAAGAGAAAAGGGAAGTGGTACGCCAGATAATGGCGACAACAGATGTTTTAATTGCAACGTCAAAATAAAGCATTAATGGTATGGAAAGAACTGACAGATATCCATTTGAAATAGCTCTTGTATACAAAGAAGATGAAGACTATAAGATTGAAAAGGTATATGCAGTTAAAGTTGGTGATTACTACCAATTAAAGGCTATTCCTGCATTTGCATCCAATGTAGCATATGATGATTTAATTTCTGTTGTAGAAGAAGATGGAACACTATTTTTTGAAGATATGGTTAAGCCTTCGGGCCACAGTGTGCTACATCTTTATATATTTAAGGCTGAACATTCCAGTGTGATTTTTTCTAAATTAGCCTCATACGGATTAGGCATAAACTATTTACACAACAATTTATATTTAGCTATTGATGTTCCTGTAAATGTCCCTTACGGCGAAATAAGATCATATCTTATATCAGAGCGAGAAAAAGGAACCTTCGACTTTGAAGAGTCCTGCCTAAGTGACGAACATAGATCCTTAGTGAGTTAATGCTTACAAGATAATGAGCCAGGCCAAGCGCCTGGTTTTTCATTTTACAAGCGGTTATGTATGGCGTTAGTGGGCCAGCTGCTGTATCTGTCGTTTAGTGAGGAAGGCGTCGATGAAGGTCTTGATCAGGTGTTTGTCCTCCGGGTTGAGCTGTTCCACCTGTTTAAATTGTTTGAGCAGCTCTTTATCGGTTAGCTGCGCTGCGACGGCTTCGTCTTCTGTTCCCTTCATGAGGTAATCGGTGGTGGTATCGAGGGCCAGATGGAACCTCTGGAAAATATGCGACCCCAGATTTTGCTATTTACAATAAGAATACTGGTGAAATAACAAAGATTATAGATGCAAAAAATGGTGGTGGAGGCTTATCTGAACGACAAGAGGAGCTTAACCAACAAGGAGGTGTTTTTAGAGGGTCTAGCAGAGCCAAACAAGCTAAGTCCCAGAAGATTGAACCCGGCAAGGTCGAAATAGAAAGAGCTGAGGTGGAAAATTAAAATGACTGAATGAAAAATAAAATATGAAATCAATTACATTGAAGGCCTCTGAGGTTAAGGAAAAGTTGTCAGTAGGGATAGGCAAGGAATTATTAAATAAGGGATTCGTTTATAAGAAGGGAGATAATGAATTTCGACGGCAAGAAAAAGACTTTACCTATATATTTAACATAGAACAAGTTACTTGGAGTGATAGCTATTCACTACATGTCAGATTGTATATAAGTGAGAAAAAAATTGAATCGACTTTAGAGAGAATCATTGGAAAGTTGCGCCATAAAATAACTCTTGGACAGGAAATAGGGAGAATTTATAGGAGAACTGATGGAAAAAAAGTTATAAATGGTGATTTGTCTATTTGGCTAAGAGAAGACCAGGATGTCGAAGCCGCAATAGAAAGCCTTAGTTGGTATTACCGTGATATAGCAGTAGTATATTTTAATAAATACAGCTCTTTGGAAGCTCTTGATAATATTATGAATAATCCTCCATTTGATCATTGCCCTGCAGATGTAGGTGGCAATTTCGATGATAGATGCATGAAAGGATTGATTGTCGCAAGGCTTGTTAATAATCCCAGATATGAAGAGTTAGGCGCTATTTATGATGAAGCTATAAAGGGAACAATGAATAACGAATCGATAGATAATTATAATAAGGTAAGGGAGTACTTGATGTATAATCGTTGGTAATGTGTCAAAGAATCTGTTTTTTGAGGTGTTGCCATAAAATGAACGATTACAAGGATTTTCAGGGCTCATTTTCAGTAAAATCTTGGAAATAATCCTCGATATGGGTAGTTTGTCGGGTCGTATAAGGTGTTTTAGCGCCTCGTGTATTCAAGCATATTCAAAATTTCTGCTGGCACAGTAAAGAAGCAATAAAACTTCAACCTAAAAAGCCATGATGACCGAAAAAATAAGACTAAAAGTTGTTGGAATTCTCAAGCAGGAACTATATCCAAGATACTCCAAAATATTCGGCAGTACACAACTAGGGAAAAATGACTTAATTATTTTTTGTGATTATACCAGCTTCAATATCTCACTTGAGCATATATTTACTCAATTAGAAACCAGTAAAGGCGCCACCATTCAAGGTCAAATAATATTCAAATATGCAACTAATGATTTCTTAATTCCCTTAGAATCGATACCAAGCGGTTTTAAAACAATTTGTAAATTTGAAATTTATAGTGAAACACAATTATCAATTGTAAAACAACTGCCTTTCATCAGCAATTGGTATGAATCTAATGAATATTTATTTTTTGAGGACTTTCGATAAAGTTATTCTAAGCAGGTGATGCAGATGGAACTGCTCTGTTAATTCATCTGATTACTCTTCTTTAAATGCTGCGCATAAACAGCCGAAAAAAAAGAGAGGGTCATTTTCTGGCAAAGGATAATCTCATTTTCCCTCAGAATGGCAGGGAAAGATAGGCTAATCAGAAACGTAGTTGGTCAGATGAGGAAGAGAATTTCAAATTTACCTAAAAGAACAATACAAAATATCGTCATTGATGCCAGAGGTCAATCATTTAAAAACAATACCGAGGCTATAAAAATAGCCATTGAAATAAGACGTAGGATTTCTACACAAGGTGGTTCTCAATATGTAAGAGTATTTGTTAAATTAAAACTCGTAGGAAAATGAAGACCATGAATCAGGCTTGTTATAAACTAGATTGGGGAGCTATAACAATAGAAGGCTTCAGTGACGAAAAAAAAGAGGCGCTTCATGTGTTCAATAGTGACCTAAGTAAAAAAGAGAAAATTGATCGGGTGAAAAAGTTTGCTATAGGAAGAGTCATTTGGGCTCACAAACATTTTCCGACAGGAACAAACCAGCGAATAGTTTTTGACGTTAGAGGCCAGTCATTAAGCAGTCAAGAATTAGAAGAAATAAAGAATTCCATATTGGAATCCGTGATTGTCATAATAAGTACTAAGCTGAGTATAGAATTCAAATTATAAATAATAAAGAATTAATACAATGTCGTTTAATCTTATAGCAGAGACCCGGGAAAGTATTAATTGGGGCAAAATATCTCAAATACCTATAAGTGACAACTTTACCGAGGTTGAACTGTTTCCTATTCCTGTTGAGATAGGACACGACAGTACTAATTCCGTTGGTATATCTATACCAATGAAGAATGTGAATAAAAGAGCAATAAGCGAGCTCAAGATCGTTACTGAACGATTATTTAAAGATGGATTCAATATCTACGAATTGTATCATGGTAATGAAGTAACTAGTGAAAATTTCTCAAGTATTGAAAAATTGTTGATTGGGTAATAAGCTGGACAGGGATAAAGGCTGCCTTTAATGTACTTATTCCCTGCACCGCGGCAGCTCTGCTGCTTTACATAATATGATTATCGGACATACATTGTGTGCGAAGCGAACCGATAATATCATGTTATGTAAAAATGTGACTTAAAGCTTTCGTGGTCCAGTTCCACTTTCTCGACCTCCAACCCAGCCCGTTCAACTCAGCCACCTTGTAATCAAACCGCTGAATGATCAGGGGATAAACGCTGTCACGGGACCACCGGTCCTTTTTAAAATCCATATAATAAAAAAGTATGTGCAGGGCAGTGTCATCGGCGCGATTGATGGCATTTACCCATGGATTTTTATCCGCCTCTGTCCCTCGGGTCCATACAGTAAATAGGGTCTCCGGTTATCCCGGGATTTCAGCAGGTATTTGCTCTTTGCCTGCATGTCCTCGTAGCAAGAATCACACGTGACCCAATAATAGACTTCCTTGTCAGAGCGATTGTACAGAGTGAATTTGGCCGACCGGTCATAAACTGACAACCCTTCAGCAGCAGCAATGCTGCCCAGTACGATTTTCTGGTGAGGGGCATATGTGGCTTTTTCAACAAAATACGGTAAATTGTTCAGACAGATTAAACCCTTCGCCTATGTTCTCCAATGCTGAAAAAACAACCAGCCCCTCTCACCGCAGCCAAGCTGCAGCCAATAATTTATCGGAGACGAGCTCTAATAGGTTAAACTTACTACAAGCTAAAAATAAAGATATAGTACCGGGTCAGGATGGCGCCATAGTGCAAATGGTGGGAAAGAAAGGGCATATCGCCATCGGGGCTGCTCTCGGTACGCTCTTCCCTGTTGTAGGAAATATCGCCGGAGGCCTCATCGGGTACGCTATCTGGAAACACAAACAAAAAAACAGGCAGGCGGCGGGGCAGGTCGATATCATAGCACCTCAGGAGCAGCCGGCTGTAAAGGGACCCCGCGAGGAGGAGAAACAAAAAGAACCGGACCTGAGCGAAGAGAAGATGCCTCGGCTGGAGCATTTTAGAAAGGCCGAACAACAGGAAGTAAAGGAGGTGGTCGGCATGGTGGAGTCAAAGGAAGGGACGGAACAGCCGGCGCTCACCGGAGAGCGCGTTGCAAAGAAAGGGGACAGAGTGCTTGGTAAGGAAAGGAGCGAAAGAATGGCAGCTTGGTTGGATACAGTAAAAGATCTGATAAAAAATGAAGAATACCGGGAAGCATATAAAATGCTGAAAGACCCTGGTAGTGCAAATATCTTCGGTGTCAAAGTTGTCATCGACGGAGCGATAGGCGATCCCGAGAAACTGGCAAAAAAGAACACTTTCGCCCGGCAGAATAGACTGATCACCCTGAATATGCCTGACGACGACGATTCATGGTTGGACAAAAAGGACATTGCAAGACGGGTGATGCCCATGCATCTCGAAGAATACATGCATGCTTACCAGTCCAGGAGCGGTCAGTTCTTATCTGCAGGTACAAGTAAGTACAAAAAGACTGGCAAATTAGAGGAGTCCGGCGCCAGAAAGGTCGGCGGTCACGCTGACTATGACGAGATCGATGTGATGGCGAAATTACACGATTGGAAGTTTAATGTAGAAGACATCGGATACGTGGAGCGTTATGCGGAAAGAGAAAAATACTGGGACTGGCTTAAGAGCCAGCCGGTCCAATTGATGTCTGCCGGTCGTGGGACGGCTCAGCTGACAGCCTTCCGGCCATCGGAGAACAGGACGGGTATGCCGGACCAGCTGAAAACAAACATGGAAAGCATGTCGGGCTTCGATCTCTCCAATGTGCGGGTCCATTATAATTCTTCACAACCGGCGCAGCTCAATGCGCTTGCCTATGCGCAGGGTAACGACATCCATATCGGTGCGGGACAGGAACAGCATTTGTCGCATGAAGCCTGGCATGTGGTACAGCAGCGGCAGGGAAGGGTACAGCCGACATTGCAAATGAAAGGAATTGGGGTCAATGACGATCCGGCACTGGAAAGCGAGGCGGACAGAATGGGTGAGGCTGCCATGCGAACGATACAGTAAAAGAGGGCTTCTCGGAAGTAGCGGAAAAAGCTCAAATAACAATTACATCGGATCAGGCAAGAGCGATATTAAAAAGAATGGGTTTTGACTTGCCGGCGAGAGTAAACTCGAATGATAATGAAGCCTAATCGCTTTTGTAGCCTTCGCTGATTAGGACGGGTTGGAATTAGACTCGAAAGAGCTAATTTTAAACAGTCAATATGAAAAAGCAGCAATTAACGGAGGCTCAGATCTCCAGGAAGAGAACCGCCGGTTAAAGCAGATGTACGCCGAACTGATGCTGGATCACCAACTGGCCAAAAAGATCATTGAAAAAAAGTTGTAAAGCCCAGCCACCAGAGAGAACTTGCGGGATGGTGTTCGGAAGAATGATACGGAGGTAATCGACCGGCTTAACGAGTTGGTCGAGCAGCTGCCTACGCGAGGGTTTGATAAATACTACGATATCATTCGCCTGGAGGGCAAATGCTGGGGACGCAGGCGCGTGCTGCGGGTTTATAGGGAAATGAAGCTGAAACTCCGCCGTAAGCATAAACGCCGGTTGCCAATATAATGGATGATTATATTACAAAATGCTAACCAGTTGAGAAAGTCATTACTAGAATTTTCGTATTAAATATTGCTTATGAGTAGTTTAGAAGAAGTCATATTTGCCTGGATGCACCCGACCAATATCCCACCCCCCCCATTTTCCTATTATTTATCTTGAATGTAGAAATGCCTTTGAATGTAGAGGTTTTCTGGAAATTAAACAAGTGGCAGGAGATGTGGATTTTTCAGGTTATCCTTTAAGAGGAGAGGATGTGATTATCGATTCTCTTGGAAGAATGTTTGGGTTGAGTTTTGAAAGATTTGTCTTCCCTAATAAATTGATAGGGCAATTAATAATTGATGACATCTTTTGTGAATTAGGTAATGTTATTAAGTTGGAAAAGGATCAAAATTTTATAAGAGATTTAAAGGATGCTAAGGCTATATCTGATTTGGTAAAACTTGTTGCCGACCATTATACTTGGTAATCAGGTAGTGGATTAAATTGATAATTTTTATTTATGGGACCCGAAGGGGCACGCCCTCTTACTGAATAAATAAATTTCTCCAGTTCAGATCATAGCATTTTCCATTCTTATACCCAATGCGAAGCATTTTATCGCCCAAATCTATTTTTTTTACAAAGTGGTGATATACCAATCGCGCGACAGACTGCTGATACTTTTTGCCATTTTTTGTAAGCTGTACCAGCAGACAGGAGGTTGGCTTGCCTTCCTTCCCATCAGGGATCAACCGTTTTACCATTCCTTTTGTCCAGACGTGTTTCTCTCCTTGCTTAAATCGCGGAATCCCCTTTACCCTACCTACATTGGATACCAGAAAAGCACCTTCCAATCCCTCGATAGACTTCCACTTCTCGCCTTTCATACTTTCAGGATTAAGATTCAACGATGCAATGGGAGATTTTTGGGATGTCCGGGGCTTTCCAAGCATTTTCCAAAGATATTCGTTGAAGTATTGCTTTAAGCCGGCTTCCGGGAGAAGATAGCTCTTTTTTTTTGCGAGGGAATCCCACCGGAATCCATGTGACTGGTAAATACGACCATCTATACAGGCTGCAATGGCACTGAAGATAATCCCTGTCTTTTCCTCTGCCTCCTTCAAACTGGCATAGTGGGCGACTATTCTCCCTTCCATAGTAAGTTGGCGGACCGGAAGGCTGTGCTTCACAAACTCCGGCTGGGAACGTTTTAACCGGTAACTTCTTTTTTGGATATCACTTTTAGTTGTCAGGAAGAGGTTTCGATAGTGAAGATTGCGTCCATTACAGTCTCTATAAGAGATCATCCGGGTTTTGTCGTCCAGATCGAACGGAGCTACAAAAGCAGAATAAACATATCTCGATGTATAACGACTGATTGACTTTCCGTCCTTTGTGAGCGAATTGGCTATCGTATATGTGTACTCCTTTAGTAGTTGGTTCTTCCTCCGCCGGGCATTTTGTTTCCTGATACTTTCTTTCGTATAGTAACCTCTGTCAAAACCTGCACCCCGCCAGCGACGTAAAGACTTGATCCTGCCTAAGCTAGAGATTTCATATAACCCTTCGAACCCCGGAATATCTTTCCATTGCTCACCAGGCAAATTTTTCAATGATCTATTCTGATAGGGCCATAAGGATTTTTTCTTTTGCATCGGATCAAATATAATAAAAATTAAATAACAAAGAGCCCGCCAGGTGTGTGGGGGCTCTTTGTTTACTGATGATGTTGACTTCCTTTACAACACCACAACCTTTCTTGTAATACTTTGCGATGGACCCGTCACCCGGAGGATATACACACCCGGCACAACACCTGCCTGCTTAATATCGCTCCATCCCAGTTCCGTTGTCCCTTGTGCAGCTACTGTTTCCTTTCTGAGTACCGGTCGCCCACCCAGATCCCACAGCTCCAGCCGTACTTTGCCCGCTGCATCCTGTGTCACATATATGGATAGCTTGTTTACCACGGGATCGGGGAAGATCCGGATATTATTGTCTGCGGTATTGTCCAGCGACAGTGCCCCAGCGCTCAGGACAGCCGGAGCCAGGCTTGCGCCTGTCGTCCCGCAGCCATGACGGTTGTAGGCGACTCCGCCCAGCGTCGAAGTGGTGTCAAGCCCAGTTTCCCGCGCGTACTGATGGAAAGTGGTATCCACGGTCTCTGCTGTTCCGTCCCCATTGAGATCACGAGCAAAATAGGCGGCGCAGGGGTTATTGTTCTTTGTATGGTAATTGTTGTAGGTGAAGATGAGATTGGATTGGGAAAAGACAAAGGCCAGCACGTTATTCGACAGGGATGTAACCTCATTCTCATCAAAGGTGAGATGCTGGATCCTGTTCATCACTATTTCAACCCATCTGCCGGAGGTATCCAATGTACCATAACGACCCTGTGCCCGTGCATACAAGGTGGGGTTGATGGTAAAGTTGTTGGAATCGGTATTGTATTTCACCGTTACATTGCTGCAGGTAGAAGTGGGGTTATTGCTGCCGAGATACATGCCGGGTCCGAGGTTGGCCCATACATTGTTGCTGATGATGAGATGGCCGCCGCTGGTGCTGGAATCCTGCTCGTTACCGACGGAAATGCCTGTGCCGTTGTTATAGCTTTCATTCCCCTGTACGGTGACGTTCAGCGAGCCATCCAGGTAGATGCCGGCAGAAGTGGCCACGGGTGAGATACACCGGTATACAGAATTGTTTTTGATCAGTCCATTCCGGGATTGGTTATTGGCTTTAAGAAGAGAAGGATAGCTCTCCAGCACCCATTTGTAGTTACCCGCTGCAACGAGCCCGATGTTCGCTACGTCATAGATCTCATTGGCCGAGACGGTGAAAGTATCGACATTCCCATTGATGGCAATGCCTTCGGCATATCCGGACACGATGTCGTGAACGGTATTGTTGTCGATGAGCAGGTTGTTGATAGCAGTATTGGTATTTCCCAGTACGGTGATAGCGCTGAGCACGTCGTTGGGCTGGGGATTTTTTGCCTTTGTGGTATCCCTGGTCCATTTCATGTCGTACATGTCATTGTTCTGGATCTGGATATGATGGGCGGTACCTTCGATGACAACACCATAGCGCACGTCTTTCAGCGTCACGCCCCCTACCACGGTTGTCAGGGTAGAATCGTTTGTCAGATGCCGTATATCGAGCCCGCTGATCCTGATATAACCGGCGCTGTCGATGACGAACATGCTGGCATATTTCTGGGTCAGCCCTCCCCCATCCACGGCTACCCATTCACCGGGATAGTTCGTGAGGGTAAACCATTTGCTGTTTTGTCCCCTGTTATGACCGATATATACGCTATTGGCGGGCGTATAAACGCCTCCCCGCAGATAAACGGTGATATTCGAATCGATCAGCGTGGCAGGGATGGTGCTGAAATCATAGCCGGCCCCGTTTACGGCATAGTTGATGGTCCGCCATGGTTTTGCTTTCGATCCGTTGCCTGTCGTATCGCTGCCGGTCGTGCTTACATAGAATTGAAAACGAGGACTGTAATAAATGATATTTGAATTGGTATTAGCCGTTTGGGTGATCGTCCCGGGAGCGCCTGTCTGTCCAACGAGGGAGCCGTAGAAGCCGGGTGCAATGAGTGTAAAATGACAGGAGTCGATCAGTACATTCGTAGGCAGGCTGCTGCTGCCTGCAATATACAAAGGCCAGATGTTCTTGTCCGCGGAAGTGGGAAACTTCGCTTCGGCGGTATCGGTATTCCACAGCATATTGTTGAACGTGCAGTTCCGCAACTCGATGTTGCTGCCGGTCCCGGAAATGTAGACGCCATAGGCTGTGATGTTCGCAAGATTCGCAAACTGGAGACCCTGCAGCCTGATATTGCTCCCCGAAATACTGGCCATATAGGACCAGTCGGTCGTCAGCCGGCTGCCGTCGAACACGACCTGCTCACCGGGGTAGGCGCTCAGGATAAAATAATGGCCGTTGCTGCCGCCCCTGGTGCTCCCGATGTAGAGGGTAGTGTCGGCGTTGAGATGGTAGGTACCCTGTCGGAAATAAACGATGACGTCAGAGGTGTCCGCCTGGGGCGCCCCGAACATACCGGAGAGGAGATTGTTCCAGGGATTGCCGAAGGACCCATCCCCATTGGTGGTTTTGGTAATGTCTACGTAATAAGTTCGCTGGGCTGATAATCCCTTACTAAGCAATTGCAGGGATAAACACAGGCAGAGAAGTAAAATTTGCCGGTTCATAAGATTACATTTTTTGGTTGGTTTGAATAATTAGCGCATGGAAAAATTAAGAACATTCCGGCGACCGGCAAAACGACGGAATGCTTGCTGGCATTGAATTACAGCACGCAACCGTTTGCGAAGGACACACAATCGTTTGCGTGAAATTTCAGAAAATGAAGGGGAGCAAAAGAAAAAGGCCGTTGTAAGACGGCCTTCAATCATTTACTTCGAGGTAGCGGTTATAAAGACATACGATAGAAATAAAACCAAGCTAAGAAATGCAACTGCCAACACGATCGTTACTGCGGTTTGTTGGACGCTTCCTCCTTTGGAGTGCGTACCTGCTTCGGGTTTCATATGACTGGATTTTGATGAGCAAATACATAATCGTCATAAGAAATATATGAAAAAAAATCTGCATTTCCTACTAAAGGCGTGCTTTTTACTACAGCTATCGTATTTATTTTAGCATAATCTAATGCTTTTCACTCATATAGAATGTAAGCTTTCCACCTGCCATGATCTCCTGGTGGGTAATATAGCGACGGGTCAATGGCTGGCCGTTTAAAAGCATTTTGCGTACATAGACGTTCTTTTCACCCCGTCCCTGCACTTCAATGACAAAATCCTTCCCGTTTTCCAGGTGCAATACGGCTCCATTTACAGCAGGGCTGCCCAATGCGTATTGATCGGAACCCGGTGCTACGGGATAAAAACCCAAGGTGCTGAAAATGTACCAGGCGCTCATCTGGCCGCAGTCATCATTGCCGCCCAATCCATCCGGCGCGTTGCGATATTGTTTTTTCAGGATCATCCGCACCCGCTCCTGTGTTTTCCAGGGTTGGTCTGTCCAGTTGTACAGATAGGCTACATGGTGCGAAGGCTCGTTGCCATGCACATAATTGCCGATGATGCCATCCCGGGTGATGTCCTCTGTTTCTGCAAAGAATTTGTCAGGCAGCTCCATGGTAAACAGGGAGTCGAGATGCCGGACAAAACGTTGCTTACCTCCCATCATCGTGATGAGGGTTGAGGGATCATGGGGTACATATAAGCTGTAGTTCCAGGCATTCCCTTCGATGAAACCCTGGTCATTGGTGCTGAGCACATCGAACTCCTTTCTAAAGCTGCCATCCGCAAGCCGGGGCCGCATATAGCCAATAGAGGCATCCCATACATTCTTATAGTTCTCCGAACGTTTGAGAAAGGTGGTATAAACATCCATCCTGTTCAGCTTTTTGGCAGCCTGTGCGATGCTCCAGTCATCATAGGCGTATTCCAACGTATTGGATACGGAGGTCCCGCTGATCTCCGACGGCACATAACCCTTGTCGATGTAGGCGCCCAATCCCATAAAATCCCGGTGTTGAGCGGTGGCGATACAGGCATCCAGGGCTTTGTTCGCATCGAAAGGAGCATTGCCTTTTACAATGGCGTCCGCAATGACGGACACGCTGTGATAACCCGACATACACCAGTTCTCGTTGGCATAATGCGACCAGATGGGCAGCATATGCCCGGCGCTTTGATCGTAATGCACCAGCATGCTCCTGATCATATCCGCATTCCTGGAAGGCTCCAGGATGTTGAACAGCGGATGTAATGCGCGATGGGTATCCCACAGGGAGAAAGTGGTATAATTGACAAAGCCGTCTCCTTTATGGTTTACCTGGTCGAGGCCGCGATAGCCGCCATCCACGTCCATGTAAGTTGTTGGATTGATAAAAGCGTGGTACAGCGAAGTATAAAAGTTCTCCTTCTCTGCTTTATCCGCATCGATGCGGGCTTTGGCCAGCTCTTTATTCCAGGCAGCCTGGCCGTCCTTGCGAACCTGGTCGAAATCCCAGTGAGGGATCTCGGTACGGAGATTCAGCAGGGCACCTTCGGTGCTGACGGAGGACAAGGCCATTTTCAATTCGATCTGTTCTCCTTCCTTCGTGTGGAAGTCGAAATACATACGGATCTGCCTGCCGGCTATATCCGGGAAGTTATGGTTCTGATCGAACTTGCCCCAGAACCCCCGGTAAACCTGCTTTTTGCTGTAGTTCCTGGCGCCGTATTGGATAAAAGGCTTCGAGAAGCTAAGCGCGAAATATTCCGTCCTGGTCCTGCCCCAGCCATTGGTCTGCCGCCAGCCTGTCACCAGCGTATCATTCTCCACCCGGACAAAGGTCCAGACATTCTTGTCCTCATAATTATAGATACCGCTCATCAGGTCAAGGACAATATGCGCCTGCTCCGTGGCGGGAAACGTATACCGATGCATGCCCACACGCGGGCTGGTGGTCAGCTCCGCCAGGATATTGTAATCCTCCAGCTTTACTTTATAGTAGTCGGCCTCTGCGGTTTCTGTTGCGTGTGAGAAAGCGGAACGAAATCCGCTCCGGGACTGATTGGCCACGCCAGGGTTCAGCTTCAATTCTCCTACCGCGGGCATGACCAGGAAGTCGCCCAGGTCCGAATGCCCCGTGCCGCTGAAATGCGTATGGCTAAACCCGACGATGGTCTTGTCGTCATACTGGTAACCGGCGCAATATTTATATACGTCGGGGTTATATTTCCCGTTCATTTCATAGGGAATGGTATCGGTGTCGGGGCTCAGCTGCACCATACCAAACGGTACGGTGGCGCCGGGATAGACGTGACCCATCCGCTGGGTGCCGATGATGGGGCGGACGTACTGCACCAGGTTTTCATTATCGTTGGCGTGTGCAGGGGGGGCTGTAGATGCAGTTTGAGCAACGGCAAATGCCGGGACGGAGGCCAGCAAAAGGAGTAATTGTTTACGCATAGGCACAAATATATGGACCCCAATTGTAAACAGAAACTTAATAACTTCCGTCCCGGTCTGTCCTGGGACATCAATCAATCGTCACAGTGGCGTTTAATTTATTGTACCCTGTACCCGCCTCCCATACATCCTTATTCGCCAGCCGGATGGCGTATTCGGGTCGCGTTGCAATAGAGGTAGAGGGATCGGGTAAATAGAGGAACAGATCGTAGACGCCTTTTTGCATGCCAATATCTGTGGAAATGGTCTCCGTGACAGACAGGCTGCCCGTGAACCACCGCCTTACATCTGCAGACAGCGGGAAGGTGTATTCCTTACCACCCTTCTGTGCGCGCAGGATCAGCGTGGCAGGACGTTGGTTGTAAGCAGAAGCATATCCCTCATTCTGCAGATTCAGGGTAAATTTGAATTGCATACCGGCCTGTACGGGCTGACCCGGGAAGATGCCGCTAGTCAGCACGAAACGGTATCCGAGGTTTTTCTTTATGTTCTCCATGCAACCTCCATCTACCCAATCGTTGTTTACGTCGTTATTATAGGCACAGTTGAGGAAGCTGTAATGAAGAGCGCTCATGACGGTCTGCGCCATGCCCGCGGTCTCGCAATCGTTTTGCGGGCTATACGTGTCATCGCAGGTCTCGCCGCCTACCGCGGTATATTTATTATCGGCTTTGGCGTAGGCTTCCAGCACGGCAATGGCGGACCCGCTGGGTGTAGATGAGTTGCCATAATCGTCATAGGTGCCGTAGTCCCCCACCCCGGCCAGGAAGCAGTCGTTGTGCAGACCGATGCGGGCTTTATCCCCGCCGGAAAAAGCTTCCGCCTCCGTCAGGGCGGCTGAAGCCACGGGTGCATCGATGCCGTATACATAGCGTTGTTTCATCTGCGGGGTACGGACCTGCACCATCCGGCTGGCAGGCAAGGCGTCCAATACGGCTTTTAAAACCTCGATCTTATCCCGCCAGTTGCTGTCCAGCAGTTTCGACTGTCCATTGGAAGAGGGATCGCCAAAATAGTCGGAGTAATAATTCTCCCCCCAGATGCCGACAAATCCCATCTGCATACAGGCGATGACGTCCGCGTTGTCCTGCAGGATGGGTTTTAGCTGTGCAATATGTTGCAGGACGATGCTCTTTGGCGCATCTCCATAAGGAGGGCAAATGCTTCCTCCGGGGCAGCTGCCTGCATGGGTAGACGTCGTATAGGACCAACGGGGTATCAGCTTGACACCTGCCTCCCGGGCGGCAGCAAAGTCTGCCTTGATCTTGTCCAGCAGACCCGCAGGCAGGGCGCTGCCTGTCAGTCCATCGAGCACGAAACTGCGAAATACCAGCGTACTATAGATCTTATAGACCCCGCCGCCGTCTGCCTGCTGCAAGGTGCGCCAGGCCTTTAGCTGGTCCACGGTCAAAGGCGTATAGTTATTCGCATGTGTTTCCGTAGCCCGGTAAAATCCCCGCTCAGGATTGGCAAAGTCGGAATCGCTGGCAGTGTATCGTACGGTATCGACAGGCGGTGGTGTATATAGTACAGGCTTCTCCAGCTTGTCACAGGACAGGACGGAGCAAAAGCCGCCGCCTGCCAATAGCAGCATTATCAGTGGATATATCTTCATAGATAAGTTTTTATTCGCTCATGTCAAGTAATATGGCGTCGGAACCCGCGTCGGGCATCCAGCCAATGTTTGTCCATCCGCTGTTGGAGATCGTAAAGGCAATGCGAAGCCCGCTGCCCGTAAGACCTTTCAGCTTCGCCCGCTTGAAAGACCCTTCGAATTTCAGGGTGCCGCCGTCCTGGACGACGGTACCTACCTGGTAATAGTCGGCGATGGTCTGATAGTCCCAACCCCAGGCGGTCTGCGTAGCGCCGGAGAAATAAAATGGGTCCAGCCAGTTTTGCAGCATGGCCCCTTCCAGCAATATATCATAGGCTCCGCCGGTGAAAGTGCCGGTGAGCAGACCGGTGGCGGGATTGTTATCCGCATCTATGTAAAAGTCAAAAATATCCCCTGCTGCGACCGTAGAGGTCATCTCGATATAGAAAAAGACGTTGTCGCTGTTGTAATCGAACTTCGCTTTTTGAAAGGTTCCTCCGCCGGCACCCCTTGTCACTATGTTCGCGGTGATCTGGTCCCAGTCCGACAGGGTATTATCATCCAGCTTTATCGGGGAGGACTTTGCGATATGGATGACGGTGGAACCTTCGGCTTTGACGCCACTGGCCGTAGTTACATACAAGGTAGGCACATATTTCCCTTTTTTCGGGTAGGTGTGTACGGGGTTCTTGTCCGTAGAGCTTGCCCCGTCGCCGAAATCCCACTTGTAGGAGGCGGCTTCCGTCTGGTTGGTGAAAGTGAGGGTAAAGCCGTCGTCGCTCACTGTGTAGGAATATATGACGTCAGGTGGCGCGACCGCTTTATCTTTTTTACAGGCGCACAGCCAGCAGCAGGCGAGTATATAGAGTGTTATTCTTGTCCGTGTCATGATAATGATTTTTATGGGTTTTGCTTACACAGCGTATTGGTCTGCACTTCGTCGATGGGAATGTAGTAGATGATCTTGGGGTTGTCCGGTGCGATGATCATGTTGGCGTAACCGGTGGGCTGTTTGGACAGATCGATATCCGTCTCTTTCAGACCCGGCAGGTGATAGCCCCAATAGGTCCGGTTGATGCTGCGCTTGTTGCGATACACGTCGAAGATCCGGTGTCCTTCAAAGGCCAGCTCGATACGGCGTTCATTCAGCACCAGGTCGAGGGCGGTGTAACCGGCCGGGACAGTACCGTTGTACAGACTTGCATCCAAGCCCCTGTTCTTCCGGATCATATCTATGTCATCCAGGGCGGCTGCTGTCTGTCCGGCCTTGGCTTCTGCTTCGGCTTTGTTCAGGTACATCTCTGCCAGGCGGAACATGACGGGAGAACTTAAAGTGGGACTTCCACCCTGAAAAGAGAATTTGGTGATATAGTAGATCTCGATGCCATTCTTTTTTTGTACGACGCCATTGATGGTGTCGGGCACGATATACTTCCAGCGTACATCCTCTGTGTGGGCGGCCATGCTGTCCCTGAGGGAAGCAGAAGCGTATTCCTCGCCCCAGCCCGAGTTGCCGTCGGAATAGATCATGGACGCAATGGACCCGAATTTTCCATAGTCTTCGGCGGTGGTGAAGGCGATACAGAATATGGTCTCTGGGCTGGCTGCTGCATTGGCAAACAGGGCAGGATAAGTTGCCGCTGTAGTGAGGCTGAACTTCCCGCTGCCGATGACCTTGTTCGCATAGTAGACCGTGCTGTCATTATTGCCTTCATACAGATAAGCTCTCGACAGCAGGGCCCAGGCGGCCTCCCGGGAAGCGTATTGCACGCCCCTGCCCTGCACCATCAGGTCTGCACCTTTTGCCGCATCGGCAATGACCTGCTGATACACCTGCTGCACCGTGGACCGCGCCTTTAAGGCAGGATCGCTGGTAGAGGTCCTTAGAATGACGCCTTCCCCGGCGGGCGAGATTGTATACGGCATTGCATAGAGACGAACGAGGTTGAAGTGCGCGAAAGCCCTTAGAAAGTAACATTCTCCCAACAGCTGTTTTGTTGCATCGTCGGGGCTGGTCACCTTTTCGGCGGATTCTATGACGGTATTCACATCGCTGATGATCTTGTAGGAGATATACCAGAAATACCGTGTATTGGTCTGCGTGGGTAAGTGCCCCAGGGAAAAGCTGTAGAACAGGTCGTCCGTGGTCGTCTGGCCGCAGACGATATCGTCGCTGGCAAAATCGGACAGCTGGAAATACTGCCGCAGGTACATATTGTTATCGTTCGTCGAGCCGGCGAAGGACACATGGTCCTTGAACAAGGAATAGGCGCCATTTACGGCATTCTTTAATCCTTCCGCGGAATTGGTCAGCGTAGCCGTTGTAATGGCGTCACTGGGCGTAACATCCTTTACGCAGGATGCCAGCAGCAGCAACAGGGAAGATAATGTCCAGAATAGTTTTGTACGCATGGTATGAATATTTTTATCAGAACCTGAAATCGATGTTGAAGAGATATTGGCGGTTGTTGGGATACTTGAAGTCCGACACACCAGGCATGACATATGAGCCTGGCGTAATGGTCGTCTGGGGATCCTGGCCAAAGAACTTTGTCGCACGGTAGACATTGTCCGCCGACAATGAAACGGTGATACCATCCAGCTTCAGCCGGCGGATGGCGGCTTTTGGCAGATCGTAAGACAGGGTCACGTTCCTGATGGCGATAAAGCTGCCGTCCTTCAGATAGCGGCTGGAGGTCTGGGTGGAATTATTTGCATTCTGCGGGCTGGGCTCGCTGGCAATATCTCCCGGCCTGGTCCATACCTTATATCCTTTTGGCAGGACAGCCAGGTTGTAGTAAGGTTCGCTGCCGTCGTTCTCTGTAAACCGCAGGGCATTGCTGAAGATCTTATTACCGGAAAGGAAATAAGCGTTGACACTTAAGGTGATCCCTTTGTACCGGAAAGAGTTGGTCATACCGCCCTGGAACTTTGGCAGCGGGTTGCCCACTTCCTGGTAGGTGGCGCTGTCGTAATTGGAAGTTGCCTGTCTGTTGATGATCTTACCCGACGCATCTTTTGTGAGCTGTTCCCACAAAGGCGCGCCTGTCTGCGGGTCGACACCCAGCCATTTGGGCATATAGAACTCATAGAGATTGCCTCCATTACGATAGATCTGTGAAATAGCCCAGGTAGATTGGGTCGTGATACTGACGGCGGGGAATTGACGCAATTTGTTCGTGTTCCAGTTGATATTGAAATCGGTGCGCCATTCAAAATCATGAGTGACGATATTGATGGTGCTCAATCCTATTTCCAGTCCTTTGTTGACCACCTCTCCACTGTTCTCCCAGCGATTCTCGAACCCTACGGACAAGGGCTGCGATACCTGCAACAGCAGGTTCTTCGTAATGTTGTTGTATACGTCCACTGTCAGATCGATGCGTTTGAACACGCCCAGATCGAAGCCGGCATCCCATTGATGCTTGCTTTCCCAGGTGAGATCTGGACTGGGCAGCTGCGAAGGGGTCGCCGCCACCAGGCCGTTGTACTGGCTCGACAATGAATATAGACCCAGGTAGCGGGAAGAGCCGATGTCCTGCATACCCGTAATACCATAGCTGGCCCGCAGCTTCATAAGATTTATGATCCGGTTGCTTGCCAGGAAATCTTCCTTATTGATCAGCCAGGCTGCGCTGACGGAAGGGAACTTCGCATAACGATTGCTGGAAGGAAAGGCTGAGGAGCCGTCTATCCTATAGGAGCCTGTCAGGAAATATTTATCCAGGTAGCTGTAGTTCACCTGTGAGATGTAGGATACGAGCGTGGCCATGTCGTTGCTGCCATTGACCGCCTGACTATTGGAGACCACATTCAGCACCTGCAGACCCACCGGCAAGCCTTTGCCCGATGCGCCGTTGACCTCGGTATGGCTGCCTTCGAAAGCTACACCGGCCAGACCGCTGATGCGGTGAGGGCCCAGGTTGAAATTGAATTTCAGCAGGTCGTTGGAGATATAGCCGTAATTCAGCGTATTCGACTCAGTGAGGTAGCCTGTCCCGTGGTATTGTCCCGCGGTCAGAGGGGAATAATAAGTGCTGCTCTTGAAATAAGCGGCCGATACCCGGTTGGTGCTGGACAGCGACAGCCAGGGGGTGATGGTCACATTGGCGTTGAGGTCATAGTTGGCGTCGAAGTTCTTGTAAGGGTGGTTGGAATTTTGGATCGTGTGGATAGGATTTACCTTATCCCTCGACCACCATTTGAAAGTGGAGCTGCCATCTACATATCTTGCCGCGCCTGCGCTGTCATAAGGATTATCCCAGGGCATATTGAGATAGGCGTAGTACACGTCATTGTAATCGTAGCTTTTCCCCGTCGTTCCGCTGATGTTGATGTTGTTGGTGACGGCTATCGCCTTGTTGAAATGATACGTGGAGTTCGCACGGACGTTCAGCCGCTGGTACTTCGTATTTAAGAAGGTACCCTTTTCATTGTAATAAGAGAGACCTATATAGTAGTCTGCCTTCTCCGTGCGTCCGCTGGCGGATGCGTACAGGTTGGTCATAGGAGCATGCTTGAAGGTCGCCGTCAGCCAGTTGTAATTCTGGTTACGGAGACTCAGGGGGCGCTCGCTATAGAATTTCAGGATGTCTATTTTGAACGAGTTGCCCGTATCGCCGGGGATATAATCCCGGTAATACTGTTTTTGCTGTTCGTACAGCTGGCTGCCCGACATCATCTTCATTTCGCCGAAATCCGGGGTGCGAAGCCCCTGCGTTACTTTTAGCTCATAGCGTGTTTTGCCGGCCGCTGCCTTTTTGGTGGTGACGATGATCACCCCGCCATTGGCCTGTGATCCATACATAGCCGTGGCGCCTGCATCCTTCAATACCGTTATGCTTTCCACATCATTGGGGTCATAGTTGCCGCCGATGATCCCATCCACCACAAACAAGGGGCTTTGGGACGCATTGACGGAAGAGACGCCCCGCAGCCGGATCTCCGCCGCGGACCCGGGCGCCCCCGAACTGTTGACCACCTGCAGACCTGCTACCTTGCCCTGCAGCATCGACCCTATATCGTTGGTGGTGACATCTTTTAATTTCTCCGCCGACACTACTGTGACGGCGCTGGTGAGCTCGCTCTTGCGCTTGTCGCTGTAGCCCACCACCACCACTTCGTTTATTTGCTGGTTGGATGCTTTCAACACGACATCGAAGGTGGAACGCCTGTCTGCCTTTACCCACTGGGTCTCATATCCGACAAAGGAGAATTGCAGGGTATCGCCTTCTTCCGCCAGGATGCTGAAATATCCTTTTGTATTTGTCTGCGTCCCCCTGGATGATCCTTTTATCATGACCGAGACATTCGCCAGCGGCTCGCCCCGCTCGTTACGTATGATGCCCGTTATGGGTGGCGCTACTATCTCCGCCGGCTGATGTTCGCTCAGAACGATGAGGTTATTGGCATTGATGGAATAATCCAGCCCGGTGCCTTTCAATACAAGCGAAAGCACATAATCCAGCGGCGCTTCCTCTACTTTTACACTGACCCTTTTGGAGTCGTATAGCTCCTTATACTGGTAGAGGAACCGGTAGCCGGATTTTTGCTCGATCAACGAGAGCACATTGGACAAAGGCTCTTTGTCGACGGCAAGGCTGATCGTCTTCTGGGAGAAGGCCCATACTGAGAGATGGACCCCGGCCAGCACCATGCATAAAGCTGTTATTTTCATGATAAACAGTAGTTTACGCCGGGCAATAAATTGCCCGGGCCATGCAGTTGTTCTGGTAAAATGCATACCTTTGGTTTGATTAAGTTAGTAATAGGCTTATGCCTGTTGATAACTCCGGAGAGGTGACGCAAACACCTCTCTTTTGTTTTAGTGGCCTCTGCTAATAGTAATGGTCTTACCGTTTATATCATAGGAGAAAGGGGCGGAACGGCGTAAAGCGTCCAGGGCTTCTCCCACCGTTTCTTTTTCAAATGAACCTGTAAAAAGCAATGATTGCCGGCTGGTATCGGCAAAGTCTATACGCACCTGGTACCATCGTTCCATCCTTCTGGCCAGGGACGCAAAGGTCTCCTTCCTGAATACCAGCTTCTCCTTCAGCCAGGCCGTCTCGATGTAGGTGCTGTCCCTGGGGTCGGGCTCCACCTGTGTCACCCGGATCACTTCTTCGCGGCTTTTGGACCTGCTGCTATCCGGCGACGGCGCCGTTTCTGCCGGCTGGTTACGAATGACGATCTTTTCATTGGGTCTCAACAGGATCTTCCGCTCGGGATCTGTCTTCAGACTGACTTCGATGACGCCTTTCACGAGCGTAGCTTCCACAAAGCTGTCCTCCGCATAAGCCCGTACATTAAAAGTTGTCCCCAGCACCCGGATGATGACGTTGCCTGCGTGTACGATCAGGGGCATATCGGGATTGCCATGGATGTCAAACCAGGCTTCTCCTGTCAGCTGCATCTCCCGGCTCTTCCGTCCAAAATCCTTGTTATAGGCAAACTGGCAGGCGCTGTTCAGCACTACCGTTGAGCTGTCCGGTAAATTGATGAGGGTCTTTGAGCCTGTCTTCGTGACAATCCGGTCAAAAGGATCGCCGCCGGGGGATCTCTTGTTTATTTCTATAAGGACGAAGGTGACAACCGCGGCAGCCAATAGTACGGCGGCCCAGACCATGGGTTGTCTTTTTCTTATCCGGGGGACAGGCTCTTCCCGTATGGACTGCATAATGGCGGACAGGCTGCCTTCTTTTGCCTTCTTATCTTCATGGGAAGGGCGCAATGCGAGCCCTTTCAGCTCGGACAGCAGCTCGGTGTAAGGGACTGTGTCCTGCTGCTGCAACAGCATCTGAAGCTCGCGCAGCTCGTCTTCCGACAGCTGCCCGTCGTATTGCTTAGCCAGTAACTCCCATAGTCTTTTATCTGCCATCAAGTAGGCTGATGCAGAAAATGGGTGGTTACCCCTAAGTGATCCGGAAAAAAATTATCGGAAAATTAATGTTGGAGAAAAGTGAGGGGGACCGAGAGGCTGATCTTCTTTAATGCAATGCTCATTTGCGCCTCTACGGTCTTGACGGAGATATTCAAGAGCTCTGCTACTTCCTTATATTTAAGATTGCTTTCTTTTACCAGGAGGAATATGAGTTTACACTTAGGCGCGAGCTGGTCGATAACCTTGTTGATATAGCGCATCATCTCCGAGGAGATCAGCAGCTGTTCGGGGCTCACCTCCCACTGAACGGAGAAGTCGTGCAGCTCGTCCTCCTCTGTCAGCCGGACGGAAGACCGCCGGGACCGCAGGAACTCCAGGCACCTGTTACGGGCGCATTTCAATAAATAGAGCTCGGGGTTGGCTACGTCCTTCAGCAAGGACCTTTTCTGCCATATCCGCAGGAATACATCGTTTACGATCTCTTCTGCCGCAGATGTATCTCCGACGATCGAACAGGAGAGCTTATATAGTCTATAAAAATATATGTGGTGGAGTCCCGCAAGCGCCTCCTCATCCCCGGTGGAGGATAATCTTGTAAAGAGAATATAAGCAGCATCTTTGGTCATACCGTACCGTAATGTACGGAGATTTTTTGCGCGATGTACGCCAAACGGGAGAGCAAACGTTTGCGTCAAATTAGAACGGAGCGGATGGCATTGCCCGTATTTTTCGCCGGTCCATCTCCCCCTTTCACCGGCCTTTTAGGGTTATTGGACCATTAGCTCTTCCCGCCTATCCTTATTTTCCTAAATTTACACCCCATGGAAAAGAGTAAACGCCCTCCGAAGGGACCCGGCCTGTCCTCCCTGTTGAAACCATACAGGGGTCTCATTACCCTGCTGGCCTTTTTAGCCCTGTTAAGCAACGGACTTAACCTCGTACTGCCAAAGATCATCGCCGCCGCCATCGATGCCTTTGTCGGTCATCAGCTGAATATGCATCATATTATCATGGAATTCCTGGAAGTCACGGCCGGCGTTTTTATCCTGGGCTATCTGCAGAGCATCGTACAGACCTATGCTTCGGAAAAAGTAGCTCGCGATCTGCGCACCCGCCTGGCGGACAAGATATCCCGGCAAAGCTATGAATTCCTGCAGAATACCAGTCCTTCCAAGCTGCTGACCAACCTGACGGCTGACGTGGATTCGATCAAAACGTTCGTTTCCCAGGCCATTATATCCATCGCCTCATCCCTGGTCATCATCATCGGCGCCAGCGTCCTGCTGCTGTCCATCAACTGGAAGCTGGGTCTGATCGTCATGGCCATTATCCCGATCATCGGCATCACTTTTTATGTAGTGCTGCGTAAGGTAAGGGCCCTTTTTCTAAAAGCCCGGGAAGTCATCGACTGGCTCAACAAGGTCATCAATGAAAGCATTTTAGGCGCGGCCATCATCCGGGTGGTCAATTCCCAGCAATCGGAATACAACAAATTCCTCGACGCGAATAAAAAAGCGTTGGGGATCGGGATAAGCATCCTGCGGCTCTTCGCAGCCCTTATCCCGGTGATCATCTTTACGGCCAACATGGCTACGCTTTCCATTCTGGCCATGGGCGGGCATTTTGTTATCAATGGGACTATGTCGCTGGGGAACCTTTCCGCCTTTAATAATTACCTGGCCATGCTGATCTTCCCCATCCTGGTCATCGGGTTCATGAGCAATGTCATTGCCCAGGCTTCCGCCAGCTATGCACGCATCAGCGGGGTCCTCAACGCCCCCGATCCGGTGGAAACAGGGACACTGAAAGACAAGCTGGAAGGTAAGATCACTGTAAAGGATGTATCGATGATCTATAAGGATAAGACGGTGTTGAAGGATATTTCCTTCACTGTCGCCGCAGGCTCTAAAACGGCTGTCATCGGTCCCACGGCTGCGGGCAAGACCCAACTGCTGCACCTGCTTACTGCGCTCACGCGACCCAACACCGGTTCCATCGAATATGACGATCATCCCATTGCGGAGTATGAAAAAGAGACATTTCATAAGCAGGTAGGCTTCGTGTTCCAGGACAGCATCATCTTCAATATGAGCATACGGGAGAATATTGCCTTTAACGAGACTGTCACGGAGGCGGATATGCAGCGGGCCATCGCCACGGCAGAGCTGCACGATTTTGTAGACTCCCTGCCGGATAAGCTGGAGACTGTCGTGTCGGAAAGAGGGACCAGCCTGTCCGGCGGCCAGAAACAACGTATCATGCTGGCCCGCGCCCTGGCCATCAATCCCCGGGTGCTGCTGCTGGATGACTTCACCGCCCGGGTAGACACCAACACCGAACAGAAGATACTGGAGAATGTACGCCTTAATTATCCGGGTATCACGCTGCTGTCGGTGACCCAAAAGATAGCATCCATCGAAGACTATCAGCAGGTCATCCTGTTGATGGAAGGAGAAATAATCGCATCCGGCACCCACCAGGAATTGATGCAGACCTGCCCGGAATATGTTCAGATCTATCAATCACAACGTAGCACCAGTCATTATGAGCAACACGAGTTACAACCTTAATGTTATAACCATCTTATGAGCAACACGAATTACAATCTTAATATCATTGCCGGCGAGCAACCCAAAAAAGTATCCAACTGGTCGGCGTTGATCAAGCTGATCAACCTGCTGCCTGAAAAACGCGGTATGCTGATATGGGCGCTGATCGCTATCGTCACCTATTCCGGGCTTACCATGGTGGGCCCCTATATCGTGGGACGCACCATCGACAAATATATCCTGAAGCACGATTTCCACGGTGTGCTGGTCAACTGCGGCTGGCTCCTGCTGGTGTATGGCGGCGTACTTGTTGCCGTTTATCTCCGGACGATCCTGATGGGAAACTTTGGACAGCATCTGCTGTTTACCCTGCGCAATGCCGTCTTCAACAAGCTGCAGGAGCTGCCCAATGCCTTTTTTGCACAGAACAAGGCCGGCGACCTCATCTCCCGGGTGAACAACGATACGGACAAGATCAACCAGTTCTTTTCGCAATCTCTCATGCAGTTCGTATCCAGCTTCTTTATCATCATCGGAGCAGGTGTTTTCGTGCTGGCGCTCAATATCCGCCTGGGCCTGGCTACGCTCTCCCCGGCGTTGCTGATGTGGATATTTACCAGGCTGGTCACTCCCTGGGTCAAACGAAAAAATGCCGCTAACCTGAAAAGCGTAGGCGGCATGAGCGCCGAGATACAGGAAAGTCTCAATAACTTTAAGGTCATCATTGCCTTCAACCGTCGCGACTATTTCAGAAAGCGTTTTGATAAAGCCAACAAGGATCAGTATTCATCCGCCATAAAGGCGGGTCTGGCCAATAATATCTTTACGCCTGTCTACAGCCTGGCTTCCAGCCTGGGGCAATTGATCGTACTCACGTATGGCATCTATCTTATCACTGCAGGTAACTTTACAGCGGGCTTTCTGATCACCTATTTCGCCTATGTCACCAACTTTTATGATCCGCTGCGCCAGATGGCGGCGCTCTGGTCCAGTTTCCAGATAGCGCTTGCTGCCTGGGATCGCATTTCACAGATACTCAACCTGGAATCCGATCTGGCCACTGTAGCGTCAACTCCTGAACTGTCGGTGGCAGGCACAACACCTGCGCTCCTGGAATTTCAGCATGTATCCTTCCACTATCCGGACGGTACGGAAGTGCTGCATAACAATAGTTTCCGGATGGAGAAGGGAAAGACCTATGCATTGGTGGGACCCACAGGTGGCGGTAAGACAACCACTGCCAGCCTCATCGCCCGGCTTTATGATCCGACTGCCGGCAAAGTTCTGCTGGATGGCAGGGACCTGCGCTCCTATACGCCTGCGGAAAGGACCCGGAAGATAGGCTTTATCCTGCAGGAGCCGTTTTTGTTCTCGGGGACGGTGAAGGACAATATCCTGTATGGCAATGAGCAATATCATGATCTCACGCATGAGGAATTGGCTGCCGTTATCGAAAAGGCGAACCTGCAGACATTGCTGTCCCGATTTGACGCAGGGCTCGAAACGGCGGTGTCTTCCGGGGGCGACGGCATCAGCCTGGGGCAAAAACAGCTGATCGCCTTTATGCGGGCCGTGCTCCGGAATCCCGAGCTGCTCATACTGGATGAAGCGACGGCCAACATCGATACCGTCACTGAAAAGATGCTGGAGGAGATCCTGCGAAAATTACCGGATACCACCACCCGTGTCATCATTGCCCACCGGCTCAATACCATCGAGAATGCGGACGAGATATTCTTTGTCAATGCAGGCGCCATCACCCGCGCCGGCTCTCTCGATCAGGCCGTCGACATGTTGTTGCATGGAAAAAGAGTAAGTTAGCGTCTCCTAAACCCAACCCCCATATGTCTAACGCGCGATCTTTTTTGCTTGTCGTACCGGTTATTCTGCTGTCAGCCGGCATTGCCGGCGCCCAGTCCCATGACTTCCAGGTGTCTAAAATATTCCGTATAGGCAGTCCCGGTGGATGGGACTACATCACGGTAGGACCCGATAAGAAGATCTATGTATCCCATGGCACCCATGTGGTGATCCTGGATGAAAAGAAGGGTGATTCGGTCGGTGTCATCCCCAATACCATCGGCGTCCACGGTATTGCTTTTGACGAAGCCCTGGGCAAGGGATATACCAGCAACGGCCGCACCAACAGCGTCACTGTCTTTGATATAAAGACGGGCCGTGTGTTGAACCAGATACCCACGGGACAGAACCCTGATGCTATTTTCTTTGAACCTTTTACCAGGACCATCATCACCTGTAACGGTCGCAGCCATGACCTCAGCATCATCGACCCCGTTACCGAACAGGTCACAGGCACTCTATTCATAGATGGTAAGCCCGAGACAGCTGTCTCCGATGAGGCCGGCAGGATCTTCGTCAACATAGAGGATAAGAATGAGATCACGGTAGTGGACATCGTCCATAAGACCATCCTCGACAGCTGGTCGCTATCCCCGGGCGAAAACCCCACGGGACTTGCTATCGACAGAAAAAATAAGAGGTTATTTGCGGGGTGCGCTAAATGGCTCATGGTGATGGATGCGGTCACGGGGAAGGTCGTTGCGAAAGTCGCCATCGGAGATGGCTGCGACGGTGTTGCTTTCGACAGCCGTCTGAAGGATATTTTTGCCTCCTGCGGAGAAGGCACACTGGCTATCATCCATGAAAACGATCCATCTACCTTTAAGATCGTCGGCAATGTACCTACCAAACGTAGTGCCCGTACCCTGACCATCGACGAGAAGAAACATGAGATATTCCTTCCTGCGGCGGGGGTGGAAAAATTCCAGGTCCTCGTAGTTGCGAAGCATTAGTTTGGGACGATCACCGGCCGGGTACGCCTACTGGCGGAAATTGACCATTTTTCGTTATATTGTACGTACAATAAACGATTATGGCATCACCCAAATATGGCCGCCTGAAGAACTTTGTGGGCGGAGAGTTCATAGAGGTCGCAGGCAGGAGCATCCCCATTGTATCTCCGCTGGACGGCGCCCTGCTGGCGGATATGCCCTGCTCTTCCTCCGCCGATCTCGACAAGGCCGTTAAAGCGGCACAGCAGGCTTTTCGTACCTGGAGCAGAACCCCTATCAAGGAAAGAGTGCAGGTATTTTTCCGGTACAGGCATCTGCTGGAAACCCATATGCAGGAATTGGCCCTGCTGGTCAGCGAAGAGAACGGCAAGACGTTGGGGGAAGCCGTCGCTGAGATCGAGAAATGTGTAGAGCTCACAGAATTTGCCACTTCCCTACCCCAGCTCGTGACGGGTGAAGTGCTGGAAGTGAGCAAAGGAGTGGAATGCCGTACGGAGCATCCGCCCCTGGGTGTCGTGGCTTCCATCGTTCCGTTCAATTTCCCCGCCATGGTGCCCAACTGGACCATGCCCAATGCCATGGCGCTGGGCAACTGTATGATCATAAAGCCTTCCGATAAAGTGCCGTTGAGCGTGTCCCGCCTGGCGCAATTGTTACAGGAAGCCGGTCTCCCCGAAGGGGTATTCAACATCGTCAATGGAGACAGTGAAATTGTCGAAGCCATCTGTGATCATCCCGGCATAGAGGCCGTCTCCTTTGTAGGATCGACAAAAGTGGCCAAGCTGGTTTACCGGCGTGCTACGGGTAACCTTAAACGTTGCCTGGCCCTGGGCGGCGCCAAGAACCACCTGCTGGTGATGCCGGATGCCAAGCCCGAAATGACGGCTCAAAATGTAGCCGCTTCCATGAGCGGCTGTGCCGGACAAAGGTGCATGGCTGCTTCCGCCATGGTGGGTGTAGGCGATGTCGACCATATTATTTCACGGATCTGCGATGAAGCGCGTCGTATCATTCCCGGACGTAACCTCGGAGCCGTCATCAACGCTGAAGCAAAAGAGCGGATCGAACGCTATATCACAGAAGCCGAACAGCAGGGAGCCCGGATCCTTGTAGACGGCAGAGGCGCCACCGTCCCCGGAAAGGAAAACGGTACGTATGTAGGTCCTACTGTCATCGATGGGGTAAAACCCGGTATGGCGGTAGCCCGTGAAGAGATCTTCGGTCCCGTCATCAGCATCATGCGCGTCGATACCCTCGATGAAGCCCTGGCTATCGAGAATGCCAGTCCTTATGGTAATGCGGCTTCCGTATTTACCCAGAATGGCGGTTATGCCCGCTATGTCATCGATCATGCATCCGCCGGCATGGTAGGTGTGAATGTAGGCGTCCCCGTGCCCCGTGAACCTTTCTCTTTTGGCGGATGGAACGAAAGTAAGTTCGGCGTCGGCGATATTACAGGTAGAAGTTCCATTGAGTTCTGGACAAGATTGAAAAAGAGCACGGTAAAATGGAATCCCGAAGCCGGCATCAATTGGATGAGTTAATTAAAAAATATTCTATTATGGCTGCCCCTGTTACAATGTCCGAAACCCAGGAGATCCTGCAGGATAACTTTGATTACACACTTTTCTCCTGGAGCAAGCAGAAAGGGATCAACCCCATTGCTGTCAAATATGCCGAAGGCGTATACCTGTACGATTATGACGGCCGGCGTTACCTGGACTTTTCGTCCGGGCTGATGAACGTGAATATCGGTCACGGCAATCAACGGGTCACCGCGGCCGTCACCCGCCAGATGCAGGAGGTGAGCTATGTCACGCCCGGTTGCGTAACCCGGGCCAGGGGCGAACTGGGAAGACGCCTGGCGGAGATCGCTCCCGGCAACCTGCAAAAGACTCTTTTCACCGTTTGCGGCGCCACGGCCATCGAGAATGCCATCAAACTGGCGAGACTGTATACCGGTCGTCACAAGATCATCGCCCGCTACAGGGCTTTTCATGGTGCTTCGTATGGAGCTATGACCGCGGGTGGCGATCCCCGTAAGCTGCCCGCCGATGCCCAGCAGATGCCGAATGTCATCCATGTGGAAGACCCTTACTGCTACCGCTGTCCATGGGGGAAGGAGATCAGCACCTGTCATCGTGAATGTGTAAGCCATATCCAACGGGTCATAGAGTTCGAGGGACCGGAGAATGTTGCCGCCATCCTCATGGAAGGCGAGAGCGGCAGCTCGGGCTGTATCAAATATCCACCCGATTATCTGCAAAAGATCAGGGCTTTATGTGATCAGCATGGTATCCTGCTTATCGTCGATGAGGTAATGAGCGGTTTTGGCCGGACAGGTAAATGGTTCGCATCGGAATTGCACGGTATCGTGCCCGATATGATCGCTACGGCCAAAGGCATCACCGCCGGTTATATTCCCCTGGGCGCCCTTATCGTGACGGACAAGATCGCGGATCATTTTAATGACCGCACGCTCTGGCTGGGTCTTACCTATTCAGCCCATCCCGTGGCCTGTGCGGCCGGTGTGGAAGTGCTGAAGATCTATGAGGATGAAGGTTTGATAAAAAATGCAGCGGAGATGGGGAGGTACATCGATCAGCGTGTCGGGGAGCTGAAATTGCGTCATCCATCTATTGGCGACTTCCGTAATACGGGACTTCTCGGTTGTCTGGAGCTGGTGAAGAACAGAGCTACAAAAGAACCCATGGCTCCTTTCAATGCTAAGCCTGAAGAAATGACCGTGATGAACCAGGTAGCCGCGCGTCTTCGTCAGCTGGGCATGTACACGTTTGTAAGATGGAACTATGTCTTTATCGCGCCACCCCTGTGTATCACCAGGGAACAGGTGGATGAAGGGCTTGCCATGATCAGTGAGGCGCTTACTATCGCCGACGCACATACACAATCTTAGATATGAGCCACCCGTCACCCGATACATCCCTTTACAGCGAAGACCTGGCGCCCATTCCTTCCGGGAAGCGAACCTGGACTACCTGGAACTATGCGGCGCTCTGGATCAGCATGAGCCTTTGCATACCCACGTATATGCTGGCCAGCTCGCTCATTGGCGGGGGTATGAGCTGGTGGCAGGCCATCCTTACCATATTCTTTGGTAATACGATCGTGCTGGCGCCCATGATCCTCAATGGACGGGCCGGCGCCAAGTACGGCATTCCTTTCCCCGTTTTTGCCAGGGCCAGCTTTGGCGTGCGGGGCGCCAATATACCCGCGCTTTTGCGGGCGATCGTGGCCTGCGGCTGGTACGGCATACAAACCTGGATCGGAGGTTTTGCCATTTACCAGGCTGCGCGGCTGTGGATGCCGGGTCTTGCGACGTTGCCTCGTGTGTTCCCTGTCAGCTGGGGACTGGAGACAGGGCCGGCCATTTGTTTTTTGCTTTTCTGGCTTTTGAATATGTATGTCGTCTGGCTTGGGGTGGAGAGCATCCGCAAGCTGCTTGTCTTTAAGGCATTTTTTCTTCCCCTGGCGGCGCTGGCTTTGCTGTTCTGGGCTGTCTCTTCCATACATGGAGGTTTGGGACCCATCCTTGCGCAGCCTGCCCGGCTTCATGGGGCGGCGTTCTGGACGTTCTTTGTGCCTGCGCTCACGGGCATGGTGGGTTTCTGGGCGACATTGTCGTTGAATATCCCCGACTTTACCCGTTATGCGGTCAGCCAGCGGGCGCATGGCGTCGGACAGGCCGTCGGATTGCCACCAGCCATGACCTTGTTCTCCTTCATCGGGGTCGTCGTCACTTCCGCCACCGTGTTGTTGTACGGTCAGCCTGTCTGGGACCCGGTGGTGCTTGCAGGAAAATTTGAGAATAAGACACTTATCACTTTGGCAATGATTGCAGTAGCTATCTCGACGCTGGCTACCAATATCGCCGCCAATATCGTAAGCCCCGCCAATGACTTTGCCAACCTCAGCCCTGCCCGGATCAATTTCCGCACCGGGGGGCTTATCACCGGCGTCCTTGGCGTCCTCATCTTCCCCTGGAAGCTGATAGCCGATCCCAGCGGTTATATATTTACGTGGCTCGTTGGTTATTCCAGTCTTTTGGGACCGGTGGGCGGCATCCTGATAGTCGACTATTACCTGATACGGCGGCAGCAATTGTCTGTGGGAGACCTTTATGCGTTACAGGGAGCCTACACTTATACGAATGGGTTCCATTGGCGGGCGATCGTAAGCCTGGTTTTAGGCATCATACCTAATATTCCCGGCTTCCTGGTCACTATCGGTGTTGTCTGTTCGTGCGCCGTGCCGGCCTGGATCGTCTCCCTGTACAGCTATGCCTGGTTCGTAGGGTTCTTTGTTTCCGGCGCTTGCTACCGGCTTTCTTTCAACTATAAAAAACAGGTCAACTATGTCAGTATTGATTACTAACGGCAGGATCATCACCGCTACGGACGATTTTACCGGCGATGTCTATATCGAAGGAGAAAAGATCGTGACTATTGGCAAGCACCTGCATGTCTCTGCCGACAGGACCATCGACGCTACAGGCCAGCTGGTAATGCCCGGCGGCATCGACCCTCATGTCCACCTGGACATGCCTTTTATGGGCACCTTTTCCAGCGACAGCTATGAAACTGGTACCCGGGCAGCTCTTTTTGGCGGCACTACCACTGTTATCGATTTTATACTGCAAAAGCAGGGGCATTCGCTGCAGGAGGCTTTTGACGAATGGAATGGCCGTGCCAACGGCACAGCCGTTGGCGATTACAGCTTTCATATGGCTGTGACGGACTTTAACGAAAAGACCCGGCCGGAGATAAAGACAATGGTAGAAGATCATGGCATCACTTCCTTTAAGACCTTTATGGCCTATAAAGGAGCCCTGATGATCGATGACAGACAGATGACGGCGCTTATGCAGGAAGTCCGGCGCCATGGCGGCCTGGTGACCGTTCATGCCACCAACGGCGACATGATCGATTATCTTGTCGCACGGCATCGTTCTGAAGGAAAGCTGACGCCACGCTACCATTATTTGTCGCAGCCGGAAGTTACTGAGGCGGAAGCATCGGGTAGATTTGCAGACATGGCGCATTACACCGGTTGTCCCGGATACATCGTACATATGACATGCGAAGGCGCGCTCAATGCCGTACGCAATGCCACCATCCGCAATCAGCATGTTTGGGTAGAGACCTGTATCCAGTACCTTTTGCTGGATGCTTCCCATTATGGCGAGGATTTTGAAGGAGCTAAATGGGTGATGAGCCCGCCGCTCAGGGAAAAGAAAGACCAGGCGACACTATGGGCCGGCATCAACCAGGGGCTCGTGAATGTAGTAGCCACCGACCACTGTCCTTTCCGGTGGGAACAGAAACTGATGGGAAAGGATGACTTTTCAAAAATACCCAACGGCCATCCTGCCATCGAGCACAGGATGGAACTTTTGTACAGCGAAGGCGTACGTAAGGGCAGGATCAGCCTGCAGAAATATGTAGAGCTCACTTCCACCAACCCGGCGAAGATCTTCGGTCTCTTCCCACGTAAAGGGACGCTGGCGCCGGATAGCGACGCCGATATCATTTTATTGGACCCTAACCGTCAACATACCCTTTCGTCCTCCACGCATCACATGAACGTGGACTATTCCGCTTATGAAGGATGGCAACTGACGGGAAAGGTGCAGACGGTCCTGCTGAGGGGCCAGGTGGCCATCGACCAGGGGGAATGTAAGATAGAGAAAGGATATGGCCGGTTTATCCGGCGGGGCCGGCATACAATTATATAACTTTAACCAATAATCGAACATAATGCCAAGAATAGTAAAATCCGGCCTCATCCAGATGAGCCTGCCAAAGACAGAAGGAGAAGGGACGATCGAAGAGATCAAGGAGGCCATGGTGCAAAAGCACCTCCCGCTTATCGAAGAGGCGGGCAAAAAAGGCGTGCAGATCCTCTGCCTCCAGGAGATATTCAACACCCCCTATTTCTGCCCCGGCCAGGACCGCGCCTGGTATGACTCCGCAGAACCTGTACCGGGTCCCACGGTAGAACGGATGACGGAATACGCCAAAAAGTACAATATGGTGATGATCGTACCCGTCTATGAAAAAGAGCAGGCCGGCGTGCTGTACAATACAGCTGCCGTCATCGACGCCGACGGCACCTTCCTGGGAAAATACCGTAAGAACCATATCCCCCATACCTCCGGCTTTTGGGAGAAATTCTTTTTCAAACCCGGCAACCTGGGCTATCCCGTCTTCCAGACAAAATATGCAAAGATCGGCGTGTACATCTGTTACGACCGTCATTTCCCTGACGGGGCGCGTTGCCTGGGGCTGAACGGCGCAGAGATCGTATACAACCCTTCCGCCACGGTAGCAGGGCTCTCCCAATACCTCTGGCAATTGGAACAACCTGCCCATGCGGCTGCCAACGGCTATTTTATGGGCTGTATCAACCGGGTAGGTGAAGAAAAGCCCTGGAACCTGGGCCGCTTTTACGGGAGCTCCTATTTCGTGGACCCCAGGGGGCAGATATTCGCCCAGGCTTCCGAAGACAAGGATGAGCTGCTCATCGCCGAATTCGACCTGGACAAGATCGAGGAAGTACGTAGTGTCTGGCAGTTCTTCAGGGACAGGCGTCCGGAGACATACGGTAAATTGACGGAACTTTAAACTGGTTATGCATGGCTATTATCGATCAACGGCTTACTCCTGACGAATATGCCGCCAACTTCAGGGATATCCATCCTCCTTTCGAGACAAGGGATGCTGCCCTGGTGGAGGCTAACCGCTGTCTGTTCTGTTACGACGCCCCTTGTACCAAAAGCTGTCCCACCGGCATCGACGTACCGAAATTTATCAAACAGATCGCTACCGACGATCTCCGGGGCGCGGCCCGGACTATTTTTATTTCCAACATCATGGGTGGCGGCTGCTCCCGGGTATGTCCCGTGGAGAAGCTTTGTGAAGGCGCCTGTGTATATAACCTCATGGAAGAAGCGCCTATTTCCATCGCCCGTCTTCAGCGGTTGCCGACCGATGAGGCGATGCAGCGCAAATGGCCGCTGTTTACACGGAAGGCGGCCACGGGCCGGCGGGTGGCTGTGGTCGGCGCCGGACCGGCAGGACTGAGCGCTGCGCATGTGCTTTCCCGTGAAGGGATCGATGTGACCATCTATGAAAAAGAGGCTCGGGGTGGCGGGCTGATGACTTATGGCGTGGCGGCTTATAAGGTCACGCCCGGGTATTGCGCGGAGGAATTGGATTATATACTTTCACTTGGTGGGATCTCTGTGAAATATGGCATCGAGCTGGGGAAGGATATCTCATTGGCGCGGTTGCATGATGAGTATGATGCTGTGTTCTTAGCTTTTGGTGTAGGTCTCGCCCGGCGCCTGGATATCCCCGGGGAAGATCTGGATGGCGTAGTGAATGCGCTTCAATTTATCTATGATATCAGGACAGTGGGTTATCCAGCCGTACCCGTGGGGGACAAAGTCGCGGTCATCGGTATGGGCATGACGGCCATCGACGCTGCCACCCAGGCCCGCCGCCTGGGTGCGGGAGAGGTCACCCTGGTATACAGACGGACAGAGGCGGAAATGCCCTGCACGCAAAAAGAGCTGGAGATTGCCCGGTTGGATGGCTGCCGTATCCATTGGCTGGCAGCGCCGCAGACCGTGATAGGCGCAGATGGTCGCGTAACGGGACTTTTGTGCGAACGGATGGAGCTGGGGCCGCCCGATGGTTCCGGTCGCCGTACTCCTCAAGCCACGGGAGAGACTTTTCTTTTAGACGTGGATATGGTGATCAAGGCCACGGGTCAAATGCCATTCGAAGAAATGGTGCTCGGCGCCGGCGTGGGTCATCGTGGGGGGAAGGTCTCTGTGGACGGCGCTGGCGCTACCTCGTTACGCGGTGTCTTCGCCGGCGGCGACTGTGTCAATGGCGGAAAAGAAGTGGTGGACGCGGTACAGGCAGGCAAGCTGAGCGCGGCAGCTATTCTTGAATATATACAATCACAGGCCCCGCGTCCTGCTGTTGGACCTATCGACCCATCCATACCCGATCATACAGTATAAAACCTATTTACTATGGCATCCCTGTATACCAATTACCTCGGTATCTCCTCTCCCAACCCTTTCTGGCTGGCCAGCGCACCGCCGACGGATAAGCTCGTGAACGTGCTTCGCGCTTTCGAAGCAGGCTGGGGCGGCGTAGTATGGAAGACACTGGGCAGCCAGATAAAGAATGTATCCTCCCGTTATTCCGCTGTAGACTATCACGGCAGCCGCGTCATGGGGCTGAATAATATCGAGCTGATCAGCGACCGGCCGCTGGAGCTGAATTTGCGGGAAATAAAAGAATGTATCCGCCTCTTCCCTGACAGGGCCATGATCGTCTCGCTGATGGCCGATAACGATCGTGAGAGCTGGCATGAGCTGATACATAAGGTGGAGGACACAGGCGCCCATGGACTGGAATTGAATTTTGGCTGTCCGCACGGTATGACCGAGCGTGGCATGGGCGCCGCGGTAGGTCAGGACCCCGCCATCGCCCGGCTGGTGACGGAATGGGTCATGGAAGCCGCCAGCATCCCGGTCATCACCAAGCTGACTCCTAACGTGCACTCCGTTGTGCCCACCGGTCGTGCAGCAGTCGAAGCGGGCAGCCAGGGGCTTTCGCTTATCAATACCATCCAGTCCGTCACGGGTGTGGACCTGGATACGTTTATTCCCAATCCGAATGTAGGGGGTAAATCGACCTTCGGCGGCTATTGCGGTCCTGCGGTGAAACCTATCGCGCTGAAAATGCTCACTACTATCGCTCAGGATCCCATTACACGTAAGGCGCCCATCTCCGGCATCGGCGGTATCAGCACCTGGAAGGATGCAGCGGAGTTCATGCTGCTGGGGGCTACTACGGTACAGGTGTGCACGGCCGTTATGAAGCACGGGTTCCGTATTATAGAAGGGCTTTGCGAGGGTCTCAGCAACTGGATGGATGAGAAGGGTTTCCGCCAGACGACTGATTTTATAGGGCTCTCTGTGCCGACGCTTACGCAATGGGAGGAGCTGGATCTCAATTATCATATTGTTGCACGTATTGATCCTGATAAATGTATCCACTGCGGGCTTTGTTATATCGCCTGTGAGGATGCTTCGCACCAGTCTATCGGGATCGAGTACGGTAATCCGTATAATACGTATACGATCAAGGAGGATGAGTGCGTAGGGTGTAATTTATGCAAGCTGGTGTGTCCTGTCGAGGGATGCATTACCATGGTGGAGCAACGTGCGGGACCTGACTATCTCAATTGGAAGGAGTTTCAGAAGAGGGGTTTGCCGTTGAATGATCATTGATCTGCGGGTAGTATCCGGCTTTGATCGCGTTCACCGTCGACCTGGGCGTGAGCACTTTTACCTTTTCGTTCCCGGATAGGGGTTGTTCCTTTTCATAGCCAAAAGGACTCCAGGGATATATTTTATTATTCGCTACCATGCATGCCCTTCCCTCCCACTCTATAAAGGTTCCGTCCGGCAGGTCTTTTATGGATGCTTCGTAGCTGACTTTATCTCCTTTGCGGGTTATCCTTTCCCGGTGGAGGATGTTGTCTATCTCTCCGATGGAAGTATTCTCGTTGAACCCATATTCGGGGTTGCCCTTTAGCCAGCAGGATTTGAATTTTTTTGCAGCTTCTCTTCTGCATTCAAAACAGGGACGGTGACCTGCGGCAAAGGAGGTGGCTTCATCGAAGAAGAATAATTCGGTATATAGATTGGGGGACATCACCTTTCTGTGTCTTCCTTTGAATTGCAGCACGCAGGTGATCCAGGCTTTTAGCTTAAATGGACGTCGAATGGTTTGACTTTCGTCGTGCAACAGGCCGCGGTTGCCCATCCAGGCGCCACGTGCGGTTGTCTTAATGATATTTCCCCAGGGATCGACGCGGTTTTGTAGCATATTTTATTGACAAATGAAAATAAGAATTGTTCCGGATTAAAGTAGTTTGTTGAAGGGTAATGTTCTTCAATCACCGGATATAGTAATAGGTAAATTTGCCCTTCGTTTAAGTCTTACCTATGAGCAGAAAGAATGACATTCTGTGGAAAGGAATAATGGAGGGAATATTCGATGACCTGTTACGGTTTATCTTTCCCGATGCAGATCATCTTGTCGATATTAAGAAGGGATTTGGCTTTTTGGACAAGGAGTTAAGTGAGATGTATCCGGAGCCGAAGAAGGCGGCTGAGACAAAATTCGTGGACAAGCTTGTAAAGGTATACCGGCCGGATGGCGGCGAAGAATGGTTCCTGGTGCATATTGAAGTGCAGGGTTATCCGGATAAGACGTTTGCTGAAAGAATGTTCAGGTATTATTCCCGGATATACGACAGATATCAGGCGCCGGTGACAGCTTTGGCCATTTTCACCGGGCAGAATGGAAAGACGATGCCCAACTGTTATACTTACAATTTCTTAGGCACTAGCCTGGTGTATAAGTATAACACTTGCTGCATTACGGATTACACCGATGAAGACCTGATGGCGAGCAACAATCCTTTTGCGCTGGTGGTGTTGGCTGCTAAGACGGCCTTGTTGATGGGAAAAAAACCGGAAGTGGAATTAATGGGGCGAAAGCTTTTGATTGCCAGATTATTGCATGGAAAAGGCATATTTAGTAAAAAGAAAATTGCAGATGTTTTAACCTTTTTGAATAATTATATCGTATTTGAAGACCCGCAAATAAATCGTAATTTTAGACAACAACTTGATCTGATCACCGGTAAAACAAACACTATGGGTATTATTGAACAAGTAGCGGAAATGAGGGTGGAAGAAGCCAGGGAAGAAGAACGGGAGGAATTTGCAAAAAGCCTTCTGACTGAAACGGAGTTCTCTGCGGAAAAAATCGCTTCATTGGCCAAAGTTCCGCTATCAGTAGTAGAAAAAATAAAAGAGCGTTTAAATCAGCAGTGAGGCAATACTATGGATATCTTCGAACAAGTAGCTGAAATGAGGGCGGACGAGAGAGAACAGGCAACAAGGGAAGATATTGTAAAAAATCTTCTAACCGACACCGATCTCTCTTTCAAAAAAATTGCCTTGCTGACCGATCTCTCTCTAGCCCAGGTACATAAAGTAAAAGAAAATCTACTCCGCAAAATAACTTCCCGCTAATCAAACTCCTAAAGGGAATAGGCATCGCCGCCTTCACTCCAGAGAACTTGCCTTCGCCATCAAAATATTAAGGGTCAGCCATCTCAAGCCGACCCTTCATCCAAACTGTTCACTTCGAACTGGAATTATTTCTTCACCGAAAATTTGTACACCGTACTCGTCTTATACTGCTGCCCTGGTTTCAGCACCGTGGACGGGAATGACGGCTGATTGGGTGAATCGGGATAATGTTGGGTTTCCAGACAGAAAGCCGTCCGGTGATCATCTCTCTTTCCACCTTTCAGGGGATTGGACCCATTCATAAAGTTTCCGCCGTAGAATTGGATAGCTGGCTCCATGGTCCATACTTCCATGAATATGCCGCTGTGATCGCCCAGTACAGTGGCTGCGAGGTTAAGACCTGCACCCTTGTTGGCGTTCAGCACAAAATTGTGATCGTATCCCTTCCCGAATTTCAGCTGTTGATTGGGAGAATCTATCCGCGCACCAATCGCTGTCGGCTGCCGGAAATCGAAAGGTGTTCCGGCTACGGGTTCGATCTTCCCGGTAGGGATCAACGTGGAGTCCACCGGTGTATACTTATCGGCATTCAACTGCAGCAGGTGGTTGTTGATAGTGCCGTTACCCTGTCCATTGAGGTTGAAATAGGTATGATTCGTCAGGTTAACTACGGTGGGCTTGTCTGTCGTCGCCTCATAATCTATCTTCAGTGAATTGGCACTGTCGCCTGAAAGCGTGTAGGTCACTTTTGACTGCAGGTTGCCTGGATACCCTTCTTCCTGGTCCTGGGACAGATAGGTGAGCTCCAGGGTGCTGTCATTTAGCTTTTTTGCATCCCATACATGGGCGCCAAAGCCATGCAGACCGCCATGAAGGCTGTTAGGGCCATTATTGGTCGGCAGCTTATATTCCCTGCCATTCAGGGTGAACTTTCCTTTGGCGATGCGATTGCCATAACGACCCACGATGGCGCCGAAATAGCTCTCCGGCTGATGGATATATTTTCCGATGCTGTCGTATCCTACGGCCACATCTGTCATTGCGCCATTCTTGTCAGGCACCAGCAGGCTGACGACACGTGCGCCATAATTGGTGATGGCAACGGCAGCATTATTCTTGTTCCTGAGTATATACAAGGCCGTGGTCTTGCCGTCAAGGCTATCCGAAAAGAGGTTCGCGTCCGGCAAGGCGGGTGCAGCAGCAGAGGTTGTCGTAGCGGTGGAATCAGCGGCAGGCTTGTCGGAAGAAGCGTTGTTGCCACAGGCGGCCAGCAGGCATACGGCTGCGATCCAGGAGTAATTTGTCGAAACTTTGATCATATAGCAATAATTATTTTTATATCAATGAAGTCCCATTCTCGATCTGCCCGATATATACTTTCAGCTCCTTATTCATCGCCTTGGCATAAGCTGGTGTCAGGTCAGCTACCAGATCATCGATGACCTCTTCACGGACGAGATTGATGGTGCAGCCGCCAAAACCTCCCCCCATCATCCGGGCGCCGATGACCCCGGGCCTGCCTTTCACCTGTTCTACCAGGAAGTCCGCCTCGGGACAGCTGACCTCATATTTCCGGCTCAACCCGTCATGGGTAGCGAACATCTTCTGACCAAAAGCGGCAATATCCCCTCTCTTCAGGTCTTCGCCGGCTGCCAGCAGCCGCAGGCTTTCCTCTACTACATACTGGCACCGCTGATACACCAATGGGTCTACAGGCTTCACATATTTATCCAGCATCTCCAGCGTGACATCCCGCAGGCTGCGCACTTCCGGATGATGAGGTTGTACCAACGCTACGCCCGCCTCGCATTGCTGACGGCGGGTATTGTATTCCGAGCTGGCAAGTGAATGCTTTACACTCGTATCCAACAGCACGATGCGAATGCCATCCGTATTGAAAGGTATATATTCATATGCCAGAGACTGACAGTCCAGCCGGATGACATGGTTCTTACGACCAAACATACTGGCAAACTGGTCCATGATCCCGCACTTCACGCCTACAAATTCATTCTCCGCCTTCTGGGACAACCTGACCATGGTCAGCGGATCCATCTTCAGACCAAAAAGCTCATTCAGGGAAAATGCAGTGGCGCATTCCAGGGCTGCGGAGGAAGACATACCGGCTCCCTGGGGAATATCCCCTCCGAACACGCAATTAAAGCCTCCTACCTTGTGTCCTAAGGATTGCACCTGCGCAACTACGCCCAGGATATAATCCGGCCAATGCTGGGAAGAAGGCACTACTTTACCTGTATCGCCCAGGTAGCTGAGTCCCAGGTCAAGTGAAACGATGTGAATAAGATCGTCATCCCTGCGGGAAACGGCCATATAGATCGCTTTATTGATAGCAGCCGGCATGACAAACCCGTTGTTATAATCCGTATGCTCGCCGATCAGGTTTACCCTGCCCGGAGACCGTATCACCACGGGTTCTGTATCAAAAGTTTCTTTGAATTTCTCTATAATTCTGGAAGTCAGTGTGTTCTCTTGTTGGGTTGCTATCATATGCGGTCAATGTGCAAGTGTCAAAATAACATCTATTTCACCTGAAAATAAAACTTTTTTCATTTATCTTTAGACATATGAACTTTTTTTAACAGGTATTGGCCTACCTGCAGTCCCTGCGACATTCCGTTGCTGATGGCGTCCATAAAATGAATACCGCCATAGAACCGGGATATGCCTGCCTCCCGGGCCGCCGCCTGAAATGATTCAAAATGCCTGGGGGACAGGCCATACTGCACTTCCACGCTATCTGTATATTGAAAATGGTCCCCGAAATACCAGGTCAGAATGGTCGCGGAGGTTGAAGAGATGCAGGAATGACCGCTGAGGTATTCGGGAAAAGGCGGAGTTTGCAGCAACGGGCTCCATTTCCCGTCAATATATTTCCTGATGGCAGTCTCGGGTCTTATCCTGTTACTTCTGTATTTCTCATCCCAGCAGCAGATGAAGCTATCCATGAGCCCGATGGCCACCAGCGTATAGATCATCATGGACTGTTCAAAGCTCTTTCCGGCCTGCTCACAGGCTATTCCTGTGATGCCCAGCCAATGGGCGCCGGGTGATATCTTTTTTAGCCCTATCCACATGTGCCCATTGTCCTGCACGGCGAAAGGATTGCAATCCCAGAATGCGGCTATGACACGGTGATCCAGGGGCAGCGTATCATTATAATTCTGCATCATGAGATTATAAAATGCACTATGCTTATCCGTGGAAAAAGGAATGGGAGGGACAGGCTTGAATTGGGAGCAGGAATCCAGTATGAAGGGCCGCACTGTCTTAAACCAGGGCTCCACGGCCGCCATATAGGCCGGAGGGGTGGGATACCAGCAGCCTTCTTTATCTTCGGGTGTATATCGCGGCAGGTTGCTGATCTTATTATACCCGTCAGCCTTTGCATATGCGAGGATCCTCTTACTGATGGCTGATGCATATTTCTGTGAACTTTCAATTACTTCATCGGAATACCCGGCGCCCCTGCAGGAATCCAGGAAGCGTCGCTCATATTGTCCGAATAAACTGCCCGATGGTTCCATTTTCCCGGCTGTTTTCATCATTGCCAGCAAAGCGGCTAACTGGTAACTATATCCGCTGATGGAATCCGGCTTCCTTAGATCGGGATAATCATTTAAAACCCCGTGCATGCTTTTGAACCTGTTGTCGCACTCAGACAGGATCTCATAACCGGCCAGGCAGGCATAAGAAAAAAAACGGGCTGCCAGGGGTGGATTGGTGACATCGTGCACCATCAGTTCGGTCATTTGCCCGAGTACATGACCGATATCTTTCTGGCTGAAAGGCTTCGGCCCGGGGGAATGCTTACAGCCGGCAGCCGGCAACAAGGCTGCTATAACGAAAAGACGAAACAATATCTTCATAACTATCTCCTTATATAAGCTTTTATCTCACTTTGATTGATGCCAAATAATAGCGTATCGCCCAGAGGCAGTACACTTCGTGTATCTCCCCAAAGGTGAAAGCCGGATCGCTGCTGATCGACATAGGTGAAGTTCCCTTTACCATCGCCTCTTAACAGGATGCCATAGTTGGCGTCATATTTGCCGAACCGTAGTCTTGCATGGCTGACATTCCCACATAGCAGCAGGTCTTTTTTACCATCCTTGTCATAATCCAACCCGGTGATCGTATAGACGGGAGAGAATTGCGTCTGCAGCGGCAAAGACCGTTCATGGAATTTTCCGTCCGGGCCGCTCTCAAAATAGGCCGTTTTCAGGTAATTAGCCTGCAGATGACCGGCATCTTTCAATTCCTCAGCGGTAAAAACATCTTTGAGTCCTGCATCCGCGTAGCTCTTGTAGTCCGGAAAGCGGGTGCGCATGATACTCAGCTGATCAAGCAATTCATCCCTTGTCAGGTATGGATAGCTGGTGTCTTTGATATAGAGACAGAGGATGGGATCGACAGAACCATTATCATCGAAGTCCTTATAATACATTTCTGCGGGCTCCTTATCGCTGGCCTTACATTGGGAATTCAGTCCCAGGTTACCGGCAACAATGTCCGGCTTACCATCTCCGTTGAAATCCTCCACCAGCAATTTATTCCACCAGCCGCTGTAATCTTTGGCAAAATAGTTCCGGGTCCTGTTCTCCAGTTTGCCCTGGTTGTTGATAAATATGGTTACCGGCATCCACTCCCCCACCACTACCAGGTCTTTTTTGCCGTCGCCATTCAGGTCTGCCCAGGCTGCATCGGTCACCATACCCGCCTTTTGTAATTCGGGCGCCAGGCTGCCCGTCTGATCCGAGAAATGCCCCTTGCCGTCATTGATCAGCACATAGCTTCGGGGAGCTTCCGGATAGCGACCCGGGATGACACGGCCTCCCACGAACAGATCCGCATAACCATCCCCGTTGATATCCGCTGACCGTACGCAGCTCTTGCTTACCCTCATGGCCGGCAGCGCGCCTGCGCTCCTGGTGAAATATCCTTTGCCGTCATTGATATACAACCTGTCCTGTAACAGGCTGTCATCGGGAGTAAGGTTGTGATACCCTCCACTGGCTATGTACAGGTCCGGAAAACCATCTCCATTGGCATCAAAGAACAGGGCGTCTGCATCTTCGCTCAGTTTATCTGCCGTGAAAGCCGGCTGCATTTTTTGAACGAATTGCCCATTCTTCTGTCTGATAAACAAACTTCCTGCCTGTCCGTTGCCGCCTCCCACGTATACATCTTCCAGGCCGTCTCCGTTGACATCGCCTTTGGCTATGCAAGGACCGGAAAATGATAACGGGTTGATCAATAACGGCTGTCGTTTAAAATCATTTACCCGGCTGGCCGCAGCATGATAGGTTATGGGTGATCTCATTTCCGTAAAGTATGCGCCTTCCGGTGCGGGCGCCTGATACGGGGTTATCGCGTTTTTCTCCTGGACTACCAGTTGCCGGTCTCCCAGAACGTGTGTGAGTATTTGTTGTTTGCCGCTTTGCCAGACTATCCGTACTGAATCGACGGTTGTATCCTGCCCTAAGCCGAAATGTACTATGGGAGATACGCTGGATTGGAAACCTCTTGTGGGCATTTGCTCAATATATTGTTGTTTGCCCTTATTGAAGATCGTCACTTTGGCCCCGATGCCCATCGTATTTCCGCTGCTTCCTTCCAGCCTGAGCTGCAGAAAGTGATGATGGAGTACCTTATCCGCTTCGTTCTCATAAATGAAAGCAGGCAGGTTGATATTGTTGACTACCAGGTCCAGGTCCCCGTCATTGTCCAGGTCCGCGTAGGCGGCTCCATTGCTGTTGGAAGTTGTGGTAAATCCCCAGTCAGCTCCGGTATTGGAGAACGTCAGGTCCCCGTTATTACGGAACATGTAGCTCTTCACT